>Ga0209039_10001053_pt1 | contig 26797 bp, 24 predicted proteins | sample BogFormECP12_OM1_FD_188238 | JGI IMG/M metagenome (GOLD analysis project Ga0209039, IMG submission 188238) | Bog forest soil microbial communities from Calvert Island, British Columbia, Canada - ECP12_OM1 (SPAdes) (version 2) | ecosystem: Environmental > Aquatic > Freshwater > Wetlands > Bog ... | reverse complement strand
AAGAGGTGTTTTTGTATCCCGAGGAACAAGACCAGGCAAGTCCCCAGGAGGTCTGAGTTCTGTTTCTAGCAATAGCAACATGATCTGCGCCAGTTCACAGTCCCGGATTGTTTCCTTAGCACATCACTCGAAGTCTATCCCCGTTTTCTCGCCAAGGTGAACCGAAAGGAATCTGTCCATGGACCGTCCCTATGGCATTTCCGACTTCGCATTCCCAACTCGATGGGACCGGGAATCCGGCACCGACTTGGTCGAGAGGGCCGGCCGAGGCTCACACAGCAATAGAGAGAAGGACCAACCAGAACGTGATACGAGAGGGGATTGCACCCGGTCCCGGCGTGGCTTCGACCGCTCGCGTACGATCTATCGCGGTCGAGACCGGGAGTATTCGCTGCGCGAATCTGAAGTTCGTACACTCACCGACTTAGGCAAGTTTCGTGTGGTGCCAGAAGATGATCTCGCCCGCTTTGGATACCAGGGAAACCGCACGCAGATGGAAGGCGACGTTCGCAACCTCACCCGGCAGGGCCTCGTCGAACGGCGGAGCATCGAAGGTCATTCGTCCTATGCGACGAAGGTTTTAACTCTGACAAAGGATGGCCACAAGCTCCTTGAGCGTGCGCAGCTCGTCTCCAATCGGCAGGCTACCGGGTCACAAGCGCGGACGGCAGAAGAGTCGAACACATCGCAACTATCGGACTTGTCCGAGAATTCCCGAAGGATAAGGACGCATGGCGCGAAGTCGACGGACTCGGACTCGGAGTGCGAATCAACCACACTCCCGCCCCCGGCCGTGCTTCGTTCTATTTTCTTGCAGAGCATTATTTGAAGGCCGATTTTGGGGCGGATGCTGTGCGCCCGAAATCGGCAAACACCATCCCCATCGTTGAGCACTACGTCCGCGACTACCTGATCAAACGATTCGGTCAGCAAATCGCGGAGGACATCAAGCCGCTTGAAATCCAGAAGTGGCTCAAATCCCTTAACGAAACGGGCGGCCTTGCATGGACGACGATAGCAAAGCTGCGGGGCCTCATGCACCGCATCTACAAGGTCGGCATCCTGCACGAACATGTCGCGGAGAATCCCGTTATGCACGTCGAGACGCGTTCCAAGTCCACCTACCGGGCAATCATCATCACCCCGGCCCAGACCGTGGAGATTCTGAAATCCCAACCCTCTCCGCTTCACTACACGCTGGTGCTCACCTGCGCGGCGACTGCGCTCCGTTCGTCGGAGATTCTCGCTCTGCGCTGGGCGGACGTGCACTGGCACGAGGGAAGGATTCAAATTTCAAAGCGCTGGGCCAAGGGAGAAGACGGAGAAACAAAAACTAATGTGTCGCACGGTTACGTACCGCTACATCCACTCTTAGCCGGGCATCTTCGCGCGTGGCAACGCCAGACGCCACATGCGAATGAAACCGACTTTGTGTTTCCGTCGTTGAGAGCCAAGGGAAAGAAACCGCTCTGCTCTTCTGTATTCGTCGCCGACTATCTGCGACCGGCCGCAAAGAAAGCCGGAGTGCACATCGAGGACGGCCAACGATTCGGACTTCACAATTTGCGTCACAGCTTAAGCAACTGGCTAGTGAACAAAGCGAAAGTCGAACCAAAAACCGTTCAGGGAATCCTGCGTCATAGCAAGATTCAAACCACGCTCGATCTGTATACGCAGGAAGACAGCGACGAAACACGAGCCGCGCAGGGCGAATTCCTGAACGCTGTGGGGATGAGCGCAACAGTCAACTAAAAGCTGTGGGTTGAGTTGTGGGTTGGAGTTTTCGGTGTCACGTCCGGTAACTCCTTTAGAAAGAATGGCGGGGACGACGAGACTCGAACTCGCGACCTCTGCCGTGACAGGGCAGTGAAGTTATGAATAAGCGCCTTCGATTGTTCCACTTTGTTCTTGCCTATCTCCAGTAACTTCAGTAGTATCCATGCATTATGCAGCCCGTGGCACTTACTTGCATTTCGGTGCACTCTTTGCCCGGGAAGTTGGCAAATGGTTGGCAAAACATGAAAGAATGAGTTTTGTCGTGTCTTGACCTCGTTCGGTGCCGCTGGCGAAGGGAAACCGCATGGCTAGGCTGGTGAGCAGTAAAATTTTGGGAACGCGGACGGCGCGGCGGCTGTTACCCATCAACCCCAAACCTATTTGGTGTGCTCTTACTAGCGGCCGGTCGATCGGCTACCGGAAAAACAGCGGCAGCCGAGGCGGGGTCTGGATCGCTCGATTCAAAGCGGGACCATTTCGCAGAGAGACTAAGCTGGCATGGGCCGACGATCTGCATGATGCCGACGCTGTCAACGTACTGAATTACGAGCAGGCAGTAGAGAAGGCTCGCAAGTGGTTTCTCGACGCGGTGCGTGAGAGTTCGGGAGAAGCGCCGCGTACTGGTTCGTATACCATCGCCGATGCCACGCGCGATTATTTGGAAAGTCTCCAGGATCGCGGAGCTGCCGATTTCCTAAGCGCAAGATACGACCTCAATGCAAACGTGGTCGATCGCATCGGGCACCTCGAGGTTAGTAAGCTCACCCGCCCGGTACTTGAACATTGGCGCGCCAAACTGGCAAGCAGCCCTAGCCGCACCGCGAAAAAACCGAAGCTGAAAAAAGGAGAAAAGTCGTCGACGCCGAAACCTCCGACTGAGGATGACAAGCGGCGCCGCAAATCGACGGTGAACCGCACCACGCGCAGGCTAATTGCGTGTCTCAATTTTGTACTTGAGACGGAGCGTGCTTTTGCGAATCCTGCGGCGTGGAAACTCAAACCATTTAAAAACTCGGAATCCTCAAGGCCCGGATTCCTGACGGAGGATCAGCAACGTGAGCTTGTGCGTGCGTGTGATGAACCTGATCTGCAGACGCTAATCATCGCGGCGCTAACGAGTGGATGCCGGTACGGAGAATTGTGCAGGTTAAGGGTGAAAGACTTTGTGGCGCAGGGACCGTCCGTTTTCATTGAGGCGTCGAAGTCCGGAAAATCGCGGCATGTAATTCTGGATGCAGAAGGCGAAGCATTCTTTAGGCGCCTGGGCACGCGACGGCCACCTGACGAGCCAATCCTTCTTCGCGCGAACGGCGACCCATGGAAAAAGGATGATGTTAAACGACCCATGAAGCGGGTCCTGAAGCGCGCTGGGCTTAGCGGCGTGCAATTTCATTCATTGAGACATAGTTTCGCGACGCGTCTCCTGGTCCGCGGCGTTTCACTGCAGATCGTAGCGAAGCAGTTGGGACATGCCTCAGTGCGAATGCTCGAACGGCATTATTCCCATCTGACAGAAACGCACGTCAGGGAAGTCATAACTGCAGTGCCGAAAGTGGGGTTGACGGAAGCGGCGAAGGATACAACTGGGAAAATCCTTTCGATGCGCGGAAGGCGTGGAGTCTAAAAGGGACTACGTAAGTTGTGCGCCCCCCGGGCGACGAATGTCGGCAGAAATAGACGAGAGTCGGCACAAGTGGACAGAAATTGACAGAACTCGACACTAGTAGTCAGCAGAACTCAACATAAGTCAGCAGAAGTCAACAAAAGTCGGCAGAAGTCGACATAAGTCGGCAAAAATCAACACAAGTCGACATTCTTCAAGGGCAGTAGGAATAGTGTGTATGAAATGCAGGCGGATTATCGGCGAGCCAGACAGGTATTGGAACATAAAGGGTTGTGGCGACGGTGCGCGTTTTTTTACGGGTAACTGCTTGTTTTACAGAGAGAAAGCATGTGGCGACTTTTGTTGGACATGTGGCACAAATGTGCCACCACTGGGAAACTGGGAATAGAGGCAATGTATGACAAAAATGGTTTTCCGCCGCCGAAACATGCCCATCTAAGAGTGGTGCCTATGTGGTACCACAATCTGTTCGAAGTGGTACTGCTCAAAACGCATGAAACGTAAGCAGTTGAGGCAGAAAAACACCACAAAGTGGCCCAAACCCTTTATGTTCCAATACCTGTGTCGTCGGGCTGCGAGAGAAAGGTCGCGCCGCCGTCAAAGGGCGGGCTTTCGCAACCGTCTGGTTGATACGTTTGTACGACCACAAGACATTCTTCTGCCTTACCGCTTCTGACTGACAGTCGGCTCCCCTGGGGGACGGTGCGAGGTTTAGTTGTCAACATGGGAGATGTGCTTTTCGCAAGCGGCAAGTTTGATCTCCGACCCGAAGTGCGCGAGCGCCTGGCGAAGCTCTCGGGGATCATTATCGCTCATGAGGCTTAGTCTCGCGGCCGAGGGCCACACGGATAATGTGAACACCGAGGGGTTCAATCAAAAATTATCCGAAGAACGCGCTGGAACGTCCGCGCCTATCTGATCGCTCAGGGCCTCGACCCACACTCCATGACCACCACCGGCTACGGCATGAGCCAGCCCGTCGCCGACAACACTACGGCCGCGGGCCGTCGAACAACATATTCCACATTCAAGCGATTGCCCGAAGGTACCGCAGCAGTGCCCACTTTATCAACTTTTTTACGAAGGTCAAGATCCTCCAAAACTGCCGAATCTACTCAAGCGGAAATCGTCCGACGACATGCTTGGGGCAGCGCTGGCAAGGGCGCGCGTTATCTCGGCAAACTTCGCCGCGTGCTGGGCAGGACGGAAGAAGGCAATCGCAAGCTCATTCTCTACAGGGCCCAGAAAATGGCAAAGCGCTAGCATCGCGCTTTGACTCTGCGGAGAGTACCCGTTCTTTGCGGCTGGGACGCCTCGACTCAGCTTGAGTCGTGTGCGCGTTAGCTATATCTGCTGGCCGTTCGCACTCGACGTGCCCCTTTGCGGCGGTATTGACGACAACGTGGCGCCACGCGAATCATAGTCTTCACGTACCGATCCCTTCTGTCCTTCCAACTCAACATGGCGAGAACTCAAACGGCTCCTGCCCTATTGCCTCAGCTTCGGCCGCCAAAAATCTCACCTCAGCGGTGTCGTCGCCTTAACTCCTAATTCAGCCGCTTCACTCTTAAGTACCGCGAGTGCAAGCAATCCAACGCCCGGCGGCGCGGCGGTCTTCTGCTTCGCGGGAGCGCCCCTACCGGTCATGGTTCCTCCCACTTCGCGGGCATCCTCCAAGAAAGCAGACCTTGGCACTTGGGAGCTGTCTCACACTTGAGAGATTCAGGGCATCAAAGGAGATTTTGGATGCATGTATATGTTAAGTGGAATAGCTTCGGGCTGAGGTTTGCCCGCCAACGTTTCCGTCATTAGAGCATGTTCGGGGTTCCACTGGCTACTCCCGGAACGAAGGCCTGCGACGCCGGAGGCGGCGCGCTTAGGCCGAAGTGGAGGGAGTGGCCAGCCCGGGCTATTAGGCGGGTCCTATCCGAGCGGGTGGCATTCGGCATTTCTGCCGACTGCGCTCTTTGCATTACTTGGGGGTTGCCCGGATCCAGGAACGATGCATTTTTTCGCTAGAAATCGGCTACTTGCTCTTGCCGGTCATTGAAAAGCAGAACCGCATGGCAGATCTATCTCAAGGCAGCCGAGAGTGAAAGCAAACGGGAATGGCCCTGGATCGCTCGTTCGATATAACCCATCAAAGAAGACAAGTGCGCGCTCTTCAATTTGCTCGTGAAATTGAAACGAAGGCTTCCATGGACCGGAATGCCACCCGCGATCTTCAGCCGTCATAATCTGGATCGGCTGGCTCCAGTCGGCAAGCGCACCCGCTGGTGTCTTTGCTCTGCACCACCACAAGCCAGTCTCGGGCGGCGGCGTGCTTTCCCTTACTGAGACTCGTGAGAAAATTGCGTCAAATGCATCTCCTCGTTGACGAACGCAGAAATCGAACATCTTCATTTCGGGCGGGGCAAAGACAGCATGCTTGCTCCAGCTGGCGCTTCCGTCTTCACTTTCTGCGTACCCGTGCACGAGGTAATCCTCCTGGTTGGATCCGGCGACGTACCACATCTTCCATTTCCCATCGTGATAAATCAGGTTCGGTTCGTACACGCTTCCGTGTTCCCACTCTTCATTTGCAACGAACGCGGGTTCTGGCTGATCTATCCACTTCTGGCCATCCCATTGCAGAAAACCGATCGTATAGGGCCCCCAGAGGTTCTCCGCAGCGCCCGCGTAGTAGATGCGTTCGACCCATTCGCCTTTGTGGGAGTCCCAACCTTTGACATACGACGGGCAATGCCGTCCGCCTTTGCCGTCCCATGCTGAGCTGAGTCCACGCTCGGCAACTGGTACCAAGACTCCCGCAGCACTGCGAGTCACCTTCCACCCCGTAGCGGAGAGGGGCGCGCCCGGAGGGAGTGAGGCACTGTAGATCTCTGTAGCTCCGTCTCCACCGACTTGGCCCGCGAGGTACATCCACCATTGCTCTCCTCGCTTCACAACGCTCGCATCGAGCAGTTCATCCCCACGCGAGCCCGAAGCGGGATCGCGTGGGTCGAGGATCTTGACTTCAGCTCCCGGCGCACTCCTTCTGAGATCATCCATTGTGGTCCCACGTCCATCCAACATTATCCTGTCTCTCCCGTACGACACACTAGGTTCTCACCGCACCCGCACTACCACAACCGTGGCGTCATCCGTCTGGCGTCCCAGCGAAAACCCGTCCATCGATGTAAAGATCGCGTCGACAATTTCGTCAGCGCAAAGGGCGGTGCTTCGTGTAGCCGCCTTTCGAAGGCCTTCGACTCCCCATTCACTCTCCGCCGGGTTTGTCGACTCAATCACTCCATCGGTATAGGCGAGAATCAGATCGCCCGGATTCAGCTCAACTGTCCCTTGCTCATAGCTCGAATCCGCAAATATTCCTACCGGTGCGCCACCTGCTTCCAGCGAGATGATCGAGCCGTCTCGTCGAATCACCATCGGGGGATTGTGGCCGGCATTCACATACTGCAGCCTGCGCTTTGTTCCGTCGAAAACGCCGTAGAATAATGTGGCGAATCGGTCTTCCAGCGAGGATGCGTGAACTTGCCGATTTACTGCCGCGAGCACCGCCGGCCCATCGCTTTCGGCGAACGATGCCGCGGTGCGAACCGTGGACTGGACGTTCGCTATCATCAACGCAGCAGCGAGCCCTTTTCCCGACGCGTCTCCTATAGCAAGCGCGAGACAATCATGCGGCAATGGCACAAAGTCGTAAAAGTCCCCACCCAACGCACGCACCTGCCGGCAACGTGCGCTGTAACTCAGCGAATCCAGTGCTGGCCCGGCGTGCTGCATAAACCGTTCCTGCACATCGCAGGCCGTAACCCAGTCGCGGCTAACATCCAGAACTACCGTATCATTCGTCATTTTTGCACCTCCGCAGGAAAGTCGATCCTTGCGGCGCGAATTCGACATCAAGCTGGCATGGATTTTTGCTGGGAATTTGTTGTCGCGGCATGTCGAGAATCCCTTGCCTGCTCCGACTACCGTATGAAAGGGCAGCTACTATGGCCCAAATGACCGAATAGAGAGGAGCACCAAGGACATGAAATACATATTGCTTATGAGCGGTACGAAGGCAGGAGTCGACACCTATGTGGCGTGGTCCAAGAAGGACATCGATGCCCACATGGCAGTCCTCAAGAGCATCAACAAGGAGTTAACCGAATCCGGAGAGTTTCTGGGCACCGAAGGCTTGGCGCGCCCAGACCAGGCCATAGTCGTGCGTGGGCAAAAAGCCGGCCTGCCGATTACGGATGGCATCTTCCCCGAAGCGAAGAAGTTTTTACTTGGCTACTGGATCGTCGACGTCAAGACCCCCGAGCGAGCCTACGAGATCGCCTCACGGATTTCAGTCGCGCCGGGTCCCGGTGGAGTGCCCACGAACATGCCCATCGAAGTCCGCCAGATACTGAGCCTTTCCGCCAAATCGTAATAGCGCAATGCCGAGAGGGCCTCACGTGCTTCGACTACCTTATGAGAGCGCAAACTTAGCTCGAAAACGAAAGGAGAAAAACGACGCATGAAATACATTCTGATGATGAACGGCACGAAAGCCAATTTTGCAGAATACGCCAAATGGTCGAAGAAGGACATGGAGGCGAACGTCGCCTTCATGCGCACTTTCAACAAGCAGCTCAAGGATGAGGGTGTGTTCGTTGCCACGGAAGGCCTGGGTTGGCCCGACCAAGCCAGGCTCGTTCGCGCTGGCAAGGACGGCACGCCGATTACGGACGGTGTCTTTCCGGAATCTAAAGAGTTTCTGGCCGGATACTGGATCGTTGACGTGGAGAGCCCGGAGCAGGCGTACAAGATCGCCGCGCGGGCTTCGGCGGCCCCTGGTCCGGGCGGCGCTCCTGGCAATGTGCCCATCGAGGTGCGTCAAGTGCTGGGTAGCCATTCTGATTTGGGGCTGTGAAATTCTAGAAGGAAAACTCTGGTGACCACACAGCCTTTAGACCCTCCGATCGAGCACCTGTTGCGCGAGCTGACGCCGCAGGTGCTCGGCATCGTTATCCGAAGATTCCGTGACTTCGCGGCCGCGGAGGACGCCGTGCAGGAGGCATCGCTCGCTGCGGCATTGCAGTGGCCGCACGATGGCCTGCCGGAGAATCCGCGCGCGTGGTTGACGCAAGTCGCTTTCCGTCGCATGACCGATCACATTCGCAGTGAATCAGCGCGCCGGCGTCGCGAAAGTGAAGCGGCGCTCGAGATGGAGCAACTCGCGCCTCCAGTTGAGGCCGCCCGTGAATCGGATCAAGACGACACGCTCATCCTGCTCTTCATGTGCTGCCACACTGCGTTGACTCCAGCTTCGGCGATTGCGCTAACCCTGCGCGCAGTGGGCGGCTTGACCACCGCGGAGATTGCGCACGCGTTTCTTGTGCCCGAAGCAACGATGGCCCAACGCATCAGCCGGGCGAAACAAAGCATCAAGGACTCCGGAATTCCGTTCCAACTGCCGACCACCGAAGAGCGAGCGCAGCGCCTGCGTGCGGTTCTGCACGTCCTGTATCTTATCTTCAATGAAGGTTATGCGAGTAGCGCCGGTCCCGATTTGCGCCGCGCCGACCTGTCTCAAGAGGCCATGCGCCTGACTCGGATCGTCCACCAGCTGCAACCTGACGACACGGAGGTCGCTGGATTGCTCGCGCTCATGTTGCTCACCGACGCCCGCCGCCAGGCTCGAACAAATGCCGAAGGCGAATTGATCCCGCTCTCGCAGCAAGACCGTTCTCTCTGGGATCGCCAGCAGATCGCCGAGGGAGTCGCGGTCCTCTCGGCCACGTTACCTAAGGGCGCTGTCGGCCCATACCAATTGCAAGCCGCCATTGCCGCCGTTCACGACGAGGCCACCCGCGCCGAGGACACGGATTGGCCTCAGATCCTGGCGCTTTACGATCTGCTCAAACGCATGTCCGACAACCCAATGGTCGCGTTGAATCGTGCCATTGCTGTAGCGATGGTGCACGGCCCAACGAAGGCTTTGGAGCTGCTGGACGTCCTCAGAACAGACGCCCGCCTGGCTGATCATCACCGCTTGGACGCTGTCCGAGCACATCTGCTGGAACTCGCTGGAGACCATATAGGTGCCGTTAGAGATTACCGCGCGGCGGCTAGCAAAACGGGGAGCCTCCCCGAGCGAAACTACCTTCTCGCCCAGGCCGCGCGACTCTCGGGCTGAAACATCCGGTTGGGCGCCGGTCGCGAAAAAAAGGCCACGAGAAATGTAGAGAACCTCCGAATTGCTCCGACTACATCATGAAGGCGCAGCAATCGGCCGATTTACACAGAACGGAGGGCGTTATGGCAGACAAAGCAATAACGGAGCCAATCGCAGCGAGCGACCCATCAAAGATTGTGGCTCCCGCAGCCTGGCTGGCGATTATCATGACAGCGGCAACAATCTTGCTGCTGGCAAGCCTGCACGTATTGAGCCCGGAATTTGACCCTTCATGGCGCATGGTGAGTGAATATGCCTTCGGTCACTATGGCCGGGTGTTGTCGCTGATGTTTCTATCGTGGGGCATCAGCTCGTGGGCATTGGCGGTCGCGATCTGGTCGCAAGTCCACACCAATGCCGGGAAGGTCGGCTTGTGGTTTCTGATCATCGCTGGTATTGGCGAGGCGATGGCTTCCGCATTTGATATCACGCACCCAATAGGGCATGGAATCGCCGGTCTGCTTGGGGTTATCGGCTTCCCCGTTGCGGCCTTGCTGCTGAGTGTTGCTCTTGGTCGCAACGAAACCTGGCGCGCGGCACGAAGACCGCTCCTCTGGATCGCGAACCTAAGCTGGATCAGTGTCGTCCTCCTCGTGGCGACACTGGCAATCATGACGATGCAAATGGCGCGGATCAATGGAGGCCATTTGCCTCAACATGCGCCGAAATCGCTGCCGCTCGGAGTGCTTGCACTGGATGGCTGGGCGGACCGCCTGATCGTGCTGTCCAACTGTGCGTGGGTACTCGTTGCTGCATGGTATGCAATTCCGCTGCGCCGCAAGCATTCAGACACAGGTCGCCATACTTGAGGCGAGCATGGAACGTGGAATGGAAGCGAGCTATGAGCGACTGGAAAGGATGTTCTAGCCCACATTTCCAATTTAAGCTCCGCCGACGAACCTTCTGGCGTGCCCTGTCATCTGTGTTTATGCGGGCTTTGATGTGATGAGACCGCTCCGGAGGTACACACCCCGTGGGTGAGAAGCAAGATCAGCCATTTCAGCTCTCGTTCAATGCCTCCTTGAAGGTCGATTTCCAGGGATCGCGAGTGACTTCCGAACTGGCATTGCCATTATGATGGTTGAGAAGTCAACAAACGAATCGGCGATTTCATGCAGATAGGAGCAGCCTTGACGAGAATTGCCATCTTGGGAGAATACAATGCAGCCTTTGGTCCTCATCCCGCAACGAACGCCGCGATTTTGCATTCGTGCAAATACCTTGGGCTTGAAACTGAAGGAGTCTGGGTCTCGACTCACGATGTCGCCGTGGAAATCCTCAGAGACTTCGAGGGAATATGGGTGGCGCCCGGAAGTCCCTATAAGAACATGAAGAACACTCTCAACGCGATCCAGTATGCGAGGGAGAATGGGATTCCATGTTTCGGCACTTGTGGAGGGTTCCAGCACATCGTGATCGAATATGCCCGAAACGTGCTTGGATACAAGGATGCGCAGCATGCTGAGTATGATCCTTATGCCTCAAATTTATTTGTTTCAGCTCTCGCCTGTTCGCTCGCCGGCAAGGAGATGAATTTGAAATTCGTAGCTGGATCCCGTGTCGCAGGAATCTATGGTGCCCTCGAAGCTAAAGAGCACTACTACTGCAATTTCGGTGTGAATCCAAACGTGGTCGAACAGTTGAAGACAGGTCCAATGCAAATCGTAGGCTCAGATAGCGAGGGCGAAATTCGGGTGTTGGAATTACCGAATCACCCTTTCTTTATCGCAACGCTTTTCGTTCCTCAGGCTCGCTCACGACCTAATCTCTCTCACCCACTTGTGAACGCCTTCATTCAAACAGTCGTCAGCGAGACAAAAGCACTCCGCTAACAACAACTACGCTGCGACCCGTGAGAACGACCTTAGGTCTCGCTTGACATAGGCAATGCCCACCTGTTTCGGCATCGCCCAAGTAACAACAGCCACATCGGGAAAGGGGACCAATACGCTTCGCAATCAGGGCCGCTTACCGGAGTCAGAAAAACTTCGCGCAGATATGCTTGCGGTGCAACGCCGTGTGCTCGGGCCGGAACATCCCGATACGTTGGCGTCAATGAACAACCTGGCAGACGCCTTGGGCGAGGAGGGCCGCCTTCCGGAAGCAGAGCAACTGTTACGCGAGGCCCTCGATCTTCGGCGCAAGGTCCTGGGGCCAGATTACTCCGAGACATTAAGAACGGCGTATAACTTGGCCGATTATTTAGGGCTCGACAATCATCTCGAGGAAGCGGAGAAACTCCAGCGCGAAACGCTAGCTCTTCGTCTTCTTCACTCTCTTGTTCGATGCCGCTGCTGCCACTATGCTGGAAGTTGCCGCGGATCCAAAACATCTCGGTGCCCAGATCGGCTTTCTCGGTCTAGCCCGTTTAGGAGAAAAGCTATGACGAGCACAACGCTAGAAGGGATGTCGCGAGCGATTTCAACCACTGCAGCACGGCTGGCGACGGGGGCAATTGTGTCGTATCAAGTCCTACTCGTTGTTTTGATCTTCCTCAGACCGGGCCTGGAGCCTTCCTGGCACACCATCAGCGCGTGGGCTATCGGGCCCTACGGCTGGATCATGTCAGGGGGATTTCTCCTCGCGGCCCTGAGCTACGCCGCCTTATTTGTGATGCTGAAGTCACAACTGCAGGGCACGATGGTCCGCATCGGACTCGGCATGCTCCTGATCTGTGTGATTGGCGCCGCCGGTGTGGGCCTCTTCACGACGGATCCCATGCCCCTGCATTTCCCCTTATCGAAGATTGGCACGCTTCACGTAATATTCGGCACGAGCCAGTTAGTGCTATTTCCATTTGCGGCCCTACTCATCAACCTCAGCCTCGCTCGCAAAAATATAGAATGGGCAAGGGCGCGTCGGGTTTTGCTCTGGACCGCTGGTTTACCGCTGTTCGGCTTCGTTCCTTTCGTGCTGTACTCGATCATCTTTGTGTTTCCCTTGGGTCCGCAGGCCTATGGTCACGACGTCAATATTGGCCGGCCGCCGCGGTTCGCTTTCTTTACGTACATGCTGTGGCTCGTAACTTTGGGTTGCCAGGCGATCAAGTGCGGCCGTCAGGTCCGTCTTGAAGCCCAGACAAAAGGATGAACTCACGATGACCAAAACCGACTTCAAAAGTGTTGACGAATACATTGCCGCGCAACCCGAGCCTGGGCAGACCGTACTAGGGAGCGTGCGAAGCGCGATCCGCAAAGCCCTGCCGAAAGCGGAGGAAGTGATCTCGTACAAGATGCCTGCATACAAACTGCGTGGCGGAGTAGTGCTGTATTTTGCTGGCTGGAAGCAGCACTACTCTCTCTATCCCGCCGGGGACCGACTGGTGGTGGCGTTTAAGGACGAGCTCACGCCGTACAAGATCAGCAAAGGCACAATTCGGTTTCCTCTCGGCAAGCCGGTCCCAGTCAAGCTAATCGAGCGCATCGCGAAGTTCCGAGCGACCGAGATTGCCAAGCGCGATCGAGGAACCAGAACGCTCGAATAGTAGCTAAGTGAGGACCCGGAGCGCGACGCGTATTTGGGGGGTATGTCAATGAAAGAAAAGCCCAGGCGTATCGCGCGAGGTTGGGAGAGATGGATGCGAGAGCTCGAGGCTGACATCTGCGCTGCGGCCCAGGGCTCGGGATGGCCTCGCATATCTGTTGCAAGCTTTTGGTCGTCAAGATTCCACCGATTGAACGAGACGCGCCACATGGCTCATCAATGCTTCCTCCTAGAGGCCCTTTTGGGCCAGGGAAACAACGACAAACCCGGCGAGCATCGCCTGTTGTCGCTGAATTGAAAATCCGGCATTTAGTAACAGACAACCCATCGCTCGTTTGCTTTTTGCTTTTGAGTGAAAGATTGTGGCTAGCCATGCGGAGCAGGAAATATCCGCCAAGCAGAAAAGCCCTCCGCATCGCAGAACCCTGGCTATCTCACGCGCACCCAGAGCAGAATCGCGCCAATGATGCAACGAAATCGAGCTGAGCACCAAATCGACACTTGCACTTTCCAAAGGTAGCGACTCGGCATGCGCTTGTGAAAAGTGGCCGGCGGGCGTCAAATTCTGTGCCACCTGAATCATGCCCGGTGCGGGATCAATGCCGACGATTTGCGCGGCCGGCCACCGCCCTGCTGCTCTGCGAAGCAAGCGCCCCGACCCGCAGCCAATGTCCAAGATTGTCTTTGGGTTCACGTTCGAAGCCTCAGCCGCAATTAGATCCAGTATGCTCTCGTGCACATGGTCAAAAAATAGCTGGCTCCAGCTGTTCTCATAGGTTTTAGACGTGGTTCTAGCTCCGGCGGTTAGATATTAGAACATGTTTTGATTCTCACGGGCCATTCCCGAAGCGGAGGCCTGCGACGCCGTAGGCGGAGCGCTTAGGCCACAGCGGAGAGAATGGCCCGTGCCGAAGATTTTCAGAGTACGCTCTCAGGCTTACCGTAAATACTTCTACGACTAGCTTGTTCACCGTCCATGTAAATCACTTCCTAGTGCGCAGCTCGGGAACCAGCGTCAGCATTGGCCGCACCTCTGGGTTAACGCCCAAACGACCAGGACTTCAGAGCAGCGCAAGGCACGATGCTACGGAATAAACGTCTCGTTTCAAGCGCCGTATTTCAACACCCACTCCAGCACAGGATCACGCCCAGACCTGTAGTCGTCCCAAGAAGGAATGATCTCCTTGTCCGGGCGGATAAGGTTCTCGCCACTCTCCACGAACTTGTAGAACTTTACCGAATAACGAACGGTCCATTGGGAATTGGGCAGCTTCATCTCGCGGGCTTCCTGGTAGCTGTTGGGCTTCTCGCCGATCTGCTGTCCGACCAAAATCGCGTTTGTCTGGTCGCGGAAATGCGCGGAGTTAGACATGGCAGCGGAGAAGGTATTGGGGCCGATGAGTACGAAGAGATGCCCTTTACGGTTGATATCGGAGAGGTCACGAATGGGATGCACCAGATATTTGAGTCCCTCGTTGTAGTCGCCGCCTCCGTTAAGACGCAAATCGATGACGAGTTTGTCGGGGTGCTGCTGCTTGATCAAGTCGAAAAGCCTTTCGAATGCTTGCCCAGGTCTTTGTATGCGCGAAAGCTGCAGTAAACGGTGCGGGAGTCGGGCAGATAGGTGTACCAGAAATCATCGCCCGGTTTTTGCCGAAACAATGGGCGCTCTTTGAAAACGTAAGTCCAGTTGAGCTTCGAGCTGTCACCGGGCTTCACTGCGTGCACGTCGATGGTGAATTCTTTGCCGTTATCGTCAGCGAGTGTGTAACGGGCCACGTTTCGGTCCGGGATGACTCCCATTCCGTGAAGAAAAATTCCCGTGGTGAGGAATCCAGTGATGCGCAAATTGCGTAGAACTTCTGTTTCATCGGGAGGTGTCAGCCTAGAGAGCAGTTCGTGCGCCCAGGCGATGGATGTGTCTTGTATCTTGATGACTCGCGCGCCGAGGGCATTTTGGTTCCCAGATGCAGTTGCCGTAAGACGATACTCGTCCCCAAAACGCTGGATATCGATCGGGAAGTTGGCATCGTCTTCAGGTACTTTTAAGTAGGTATGGGCGTCACCAATCAAATTAACGATATGGTCCCTGCCGACGTAAATTTCGTCGCTGTTCAGATGGTCGAGTTTGCGATCCAACTCGGCCACTTCGGTCTCGAAGCGCTCGCGCGAAATATAGTGGAAAGCATTGGCGTGGCGTTTCTGCAGTTCGCGGGCAAGGAACATAAGGTCTTCGTGCCATTGAGATTTCGTTAGGCCAACCCCCTCGGAGGCAACTGAGCTCTTCGCTTCGCCTAGATGACCCATTTCGATCGGGCCGCTATCGGCACCAGCGGTGAACTTGCCGCGAAGGACGCCTGCATCCAAGGTGACCTCAAGAGCCAGTCCGTCCGGACCATTCTCTAAATTGAGATGCAACTTGCCAACTTCAACATAACCGTCCTTGACGGAATATGTTCCTACGGGCGTGGTGAGTTGGCCGACATATCTCCCTTTGTCGCAGAGAAGGTTGAGTGACACATCAAGTTTGCCTTCCTGCTGACTCCTGGCCGTACCTTCAAAATATCCAGATGGATCAGACGGCTTGCAGCCGGTCTGGGCCCAACCTGACGCGGGCCACACCAGGAGTGTCACCACAACAGACACGAAACAGAACCCCTTCATTTCCTTATCCTCCATACGCTGGCGTATTGACGGCAAAGGTGCTGCAGTGTAACATACGGTACCGTATGGACAAAGACTTAAATAGAAGCGACTGGCTTAAGGCGGCTCGCATCGCGCTATTGAAAGGCGGCGTGGAAGCTGTACGTGTGGAGAAGCTGGCCCGCAAGCTGCACGTGACTAAGGGCAGTTTCTACTGGCACTTCAAAGACCGGGAGCAACTCTTGGAAGCCTTGTTAGGTGAATGGGAGGAGGAAAAAAATCTGCTTTTTGACCTTCTCGGCCAGCCAGACCTGCACCGGGGCCTGGTTGATTTCTTTCAAGAGTTGAAGCGGCGAGTCATCGTAAGCGAGCGTGGCGAGTGGCCGTCGGACGCCGCCATTTTTGCCTGGGCATCCGTTTCTGCCAAGGTCGCCAGGCGGGCGAATAAGGAAGAAGAGGCGCGCATCCGTTTGCTGAAAAGGCTCTTCCGCCACGACGAGATCGCGGAGTACGTCTACATGGCCTACCTCGGCTTTCTCCTTCGCCGCCGCCGTGTTCCAGAAACCGCGAAGAGCTTTCCCATTCTGGCCAATGTGACCAAGCTTCTGCTGAATTCAGTTCGTGTCCGGAAAGCCAAAGCAAAAACGATCTCTTCGGAGACAAAACGGTGAAACGCCTCCTCTCGGCTTTCCTTCTTGCAACATCTGCTGTTGCCGCCCCCCAAAATCCCTTCACTGCTGCCGACGTGAAAACGGAATTCCAAGACGTTCAGTCCTCTTCCCTATATGTGCCCATGCGGGATGGAGCGCGAATAGCCATCGACGTTTTACTTCCCGGGGGACTCCAGGACGCTCAAAAGGTACCAGCCCTCTTGAAGATCGCACGATTCGGCCGCGCTTCTGTGGACGGGAGCATCTCCGAGGAAGATCGGTTCTGGGTACAGCATGGATTTGCTCGCATATTGATTGACGAGCGCGGCACGGGTGCATCCTTCGGAACCAGCCGCTACGGAACAGACACGATTCCGGATCTCTACGACATCGTGGACTGGGTCGTGAAGCAGCCTTGGTCAAACGGCCGCGTCGGCGCGATGGGCATCTCCGTCGAAGGCACGGCCGCGGAATTGCTCGCGGCCACGAACCACCCCGCCGTGCGGGCGGTCGCTCCCTGGTTCAGCGATTACAACTACTACACCGATCTCGTTCGCCCTGGCGGAATCTTTAATGAATGGATCCTGAAGAATTTTGAAGATTTCACGCTCCAGATGGATTCCGGTGATTCGGCCAAACACGTGGACACTGACCCCGATGGACTTCTGATGAAGCAGGCGATCGCGGAACACCACAACAATCTGAACATCTATTCTGCCACCAAGGATGCCCCATTCATCGATGACCCGATTGACGCGACCGGTAAATCTCTTCTCGAAATCAGTATTCCCGGAGCTGCTGCGGCGCTGCGCAAATCCCAGGTCCCCATGCTGATCTTTGCAAGCTGGTACGACGCTGGCACTGCTCAGGGAACAATCCGGAGGTCTCGGGAGTTTTCCAACCCGCAACGGGTCTTCATTGGGGCCTGGAGTCATGGAGCAAACTCTGACGCCGATCCATTCTTGCCGCGCGGCAAAATGCAGCCTAGTCGCCAACAGCAATGGCTGGAAGTTCTGCAGTTTTTCAATTGCTATTTGAAAGATGTACCGAAGGAAGCCGGCTCGGACCGGCAATTTTCCTACTACACGATTGGAAAAAACCAGTGGCAATCGACACCCGTATGGCCACCAACGGGCCTGCAAAAGCTCACATACCAACTTAACGCAAACGGTAATCTCGACCCGCGGAAGTCAGGCAGCAGTCTGAGAGTCACACTTCAAACAACTTCCACCGGTGAGCGGAATCGCTGGCACACTCAACTCGGGGGAGGCCCGGTGGACTACTCCGCTGTCCTAAGACAGATGCGCGGGCTTACCTCTTTTGAAACCGCGCCTCTTCGGGTACCTCTGGAAATTACCGGGCAGGCAGTCCTGCGGCTGCGGCTGACTTGCTCTCAGCAGGATCCCTCGATCATTGCCTACCTCGTAGCAATCGACAACAAAGGCAACTCGTTTTACCTCACGGAAGGACATCTCCGCTTGCTGCACCGCATACTTGACGACTCCGAGCAAACACTGCACACCTACACTCATCGAGATGCACAACAGATTCCGAAGGACCAGGAGATGAAAGCTGATCTCACGCTGCTGCCCACATCCGTGTTCCTCCAGAAAGGCACGCGCTTGCAGCTTTTATTGGCGGGCGGCGATGGCGCAACATTTTCCTCCTCGGGAGGCTACGAAGCTACCGTCTCCTCCTCTTCAGAGTTGGAGTTGCCAGTTAAGCAGCATCGTTTTTGACTGCAAAGACCGCACTTACTCAGCCATCGCACAGGGAGTATCGCGGAAAACTCAACTCTTCGAAACGAGCCTTTTCTGGAGAGCAGCGATGGGCCCAAATATCTGCACCGGATGTGTAGTCAGCCATTCGGAAGTGGACGGATCGGAAGAGGAGCGCTTCCAACTGTGATCCACGTCAAGCATCAACGAATCTAGCACTTCCGTCTTCAAGTGGCGCGTCACTTCGAACCTCTTTTCGCTGTGCCATGTCTCTCCGTGCACTCACCTGCCACACATTTTCTACTGAGTTCAGTAGGCTTCTCTTTTTCTGCCACTCATTTTCCTGAGCACTGCTTCAGGCTAATTCCTGCGTCCTGCAGCTTCGCGGCTTCTGCTTTCCCGGTTCCGCCCTTGGATCATCGGGTTCCCTCCGATAAAGCAGCCGCTTGCTTTGGAAGCAGAAGCCCTCGCTTTCGGGTGCCCCAGAAAATGGGGCAGAAAAAGGAGACATTTTCATGTCCTACTTATATGTTAAGTGGAATAGCTTCGGGCTGAGGTTCGCTCGCCGACGTTTCCGACATTAAAGCATGGTTTGTCTTGCGCTGGCCACTCCCGTAGCGGAGACCTGCGACGCCAGAGGCGGCGCGCTTAGGTAGTACCGAAGGGAATGGCCAGGGACGGATTATTGGGCGAATCTCGTCCGAGCGAGTACCCTTGCGAATGCCGCCGTCTGCAACATTTGTATTACTGTCGTCCAAGTGGGCTGGAAAGAGCCAAGAGTGCGACGAAGTGCTTTTCGGAGTCGAATGCTAACCCAAAGACGCAGAGAGAAGTATCAGTGAGCCAGGGCCACCGGCACGGGCAGGCTCGATACTTTGGCATACTCCGAAGCATAGAGTTCACTATCCGGATACTGCTCGCTCAATTCCCGCAACAACTTTTGCGCCAGGGCAGCTTGTTTTTCACGGCGCGCGGCAAGGGCAAGGATGATTTTGGCGAAGGGTCGTAAGTAGCGACCGTTCTCTGCAGTCTTGGCGACTTGTTCCATGCCGAGCTTTTTGTCGCCGTGAATTCCATCAAACCAGAGCGCGAAGCGGGAACCTGCGCTCTGCGATCCGATAATGTAGTTTGCTATGCCGAGGGCGATGTAGGCGTCGGTCGCGTCCGGATAATTTGCCAGTAAACGCTCGGCATATTTGTTAGCTTCCTTCATGCGCTTCAAGCCGTTCATATGTTTCTTCTGCAGAATCGATTCAGCGTCTGATTCCATTCCGGCAGCCAGCGTCAGGGCAAAAAGGGCTTCTCCATCGTTGGGATTTGTTTTCTGCCGCACCTTGGCGAGTTCGCGGGCCCGGGTTACCGCTTCGCCGAAATGGCTCATGCGCTCCGGGTTCGGCCTGCCGTCAATCCCGTGCAGGAATTTCTTTTCGTTCAGAAAAAAATCGCTCGTCAACACGCCTTGGAGGTACAACTCCTCAAAAAGGTAGCTTGCGGCCACGGCCACCTCACCAAAAGGATCCTCCTGATTGCGGGACTCCCAGCTTGCGAAAACTTGGCGTGCCTCGGCATACTTCTGCTCGTATAGGAGATCGAAACCCGCGCTAAGCTCCGGGACTGGTGTGAAGGCCGGCGACTCGCCGATCGGCACTCCTTTCGCAAAACCGATAGCTGGGCTGAATAGCAGTAAAAGCGTGAGGAGTTTGAAGCAACGCAGCATTTATCTGTACCTTCCTTTATCAGTGTGCGATTGGTCGCGGAACCGTTAGCTACGCGCCAGCCACAGGCCATAGCGCACGGAGTCAGCGAAGCTGAATCCCTTTCCGCACCGCAGCACGCGATACCACTGGCCCCACGTACGAGCGAATGTAAGAATCATTGACATAACGCCTCCCGAGAACGAAATCTTCCAAAGTCCTGAATTGCGCTTCCGCATGTTGACGGCAATGCAGGTGCAAACCACACCCACAGAAGTTGTTACGCGGAACCGCGCGTTTTGAAGCCGCTGCAATGTCCTCTGTAACTTCTTTCCGCCTCAACTAGCAGTTCAGTTTTCCCAATTGGCCGAAGGCGGGGTAATCCCGAGTCGTTTCATCTTGTAATACAACGTGGTGCGCTTCACGCCCAGGCTCGCCGCTGCTCCCCGCGGACCACCCAGCTTCCAATTCGCTCGCTGACAAGCAGCAAGAATCTCATGGCGCACCTTGTCCTCCAGCGTGGGATTGCAAATCTCGACCGGTGATGGATCACATGTCTCCGGCGCTATCGGTGCGAACACTCCGTCCCTGGAAAGGATGACCCCACGCGCAACGTGGTTTTGAAGTTCGCGAACGTTTCCGGGCCACGGGTGACGGACGATGGCACTCATGACTTCCTCGGGGATGGTATCGATGAATTTGTCCATGGAGGTAGCGAACTGTTCAACGAAGTACCTCACGAATTCCGGGATGTCCTCTGCCCTTTCGCGGAGCGGCGGCAAGGAAATTGGGAAAGTGCTCAGCCGATAGTAAAGATCTTCCCGGAACTCACGGTCGCGAACCATTTGCCGCAAGTCTCGGTTGGTGGCGACAACGACACGGACATCCACCTGCGTGGTACGTGTGCTGCCGACGGCCTCGAATTCGCGTTCCTGGAGCACGCGCAGCAGCTTGGGCTGAAGTTCCAGCGGCATATCTCCAATTTCATCGAGAAATAACGTGCCGCGATCGGCAAGCGCAAAGCGGCCCACGTGTGAAGTGATGGCACCTGTGAATGCTCCCCGTTCATGTCCGAACATCTCGCTTTCAAGAAGCCCGGCGGGCATCGCCGCACAGTTCACCTTGACGAGATTGCGGTTGCGGCGCGGGCTGAGTTCATGAATCGCGCGGGCTATAACTTCCTTGCCAGTGCCGGTCTCGCCCGAGAGCAGCACGGTGGCATTGGTGGGCGCCACGGCCTCCACTTGGGCGAGGATTTTGCGCAAGCCCCCGCGGCGCCCCACAATCGTCTCCAGCAAAGAGCTATGGGCGCGCTCAACCTTGCGCATATTGGTTTCATCGAGACGACGAAGAGTAGTCCCGCTAGTCGCTATTCCTCGATATCCTTCAACGTGTGTGGCAAAGTTGGACACTACGCTCATGTTTCACCCCGCTACTGGCTATAGCCACCGCGGCTGATGTTCAATTTGCGCATCTTGTTTTGCAACGTTGTTCGTTTGAGCCCGAGGCGCTCCGCCGCTCCGCCCTTACCTGCTATCCTTCCCGAGGCAGCTCGCAACGCATCGGCAATCACCTGCCGCTCGGCCTGTTCGAATGTTGACGCAGCTGGGACGGCAGAGCGTCGGAGCTCCGCACGCGGGACATTCAACTCGTGCCCTTGGGTGAAGATTACGCAGCGCTCGATGAAGTTTTCCAGTTCGCGAATGTTACCCGGCCAATCGGCATTCACCAGCGCGTCCCTGGCCTGCTTCGGAACGGACACGATGCGCTTCTGCATTTGACGCGAATGGCGCAAAACAAAATAGTGGACCAGTAGCGGAATGTCCTCGCGCCTTTCGCGAAGTGGTGGAATCTCAATCGGAAAAACATTCAATCTGTAAAACAGATCTTCGCGGAAGTGGTTGTTGCGGATCATGCTTTGCAGGTCGCGGTGCGTCGCGGCAATCATCCGCACATTGACACGGATCGTGTGGCAGCTTCCCAGTCGTTCAAACTCCTGCTCCTGCACGGCCCTCAACAGTTTTGGCTGTAGTTCCAGGGGAATATCCCCGATCTCGTCCAGAAACAGGGAGCCCCCGTCCGCCACCTCGAATCTCCCCTTTTTCTGCATCAGGGCGCCGGTGAACGCCCCTCGTTCGTGTCCGAACAGTTCGCTCTCCAGTAGACCCGACGGAATGGCTGCGCAGTTAATGCGCACTAGCGCGCGCTTGCGCCGAGAGCTGAGGTTGTGAATGGCTCGTGCAATCAATTCCTTGCCGGTGCCTGTCTCCCCGTAAAGCAGGACCGTGGAATCGGTCGGCGCAACGATTGCCACCTGTTCGAGCGCTTTCTGCAGAGCCGGGCTCCTGCCAACAATGTCTTCGAAGATGTACTCAGGGCTGACTTGTGGTTCGAACTGATCGGCTTCGATCCCACTCAGTTCGCGGAAACTGGTTCCTGCGAACTCTCCGGGGTGTGTGAAAGGTATGCTTGCGCAAGCCATGCTGTCCTCCCAACCTTTGAATGCATCAGGATGTTTCTGATGATGGGTGAAGTCTCCGACGAGTTAGTTTTGGTTACAAGGCCAGATCGGGAGGTTGTGGTCAGGGAATATGGTGGGGGCTCCTGCTTGTACTTCCTGGTGAGGAAAGTTGCATACTTTTGGGCATGGAACGCTACTCTTTTGCGGGATTCAACTTGCACTAAAGGGATGGACGCCTAGTGTCGCGGGTTTTCGAGGTGCTTTCTTCCGTAAAGTTTGGCATCAAGCGACCACATTCCGGGCCCGATCATCGCCACTGTGCCGCCGAGGCCAGCAAGCATGATTGGGGTTAGGGAAAACCCGGGCCATGCCAAGAATATCCACGCCTCCAGAATAGCAATCGTAATTCCGGCGAGCGGCGTCCAAAGCCCGAGAAGCAGAAATACTCCGGCGACAGCCGCAATCACATGGCCGACGCTCGGCCCTAATCTAGAGGTTTCAAGGAAATGCGTTCCCCCGAAACAGAGCAGAACCGTACTTGTCAGTACGCGCTGAAGCAAAAGGCCAGCGCCAGGCCAGCCTCCGGCGAATGTGGAAAAGAGACGCTGCACACAGGTCCTCGCCATTACTCGTCTCATACTATTTGGACTTTGGAAGCGACCGAAAGGGTTAAAAGTAGGATTTATGAGCCCGACTTTTGGGGCGCCTCAAGCTCGATGATCCCGCGTTGTAGCGCGATCGTAACGGCATGAGTTCGATCGTTGGCGCCCAACTTGGAAAGAACACTGGAGATGTGGTTCTTGACTGTCGTTTCTCCGATACAGAGCTTGTCCGCGATTTGCTTATTGGCATTGCCTGCGCCAATCAAACGAAGCACATCAATTTCGCGCGATGTCAGCTCGTCGTCGGCGGCGTGGTCGGCTAGTTCCGCCGCGATTTCGGGCGGTATTCGCTTGCGCCCGGCGTTGACAGTACGGATGGCGTCCAGGAGCTCTGTGCGCACGTTTCCTTTCAATAAGTATCCCCGCGCGCCCGCTTTCATCGCGTGTAGGACTTGTACGTCACCGGCATAGGTCGAAAACACAAGAATCTTGGCATCAGGGAATTCGCTTCTAATGCGACTGATCGCTTCCGTACCATTCACATTCGGCATTTGCACATCCATCAGGGTCACGTCGGGCCGGTGACGTCGAAATTGTGCGATGGCCTCCTCCCCGTCGGAAGCCTCCGCTACCACTTCCATATCCGGCTGACCTGCAAGAAGGGCCGCGATGCCCTGGCGCAAGAGAGGATGATCGTCAACCGTCATGATCCGAATCGTACTAGGACCGGCGCTCATAAATCCTCGTTTTGCGGAACAGCTTAAATCTACCCCCATCGCCGGATTTTTCATAGGCGATTGCGCCTGGAACTGTCAATCGAACTTCTGTCCCGGCACCCGCTTCGCTCCAGACATCCAATCGCGCTCCAATCCCTTCTGCGCGCTCATACACACCACGCAGGCCCCAATGACCGGCGCGACCGTGCTCTTTCAGCACTTTGGGGTCGATCCCTTTTCCGTCGTCACGGACGATTAGCACAAAAGCGTCATCGTCGTAGCGTAGTTCCGCCTCGATGCTCCGGGCATGTGCGTGGCGGTACGCATTTCGCAGCACCTCTCGTGCGACCCGATAGATCTCTTCCCTGATCATCGGCCGCTTCGCTCGCCGGGTGCCCTCTACGATGACACGCAGAGGCGGGGAGCCGTTTTCACTCTTTTGCGAGTGGGCTAGTTCACGACCCGTTGTCAGCAGCATCTGCTCGATGTCGCTTTCCTTCAATACCTCCGAGCGTAACTCCTGAATCGAGCTGCGGCCCTCCGCAAGTGCCTGATCTGCGGAAACCAGCGCGCTATCCAGAGCTTCACACGCATCTTCGGGACGATCAGGGAGGTGATTGCGAACCCCCTGAAAACGGAACACGAGACCCTGAAAACTTTGCAAGAGTGTGTCGTGCAGGTCCCGGGCAATCCGTGAGCGCTCGCTTACCCGCTCTACCAGACGCGCGTTGAATTCGTGTTTGATCTGATAGAGGCGGTAGCGGTACAGCGCCCAGAGCAAGACCAAAATCGATGCGGCACAAAGCGTCTGGAACCACCGCGTGCCCCAAAGCGGGGGTAGCACTTTAATGCCGAGCGTCACGCCTGGTTCGGTCCAAGGACCACGATTTTGGCCACCCTGCACGCGGAATCCATAGTCACCAGGCGGGAGGGTAGTGTAGTTCACGGTACGGTTGAGGCTGCTAGCCTCGTTCCATTCCGTTTCCAAGCCCTCCAATTTGTACCGATACCTATTAGTCGCCGGATCGGCATAACTAAGTGCCGAGAACTCGATAGAGAAAATATTCTGCCGGTACGAAAGATCTATGGAGCGGGTGTAAGAGATAGACCTTTGGAGAGGGGACTTGCCACCGATCGACACGGGATTTGCGAACAATCGGAAATCGGTGAGAACAATTGGAGGCGTGTATGACGCGTCCGCAAGCTTGTCCGGGAAGAAGGCGACACCACCGCTGAATCCCCCGAAAAACATCTCCCCACTTGCGCTCTTATAGCACGCACCCCAGCCCGTTAAGTCATTGCCCGGAAGGCCATCACCCGTGGAGTAGTTCTTGAAGGTCTTTCTCAGCGGGTCGAACGCTGATAACCCGTGGTTGGTGCTCATCCAAAGGGTGCCCCGCTTGTCCTCAAGGATGCAGCTCACCACGTTCCCGGGAAGACCATCCCGCTCATAAAAGGCCGCAAAACTGTGTGTCTCGGGATCAAATCTGTCTAGGCCGTTCTGAGTACCAACCCACATCACGCCCGACTGATCGAAATGCACGGAGTTTACCCGGTTGTCGCTCAAACTGTTGGAATCATTTGAGTTGTGCCTGTAGACGGTGAACTGTCTCGTGGTTGGATCGAACCGTTGCAGCCCCGAAAAGAGGGTCCCCATCCAGAGAGCTCCCTGGCGGTCTTCCTTGAGTTCGATATACGCGGCAGCTTTTTGCTTGTCGGGCTTGTATGCGGTGAAACGAGAATTCGCGGAATCGAAACGATCGAGGCCGTCGAACGTTGTGGCCCACAGTGTACCGGCGTGATCGATTAACATCCGAGTCACTTTATCATTGCTCAGACTGAATCGGTCGGCTAGGCTGTGCCGGAACGTTTTTAGCAGTCCCCTTCTATAGTCGAAACGTTTCAGCCCATAGCCGTGAGTGCCAACCCACAGAACACCCGCCTGACTTTCGATGATGGAAATCGCCTCCCCAATGGGTACCGGTCCTTCGGTCCGGTAGAAATTGTACCGCCCCGTTTTGCGGTCGATGCGGCTGAGGGCGTCATCATACCCGATCCACAGAGTCCCTGCGCGATCCTCATAGAGGGCGTCCGTCATAGTGTGGCTCAAACTGTTGGGATTACCTGGCTCGCGCTCAAACTTCTCAAACAGTGGCGGTCGAGTGGTGAAGCGGACGGGTGCCATCAGGCGCAGGCTGGCCCAAATGTTTCCTTCGCGGTCCTCAAACAGGTGGAACAAACTATCCTCAGTAAGACTGTCCGGGTTTCCAGGCTCGTTATGGTAACGAATAAATCTCCGGCCCTTCCGGTCGAACTTGAGCAGGCCATCGCTGTGTGTACCGAACCACAAGGTCCCGTGTCGATCTTCGAGCATCGTCATGACTCCAGCGGGGCCAAAGGCCGCAACGCGCTTGCTGTGGAACGAGTAGTGAGTAAGAGTAGTCGTCTTCCTATCGAAAACCGCAATCCCTTCGCCAGAGTAATGGGTGATCCACAATACCCCCGTGCTGTCCTCATAGAGCGACATCTCGCCCGGCTCATACAATGGAATGTGCAGTGTGGCCTTGCCTGCGGTTCGATCGAACACATCCACTCCGGCGGTGCTGGCCACCCAAAACGTACCCTGTTTATCCTCGTAAGTGCACTTTATCTCGCTGCTGCTCAAGCTGAGTGGATTCGTGGGATCGTGGGCATAACGGATGGTCTGTCCGGTATTGGGATCTAATCTGTAAAGGCCGTCGCTGGTTGCCAGCCACAACATGCCAGTGTGGTCCTGGCTGATGTGGATGACGGGGACTGCTTCGTCCTCTGTACCTTTAGCGACGCGGTAGTGAGTAAGTGACTCGGTGACCGGATCGAATTTGTCCAGGAATTCGCCGCATCCAACCCAAAGGGAGCCGGAACGGTCCTTGAAGAGAGCGTAAATGTACACTCCGCTCAGACTGTTGGTACGTCCCGGTTCGTGCTTAAACACCTTGAAACTGTAGCCATCGTATCGGTTAAGCCCATACTGCGTACCAAACCACATAAACCCCTGATTGTCCTGCACAATCTGCATAACCTTTGTTTGCGACAAGCCATCCTCCTTTGAGAGGCGGGTGAACTTGATATCCGTCCCATCGATCACGGGTAGCCTGATAAACTCAGGATCCACGTGCGCCTGCGACACCTCCCTAGGGTTGATTGCGTTCGGGGGAACGTTTTGAATTTGGCCCA
>Ga0209039_10001052_pt1 | contig 26817 bp, 19 predicted proteins | sample BogFormECP12_OM1_FD_188238 | JGI IMG/M metagenome (GOLD analysis project Ga0209039, IMG submission 188238) | Bog forest soil microbial communities from Calvert Island, British Columbia, Canada - ECP12_OM1 (SPAdes) (version 2) | ecosystem: Environmental > Aquatic > Freshwater > Wetlands > Bog ... | reverse complement strand
GGTTGAATATGAAGCTCGCCTCGTCTACCACGCAATCCACCTGGCTCGCACTCGCCGACCCCACCCGCCGCTCCATCCTTGAACGGCTTTCTCATGGTGAAGCTCGCGTCACTGAACTCGCCCGCCCCTTCTGCATGTCACTCAACGCTGTTTCCAAGCACATTAGGGTGCTTGAGCGCGCGCGCCTCATTCGCCGCCGCCGGGCTGGCCGGGAACATTTTCTTTCCTTCAACCCGGATCCCCTGGCCGGTGCAGCCGCATGGATTGAAGTGCAACGCTCCCTGTGGATGAGCCGGCTCGATGCTCTTGACGCTCTACTGCAAGCCCAGGACGCCGCAGCCGCAAGAACCCCCAGACGAAAGGACAAATTCCGATGAACCCTCAGCCGCAAAAAGCGATCGTGCAAGTGACTCGCAAATTCAGCGCCTCCGCCGAACGGGTGTTTGACGCCTGGCTGGACCCAAACACCGCGGGCAAGTGGCTCTTCGCCACGCCGACCGGCAAAATGGTTAAGGTCAAAATCGACGCCCGCGTCGGGGGCTCATACCTGATTGTCGAAAGCAGGGACGGCATCGATGTCGATCACACCGGCGAGTACTTGGAAATCGATCGCCCTCGACGCCTTGTATTCACCCTAAAAGTTCCGAAATACTCCCAGGAAAGCACAAGACTCACAATCGAAATTCGCGCGCTCGAATCCGGCTGCGAACTCACCCTTACTCATGAAGGCGTCCTGCCGGACTACATCGCCCGCACCACTTCCGGATGGAACATGATCCTGGATCACCTTGCCGCCACGTTGCAGTCACAGGCGGCGCCGCCGTTCCTAACCAAGTAATTCCCGCTATACTGGAACGAGCCCGCGGAATTGCGGCGGCATCGTTCCATGACCAAAAGCTGGAAAACCAAACTCATCCATTCCGACGCGAAAATTCCGGAGGGCTACCGCTCTCTCGCCACCCCCGTTTATCGCGGCTCCACAACCGTATTCCCTTCCGCCGCGGCCGTTCGCGACACCTGGGATCAGTTCCGCGTTGGCTATACCTATGGCCTCTATGGCACGCCCACGGCATTGGAACTCGCCGCCCGCGTCTGTGAACTCGAGTCCGGCACGCACACCATCCTCGCTCCCGGCGGGCAAGCCGCAATTTCGCTCATTAATCTCGCGCTGCTGAAAACCGGCGACCACATTCTGCTTCCCACCAGTGTCTATTTCCCCAATCGCAAGCTCACCACGCATCTGCTCGCCCGCTTCGGTGTCTCCGCCACTTTTTACGAGCCCACCATCGGCGCAGGCATCGCCGCCCTCATCCAGGAAAACACGCGCCTCATCTGGACGGAGAGCCCCGGTTCCATCACCATGGAAGTGCAGGACCTGCCCGCCATCGTGGCCGCCGCTCACGCGCGCAATGTTTTAGTGGTTTTGGACAACACCTGGTCCGCCGGTGTGCTCCTCGACGCCTTTGCCCATGGCGTGGACATCACCATGCAAGCGCTCACCAAATACATCGGCGGCCACAGCGATCTATTGCTCGGCTCAATCACGGTTCGTGATCCCGCGCTCTACCAGCGCCTGGGCGGCGCGCAACAAATGATCGGTTGTGCTGTTTCCCCCGACGATTGCAGTCTCGCCCTGCGCGGCCTGCAGACTCTCGCCGTGCGCCTTTCCGCCATCGAAACCTCCGCGCTCGCGGTCGCCAAATGGCTTGCAGCCCGCCGCGAAGTCGAAAGCGTGCTGCATCCCGCGCTTCCTTCCTGCCCGGGCCACGAATTCTGGAAGCGTGATTTTCTCGGCTCGTCCGGTGTTTTCTCGATTGTATTGAAGCCCGGCCCGTCGCGGGAGCACGTTTTCGCCTTCATCGACGCTCTCAAGCTTTTTAAGGTTGGCTATAGCTGGGGTGGTGTCACAAGTCTCGCCGTCGCCTACGATATCGGCCGCATCCCCGGCCGGCCGCCTTACGACCACCGCATTGTGCGCCTCAGCATTGGCCTCGAGTCCACCGACGATCTCCTCGCCGACCTCGCACAGGCCCTGCCCAAACTTCGCACCTGAAATTTTCTGCCCTAGTAATTGTCGCCTGCGGCCACGGCGTCGTATACAAATCGGAATTTAGACGGATTCTTGTCCTTGCCAATGATCATCTCTACTTCTTCCCACAACTGCGTCCCGTCCGGCGACACCTCATAGGTGCGTTTCACTGTTCCACCCTTCGGCAGCGGCGCATTGCTCACCAGCTTCAATCCGTCCCATTTTGCATCCACCACTTCCGTGCCAACACCCGCGGGCGTGTCTGGTTTGTTCCCATCGGTGTAGAAGATCGTCTTCCGGCCCTGATCCCCCATCATTTCCACGATGGGATCTTTGTCATTCCTTTTCTCCACATCCAGCCGCACCGAAGGGTCCAGCAATTCCTGATAGCGCTCTTTTTCTTCCGGAGTGCCCCCCTTGGGTGATCCGCTTTGCGAGCCGCTTTGCGGTCCGCCATTCCCCTGGCGTCCGCCGCCCATCCCCCCTCCACCCATTCCGCCGCCGGGCCAGCCCACACGCGGGCCGCCAGAGCCGCCGCGATTGCCGGTGGAATTGCCCGTCGCGCGTTGATTCGCTTTCTGCCGTGGATCGTCGCTCTCATCACGATTCAGTTTCCACGCTCCCATGATGCTCTTTCTTGGTTCCAGGCGCTTAACCGCCGGAGGTGGCGCCGTGGAAGAAGCCACGGAGGGAGCTGGCGTCATAGGTCCCGGAGGCGCTTGAGCGCGCAGGCTCTGCGCTACGCCGAAACTCAATCCAATCGCAGCAAGGCAAATCGTCTTTTTCATTTTTTGGCTTCCAGTGAGCAAGGGGCCCCACTTGGGTGTTCCCCAGAATGTCCGTCAAAGTTCCCGCATCGTTCGCGGGGAGGTTCACCACCTAAGATTCCGCCGGGGTGCCCTGGGGCTGCCTGGAGCTTTTACGCCAACCAGCGATCCAGGTCCCGCGCTCGTTCCAGCAGCGCCAGCGCTCCCAGCCTTTGAAATTCCTTCGCCCGCTGCCGGTAATCGAACGCCGTTTTTGGCAATATCCCCATGAAGGGCACGCCCGCCGCTTTGGCCGCGAGCGCATCGTCAATATTATCGCCCAGATAAAGCGCGCTCTTGGGATCGCGCCCCGCCAGAATGATGCGCAATCCCTCGGGGTCGGGCTTCTTTTCGGCGTCGTCCATCGTCACCACCGTGCGGAAGCACTTCGCCGCAGCCCAGCGCTCAAAGGTATACGTGAATTCCGGCCGCGTGCGCCCCGTAAACAGGTTCAACTCCCGCCGCTTGGCCCATTTCTCGATCAACCGCGGCGTCACAATCAGCTTTTCCTTCAACACATTTCCCCGCTGCCCGTCGCTTCCCCAGTAAAAAGGCTGGAACGCCGCACGCGCCTGCTCGTAAGTCGTCGGCACGCCCAGCGCCGTTGCCCAGCGCGACACCATCCGCCAGTCATCGTTGTTCCCGGGCTTGCGCTTCCATTCGTAAAATTCCGCCCACGTCGGCTTTTTCCCGGTCAGGTGGTGTATCGTCTGCAGCCCCGACCGCCAGTACGTCTCCCTCACGTCCACCAGCACGCCGTCCACGTCAAAGATCAGAATCGCGGGATCGACCTTGGCGCACGTATTCGCCTTCCCTGTCTTCGTCACGTATTCCAGTTCCTTTCCGCTCTCCTCAAGTGTACCTGTTCTTCGCACACTCTCTCAGGGTGCAAGAAAAGCGTGGCCTTCGCCAAGCCTCAGATTCCTCCGCAAAGCGCCTGGGCCGTGCACCCCCGGCCTATTTCTGTCCCTTAGAACAGGTTGCCCCGCCTCCTCCAGCCGCCTAATCTGTTTGTTTCCAGGGACTCGCCCCAGCTTCAATCGTCCCAGGGAGTTGCGCGATGTCAAACGGCTTCTGGATCAAACGCTGCTTCTCTCCCCTGCTCACGCTCGTGCTTCTGGCTTTCTTGGCCGGATGCGCCTCATTCTCTGGGAGTGGCAACGGAGGCGGCGGTGGTGGAACGCAAATCCCGGCCATACCGGTCGGACTCCAAGCTACTGCTGGAAACGCACAAGTCAGCCTTACTTGGAACGCCAGCACCGGCGCGACGAGTTATAGCGTAAAACGCTCCACCACCAGCGGCGGCCCCTACACCAAGATCGCTTCGCCCGCCACCACTAGCTACACCGACACGGGCCTCACCAACGGCACACCCTACTATTACGTCGTCACCGCCGTGAATTCCGCTGGCGAGAGTAATCCCTCCACGCAGGCCACCGCTACTCCCACTGCTCCGGTCACGATTCCGCCCGTGCCCACAGGCCTGCAAGCCACCGCAGGCAACGCGCAGATTAGCCTTACCTGGAACGCCAGCACCGGCGCTACGAGTTACAACGCAAAACGCTCCACCACCAGCGGCGGCCCGTACACCAAGATCGCTTCGCCTGCCACCACTAGCTACACCGACACGGGCCTCACCAACGGCACACCCTGCTATTACGTCGTCACTGCTGTGAACTCAGCCGGAGAAAGCGCCGCGTCCTCCCAAGCCACGGCCACGCCCGCCGGCACCCAGGCAGATGTCACCATCACCATCACTCCCGCCAATGCTCATCCCATTTCTCCCTACATCTACGGTCTTAACTTCTACTCCGGCGTCACCGGCGCGCCGCCGCATCTCACCTTCGATCGCGACGGCGGCAATCGCTGGACCGCCTACAACTGGGAAACCAACGCCTCCAACGCCGGCAGCGATTACAACTACGAGAATGACGCCTATTTGAGCAGCAGCACCACGCCCGCCGAAGCCGTGCGCAGCTTCATCGCGGGCGATCAGGCCAACGACCAGGCCAGCCTCGTCACCTTCCAGCTTCAGGGCCTCGTCTCCGCCGACGAAAGCGGCCCCGTGAGCATCACCAATCCTCCCGATCTCACGCGCTTCAAACAGGTCATCTACAAAAAGACCACGAAGTCGTCTGTCCCGTTCACCGTTAATCCACCTACCACCGACGCTTACGTCTACATGGACGAATTCGCATATGCCCTCGACCAGAAGTTCCCCGGCCAATCCATTTTCGGCGCCAATCCCACCACCCGCCCCACCTTCATCCAACTCGACAACGAGCCGGAACTTTGGAATACCACACACCTCGAAGTGCAGGGGAAGAACCCTGTCACCTCCGACACCTACATCGCCAACACCATCACCTTGACCAAAGCGCTCAAAGATGAATTCCCCAATGTCGTTATTTTTGGCCCCGTCCACTATGGATTTGAAGGCATCTACAACTGGCAAGGCGAACTAAGCGCCACTCCCTCCGGCAACAACTGGTTCCCCGACAAATATCTCCCCGCCATTAAGACGGCTTCCACCACCTACGGCAAACCGCTCGTGGATGTCTACGACTTCCACTGGTATTCCGAAGCCACCGATGGCACAACTCGCGTCACCGACCTCACAAGCCCCACGCTTACCGCCGCGCAGGTGCAAGCCATCGTGCAGAGCCCGCGCAGCCTTTGGGACACCACCTACACCGAAAATTCCTGGATCACCACGGACGTGCTTGGCGGGCCCATCTACATTCTCGGCCGCTTGCAATCCCGCATCACCGCCGAAAATCCCGGCATGAAAATTTCCATCACCGAATACAACAATGGCGGCAGCCAGCACATTGCCGGCACCATCGCGCAAGCCGATAACCTCGGCATCTTCGGCGCTCAGGGACTTTTCGCCGCCAGCCTCTGGCCTCTAAGCAACACCGAGTCCTACACGCTCGCGGGCTTCCGCGCCTTCCGCGATTTCGACGGCGCCAATTCGGACTTCGGCGACACCTCTGTGCAAGCCAGCTCCAGCAACGTCCAGAACGTCGTCGTCTACGCCAGCACCGACAGCACCACGCCCGGCCGCGTCGTCTTCGTGGCCATCAATCGTTCCACTTCCTCCCAAATTACCGCCATCAACGGCCTGCCGCTCTCCGGCACCGCGCACCTCTATCAGATGACCGCGTCCTCTGCCCAAAACCAGAGCCCCATAGCGCCTGTTGCCGCGGGTACCATGGCCGCCAGCGGCTCCTCGCTTACTATCACCCTTCCCGCTCTCAGCGTCACTACCATCGACGTTCAATAACCCTCGCCGCAATTCCGCGCATATGGAGTTGTCATTCGCAAGGGCACGCCCAGTCGCTTACACCCTTCGCCTCCCCCTTTCCTTGCCGCCCCCTCTTCCCTTTGTTACTCTGGCTCTTCGGAGCCTCTCATGCCATCCTTCCCCGGCGTTGATTTCATCGAATTCGATTCCCTGCTCAACGACGAAGAAAAACTCGTTCGCCAGACCGCGCGCCAGTTTGTTGATAACGAAATCCTCCCCATCATCGAAAAACATAGCCGCGAAGCCACCTTCCCGATGCATCTCGTTCCGCAGCTCGGCGAACTCGGCTTCTTCGGCGCGAACCTGCAGGGTTATGGCTGCGCCGGAATGTCCAATGTCGCTTACGGCCTGATGAACCAGGAACTCGAGCGTGGCGATTCTGGCTTGCGCAGTTTCGTCTCTGTCCAGAGCGGCCTGGTGATGTACCCAATTCTCTCCTACGGCAGCGACGCTCAGAAAGACAAATGGCTCCCGCTGCTTCAGGAAGGTAAAGCCATCGGCTGCTTCGGCCTCACCGAACCGCAGTTCGGCTCCAATCCCGGCGGCATGCTCACCCGCGCTGTCAAAATGGGCGCCAAGTACATCCTCAACGGCGAAAAAATGTGGATCACCAATGGCTCGCTCGCCGACGTTTCCGTCGTCTGGGCCAAATGTGAAGATGAAAGAGTTCGCGGCTTTCTCGTCGAGAAGGGCGCTCCGGGTTTCAAAGCATGGGATGTGCACGGCAAATGGTCGTTGCGCGCTTCTGTAACCTCCGGCCTATCGCTTTCCGATTGCGAAATCCCCGAAGCGAATCTTCTCCCCGGCGTCACCGGCCTGCGCGGCCCGTTGAGCTGTCTGAATCAGGCGCGCTACGGCATCGGCTGGGGGGCGTTGGGCGCCGCCATGGCTTGCTACGACACTGCGCTGCAATATGCCAAAACGCGAAAGCAGTTTGCCAACAAGCCCATCGCGTCTCATCAGCTTGTCCAGGAAAAACTCGCCTGGATGATCACGGAAATCACCAAGGGCCAGTTGCTTGCTCTTCAGGTTGGCCGCCTGAAGGATCAGGGCAAAGCCGATGTCGCGCATATCTCCATGCTTAAGATGAACAATGTCGCCATCGCCCTCGAAACCGCGCGCAAAGCACGCGACATCCTCGGCGCCAACGGCATCGTGGACGACTACTGCGTCATGCGCCATATGAACAACCTCGAAAGCGTTTCCACCTACGAAGGCACCAACGATATCCATAAACTCATCATCGGAGAAAAAATTACCGGCATCGCCGCATTCGTCTAAAACCTATGTCGCTCCAAACACGCAATCTTCGCTCCGCCATTATTTGCATCCTGGTTTTGTCATTCGTTACGCTAACTTCCACCGCACAGCAAAAACCCGAAGCTGCCTCAAAGCCAAAAGTCCGCGCCATCACCGCTTTCGTCAACCTGGAACGCGGGCGCTATCAAATCCAAATCTCCGAAGCGGTGCAATTCCTCAAGTACGCGCGAACCGTGTTCGAGTCTCGCGGCTACACCGTGCAAACCCTGCGCATCGCCACGCAGCCTTTCCCCGAATACACCAAATCTCTTTCGCGCGATGAGGCCCTGCAGTTCTTCAAGAACCTCGACGGCCTCGCCCAGCAGGACCACGTCCTCATTTCCATCGGGCCCGCCTATCTCTCCGGCGAAGATGGCGACGCACAAGCGGCCCTGCTCGCGGAAATCCTCCGGAACACCAAATCCATCAACGGCACCGTGTACGTAACGAACGACGCTGGCGTCAACTGGCCCGCCGTCAAAGCCGCCGCCACCGTCATCAAGAAACTCGCCGACTCCACTCCTCACAGCGAAGGCAATTTCCGTTTCGCCGCCCTCGCCAGCGTTCCTCCTTACTCTCCATTCTTCCCCGCCGCCTATCACACCGGCAGCGGCCGTCAGTTCACCGTCGGTTTGGAATCCGCCAACACCGTCGCTGCCGCTTTCCAGAATGCTCCCGATATCTCTACGGCCCGGCGCCGCTTGCTCGATCTCTTCATCCAGCAATCTTTCGATGTAGAAGAACTCGGCACCCGCGCGGCCCGCGAGCAAGGTTGGACCTATCTCGGCCTCGATCTCTCTCCCGCTCCCGCAAAGGACGCCTCCATCGTCGCCGCCATCGAAGCGCTCTCTCACCAACCCTTCGGCGGCAGCGGCACGCTCACCGCCGTCGCCACGATTACTTCCACATTTAAAGATATCGGCGCGCGCAAAGTCGGCTACACCGGCGTCATGCTTCCCGTCCTCGAAGACCCGCTCCTCGCCGAACGCTGGAACGCTGGCTTGGTTTCCCTCGACACGCTTCTCAGCTATTCCGCCGTCTGCGGCACCGGCCTCGACACCATTCCCCTACCCGGCGACATCAGCCTCGACGCCCTCACCCGCATCATCGGCGACGTAGCATCGCTCTCCGTCAAATGGAACAAGCCGCTCTCCGCCCGCCTTCTCCCCGTCACCGGAAAACGCGCCGGCGATCAAACCGAATTCACGAATCCCGATCTAATCAACGTCACGATTCAGCCGTTGGCTGCCGGTACACCCTCGCCGTGAAATCCCGGGCTCCCTAATTTGCATTCTGGTTAACGATGACCGATTCGCCTTACTCTCAGGCCTTCCTCTCGACCATAAGCATTCCTTTGCCCTAAGATAAGCCGTCTCGGAGGGCGCACCGAATGGAAGAACAACTCAGCCTGGAATTTCTGCGCGTCGTGGAAAATGCCGCCATCGCCTCCGCCCGCACCATGGGCTTCGGCGACCCTCACAAAGCCGACGAAGCCGCCGTCGAAGCCATGCGCAAAACCATGGATCAGGTGCAAATGGACGGCACCATCGTCATTGGCGAAGGCGAGCGCGACCAAGCTCCCATGCTGTACATCGGCGAAAAGGTCGGCCTCGCCACACACGCCCCCAAGGCTCTTTTCCCCGTCGTGGACATCGCTGTGGATCCCCTCGAGGGCACCAACCTCTGCGCCACGGGCGCGCCTAACGCCATCGTCGTTCTTGCCGCCAGCGAAAAGGGCGGCCTGCTGCACGCACCCGATCTGTACATGGAAAAAATCGTGGTCGGCCCGGCCTGCAAAGGCGCCGTGGATCTCGACGCACCAGTGGCCGACAATCTGCGCTCTGTAGCCAAGCGCCTCGACCGCGACGTCGAAGATCTCGTGGTCATCGTTCTCGATCGTCCCCGCCACGAGAAACTCATCGAGGAAATCCGTGCCGCCGGAGCGCGCATCCGCCTGATTGGCGATGGCGACCTCTCCGCCGGCATTTCCGCGGCTGTCGTCGGCACGGGCGTGCACATGGTTATGGGCACGGGCGGCGCTCCGGAAGGCGTGCTCACCGCCGCCGCGCTTCGCTGCCTCAATGGCCAGATTCTCGCCCGCCTCGTCGTCAGCAAGCCCGAGCACCACGAACGCCTCGCGCGCATGGGCGTGAAAGACCCGCACCGCATCTATTCCACCGAAGACCTGGCACCCGGCAAAAAGATGATCTTCGCCTGCTCCGGCGTCACGGACGGCAATCTGCTCAAGGGCGTGCGCTTCTTCGGCGAAGGTGTGCGCACCTCCTCCATGATTCTCACCCTCGATGATCGCCAGGTGCGTTTCATCGAATCCGTGCACCTGGAAAAGCGCCCGGACATCAAGGTGCGCTTCAACTAAACAAAATTCCCTGTTAAATCAACCGTAACTCCGCGGACAGTTGGCCGAATTCTGTACGTTCGGACAGTAGTGTCTTCTTGCCATTCCCCGTACTCTTCCCCGACCAGTCCCGCCGCACCATCCACCCGGAAGTCTTCACCAGTTGCCCCTGGTGCTATGCCCGGTGAGGCTGGCACGCGGCAATTCTGAACGGGGGGATGTCCGTGAATCGCTCCAGTCTCGCTCTACTTGCGCTTTTCGCTCTATTCCTTGGCGGCTGCGCCACGGCCATCATGGATTCTGGCTCGCCCAATCCCAATCCCGGGCCACAGCCCTTCGCCCTCACGATCACTCCATCTTCCGCAACGCTTCGCGGTCTCGCCACACAGCAATTCACCGCAAAAACGAATGACGGCACCGCCCCGAGCTTCACCTGGACGGTCAATGGCGTCGGCGGCGGCACTCCCGATGCCGGCACGATTGACGCCAACGGAAATTACACCGCCCCCGAATTTCCCCCCGCCACCAATCCCATCACCATCGCTGCCACGGAAACCTCCGACGCTTCCAAGTCCGCCACCAGCACCGTTACCCTGCAAAATCCCATCCCTGTTCTCACCACGGTTTCTCCCAACACCCTTGCCGTCGGTTCCTTCACTCTCACCCTGACTGGCGCGCACTTTGCCACCGGCGCAACCGTCTATCTCGGCACCACCGCTCTCACCACCACACGAGTTTCCTCCACGCAACTTACGGCCACCGGCACGACCACTAATTCCCAGGTCGGAAACCTGAGTGTCACCGTCACCAACCCCAATCCGGGTGGTGCCACATCTGCCGCGCTTCAGGCGCAGATCATGGCCTCCAATCCCAATCTCAAGGTCCAAGTTTCGCCCCCAAGCGCAACTTTGATCACGGACGGCCTGCAGACCTTTGCCGCAACCGTTACCGGCACCACCAACCAGGGCGTCACCTGGATGGTGAACGGCGTAACTGGCGGCTACGATACGGTGGGCACGATTGACGTCAACGGCAATTACATCGCGCCGGATAATATCCCGAGCCCCAGCGGAATTCAAATCACCGCCACCAGCATTGTGGACACAACCAAGAGCGGCTCCGCTCAGGTCACGCTCAACAATCCCGCGCCCGTCCTCACCTCGATCACTCCCGGCACTTTGGCCACCGGCGCGTTTCAGGTAACCCTCAACGGAACCGGCTTGGTGAATACGTCCACCGTCAACTTTGGCGGGCAGTCCTTGCCTGTCACATACGCGTCGCCCACCATGATCACCGCCATCGGCAGCGTCACACCCGCGCAGGCGGGCAGCATCACCGTGTCAGTTACGAACCCGCCTCCCGGCGGCGGAACTTCCAATACTGTTTCCGTCAATGTGACCACCGGCGGCACGCCCGTTAGTTCCGCTTCCGCCGTGCGCTTCCTCGAACAGGCTTCTTTCGGTCCCGACACCGAATCCGTGAACCAGGTGCAGACGGCGGGCTTCGATCTCTACTTGCAAAACCAATTCGCTGCCACTGTTACTCCCTATCGGGATCCTCTCCCGAAGGGTTCCGTGTACGACGTGCAGCGTTTGTATTTCTTGAACGCGGTGGCGGGCGGCGATCAGCTCCGGCAAAGAGTCGCCTCAGCCCTCAACGAACTTTGGGTCGTCGCCGGCGACAAGGTCAGTGATCCGCTCGGCTACACCAATTACATGCGGACGCTCGAACAGGATGCCCTCGGCAATTATCTGAATGTCATGAAGGACGTCACCTTGACTCCCGCCATGGGCGACTACCTGGACATGGTCAACAACGACAAACCCGCTCCCGGCCAGCACGCCAACGAAAATTACGCCCGCGAACTCATGCAACTCTTCTGCCTCGGCCTCAATCAGTTAAACCCTGACGGCACGCCCGTCCTGGATGGCTCCGGCAATCCAATTCCCACCTACACGCAGAACGATGTCATGAGCCTCGGCCGTTCCTTCACCGGTTGGACCTATCCCACGACGCCCGGAGAATCACTGCAACAGCACAACCAGCAATACTTCGGCGGGCCCATGGTGCCCTACGAATCGAATCATGACAATGGTGCAAAGACCTTTCTCGGGCAACCCATCGCCGCGGGCCTCAGCGCCGAAGCCGAGCTCGACGCCGTCCTCAACATCATTTTCAACCACCCCAACGTCGGCCCCTTCGTCAGCCAGCAATTGATTCTGCGCCTGGTCACCAGCAATCCCAGCCCCGCTTACGTGCAGCGCGTCGCGCAAGCCTTTAATACCGGTTCCTTCAATGGCTACGGTTCCGGAACCCGCGGTGATCTTCAGGCCACCGTTGCGGCCGTACTTCTTGATCCCGAAGCGCGCCGCGGCGATTCCTCCACAACCGCCGTGACCACGGATGGAAAACTTCGCGAGCCCATCGTGATGGAAGCCAGCATCGCCCGCGCTTTCCACGCGCAAACGGACGCGGCAGGCTTTTCCAACGAAGGCGACCGCATGGCGCAAAACGTCTTCTACTCCCCGACAGTGTTCAACTTCTTCCCTCCGGTCAGCCCGATTCCCGGCACCGCCCTCAACGGCCCGGAATTCGCCATCTTCAATACCGATAGCAGCCTGGCTCGCGCCAATTTCATTGATGACGCGGTCTATGGTGCCATCGGCTCCAACACGAAACTCGATTTCACCCCGGTGATCAACGCCGGAACGCCGGATCAGATGCTCACCTGGCTGGACACGCTGTTTCTCCACGGCACCATGCCCGACCAGATGAAGCAGATCATCCTTCCGGCCATGAATTCTCTCGATCCTGCCGACACCCAGGGGCAGGCACAAGCCGCAATTTATCTGGTCACTTCGTCTTCGATGTACCAGGTGCAGCACTAAGCGAAAAGGGAGAGCAAGATGACGCGACACACTCGTAGAGACTTCATGCGCTTGGCGTGCTGCTCCGCGGCGGGCACCTCGCTGGTCGGCGGCCTCAGCAAATTCGGGCTGGTCAGTGCACTCGCGCAAGGCGCCACGGACTACAAGGCCATGGTCTGTATTTTCATGTTTGGCGGAAACGACGCCAACAACATGGTCGTGCCCGTGGATTCCCGTTACGCCGGCTACCAGCAGGCTCGCGCGAATCTCGCTCTTCCCCAGGGACAACTTCTTCCCCTGCAAACCGGCAGCCAGGCCAATTACGGTTTACATCCCAACATGCCCGAACTCCAGGCGCTCTTTAACAATCAGAAAAATCTCGCCATCCTCGCCAACGTCGGCACGCTCGTGCAGCCCACCTCGCAGCAAGCCTATCAGTCCTATCAGAACCTTCCGGAAAATCTCTATTCGCACTCCGACCAGCAGGACCAGTGGCAGAGTGCGCAGCTCGTGGGGACTCCCAACGCCGGCTGGGCCGGAAAAGTGGCGGACAGTGTGCAAAGCAGCCTCAACAGCTCCGCGCAGTTTCCCCCCATTCTCTCTATCAGCGGCAACACCATCTTCTGCACCGGCGACACCACGCGGCCTTTCACCATGAATCCGGGGCAGACGCCCGGCCTGCAAGGCTTCGATTCCTCCGCCGCCGCGCAGGCCCGCTTTCTGGCCACCCAGCAATTGCTGACCTTTGACAATGGATTGTCCCTGGTGCAGTCCGCAAATAGTGTTACCGGCTCCGCTGTGCAATACGGCATCGTGTTAGCCGACGCTCTGAAAAACATCCCCACGCTGCAAACCAAATTCCCCGATACCTACCTCGCTGCTCAATTGCAGCAGGTTGCTCAGGTCATTGCCGCGCGCAGCGCCCTCGGCATGGGCCGCCAGATCTTCTTCTGCTCCTACGGCGGCTTCGATACCCACAGCGACCAGCTGACCCAGCACGTGCAATTAATGTCCCAGCTCAGCCAGGGCATGTCCGCGTTCTATCAGGCCACGCAGGAGCTCGGCGTCGCCAATCAGGTGACCACCTTCACGCTGTCGGAATTCAGCCGTACTTTCGAACCGGGCACGAACGGAGGCACCGACCATGCTTGGGGCAGTCACCAGGTGATTCTGGGGGACGCCGTCAAGGGCAACGCGCTCTACGGCACTTTCCCTACCCTCGCTCTTGGTGGCCCCGACGACGCTGACCAGAACGGCCGCTGGATCCCGACGACTGCTCTCGATCAATATGCCGCCACACTGGCCTCGTGGTTCGGTGTCAGCGACGCTAATCTGCCAACCATATTCCCCAATCTGAATAATTTCCCGACCAGCAAACTGGGTTTTATGGGCTGATGCAATCTGTGTTGTTATGCCTGTCTAAAGGGAGAAAGGGATTTCCATCGGAGCACAACCGCGGGGGGCGTAGCGGCCGGGCCGTCGCGCCCCCGATTCTTTTATTGTTTGGGATCCTGTGGCAACGCCAGAAATACCTGGTCGTCCACCGGCACCGTGGCCGTGAACACCGTCGCGCTCTTGCCGTCTGCCAGCGCCACTTGTTTGGCCAGTCCACTTAGCGCCGGTCCCACGGGCTTGCTTGAATTCGCAGGCGTATCTCCGGGCGAAAGAGAAATGCGCGTCGTCTTGGGTGTGCAGTTCGTTGCGCCCAGGCAAGTATCCCGCAAAAATACCTGGCGCAGACCGCTGTTGGGCGAAGCCGAAGCAGCCGCGGCCGCCGGCAATCTCCCCTTGGCCGTCTCCTGGCTTGGCGTTATCGCCAAAAATACAATGTAGCGCCCCGATGAGCTGATCGACGGGAATATGCTCTCCGTTCCGGTCAGCGCCCCTCCCGGATCCGTCGAGACAAGTGACGTCGCCGCTTTGCAGGAAGGCCCTGCACCCGCGCAGGTGTCCCGCAGATAAATCTGGCGCCCCGGCGGCGCACTTTCCACAAGATTTGTCGCTGCCGAACTGAACGCAACGTACCGCCCATCCGCGCTGATTACCGGCGTGTGGCTATCTGCGTTGCCTGACGAATTATCCGCAGCCACCGAAATCACTTTTGTGCTTGGCGTGCATCCATTCGGCGCAGCCAGGCAGGTGTCCCGCAACATGATCTGTATGGTCTGGTTTTCTTGCGCGGAAAACGCTACGTAACGCCCATCCTGGCTCAACGCTGGCGTTTCCTCTACCGCCGCCGCCGTTCCGCCCGTGATTGTGAAGGTCTGCGGCGTCAAGCTGGGTCCGCCTCCGAGGTCCGGGCAGTACACGACGCAGTGCCCGCCCGGCGGATTCGTGACGTTGATCAGTGCATTGGGATCAGCATCCACCAACAATGTTCCTGGAATCGTCGCCTCGATCTGTGTCGAGGTAATACTGGTGGTGGTGATCGCCGTCGCCACTTCGCTCGTGGATACGCCCGTGAACGTCACCTTCAAGTCCCCGCCGGGGGAACTGGCAACAAAATCGGAGCCTGCAATCGTGATCTTCACGGAAGTGTTTGTACAGTTGTTGCTGCATACCGGCGCCGTGTTCGGCGTCACGGACGTGACCGTCGGAACAGGGGTCGGCGAGCCATAAATCAAAAATGCAATGGAATTCGATAGTCCATTCATTCCGGTGCCCGATTGCGGCGCATATGTATTCACGTACGCCGTACCCACCTTTGCCACCAGGCTGGCCGGAACCACAGCCGTCATCGTCTGGACATCCACGTAGGTCGAAACGAGTTTCGTCCCGTTCCATTCCACTACCGTGTTGCTGCCGAAGCCATTGAGACTTGACGCCGTGACTGTAATCGTGAAGCCAGGGCTGCCGTATACAACTCCCGAGGGAGCGAGAACAAGAATTGACGCCCCCGTGGGGTTCTGGATGGAGGTGTTGTAATCGTTGCACCCGGCTAGCAAGCCCAGCGCGATCAGCGCAATGCCAAGTGCTCTCCAAGACTCCTTCATGGACTCTCCTTCACCCGAAGACAAGTGTGCTGCGCCAAGTTTCTCCCCGAGGACAGGAAGAACAAGCCTGAGGCGCTTCTGATTGGGTTGAGATGCAAATACAGCCGCCCGCGTTGACCCGCCCCTAGGTACCCGGATGGACGCGGTGCCGGAACACAAATCTACCCTTTCCTATTATTGCTCACCCCGGCCCCGGGGGAAAGTCTTTCAATCCCCCGGCATGGACGTTCCGCCCAGCGCCGCCAGCGAGGCATGCACCAGGGATTGCACCTTCTGGTGGCAATCCGGGTCCGGCATGTTCGGAGATGCGGCTGCCGCGTGGTAAGCATCCACAGCCAGCGCCTTTCTGCCGAGCTTCGCGTAGAGATCGCCAACCGCCAGTTGGAACAATGGGTTCTGCGGATACTCTTCCACCATCGGCCGCAGTACCTGCAGCGCCTCTTCATACCGCTGATCGTAATTGTGCAGGTTAATTGCCAGATAGAAGCGCGCCACTGCCGGCGTCAATTGGCCGTAAAGCATCGCCAAGTGCAGTTGGCGTATCCCCTCTTCCTTCGACCCGCCCGGAATGCCCATCACAAATCGCAGGACGCGCGCCATCGTCGAAAGCGTGTCCACGTAGTAGTTGTACAGCCCCAGCCCCAGGTAAGCATCCGCCAGCGACGGATCGAGCGCCAGCGCCCGTTGGTAATGTTCCCGCGCGCGCACCGCGGCCCGCGCCGTCGCCCGGTTTTCCCCGCGCAGCCCGTAGAGCCGCGCCTGCAGCGAATCCCCCATCGCGGCATACAAGTGCATCTCGCCCGTCTCTTGCTGTTTCAATTGTGCTTCAGCGAGCACGGATGCCCTTGTCGCCAGATTCAGATATGCCTGGTCAGACGCTCGTTTCTCACGGTGACGAGCCAGCGTCATCCCATATTTGAATTCGGCCGACGTGCACCAGATCCCCCACCACAACGACTCCCCTTCCAGCAAATAGCCTAGCGGGTGATTGGGTAGCTCTTGTTGCAGTTGTCGCGCTTCGGGTATTGCCAGGTCCGGCCGTCCCGAATAGATGTGCTCGAGTATGCTCGACGCCCTGGGCGGCAGGGTAAGTCCTCCAAGACTCGGGGGCGGAAAGGCCGCGCAAGGAGGAATCAGCGTCGCGAAAACGAGGATTGCAGTAAGCCAGCGCACCATTTGTCCAAGTGGAAGCCATCCGGGGCCCTCAGTGCTTCCGTTGGATGAGTTTAAGCTGTTCCAGCAAAGTTGCAAAACGAAATGGTTTCTGCAGGAAAGTGGCGTCCGGGGGAATCTGTGTCTCCGGGAATCCTGCCGCGTAACCGGACATATAGATCACTTGAATTTCCGGATAGAGTTCCGCCACCTGCCGCGCCAAGTCCGTGCCGCGTAGCTCCGGCATGACAATGTCCGTCAACAGCACGTCAATGCAACCCTTGTGCCGCCGGGCCATTTCCAGCACGTCCAGTGCGTTGTGAGAATCCATCACGCGATGTCCGGCAATCCGCAGGAATTCGGCCAACGCCTGCCGCAGGGCCGTTTCGTCATCCGCAAGCAGAATCGTCAGTGTCTGCCTTTCTTCCGCGGCACTCGGCTCGCCCGGCACCGCGGGACTTAAACCCTTTGCCGCAGCAGCTTCGCACACCGGAAAGAACAATTGAAAACTAGCCCCAACTCCGCGCTGCGAATCAACGTGAATGTGCCCGTCAAACTGGTGCACGATGCCGTATACGGTGGAGAGGCCGAGCCCGCTGCCTCTGCCCACAGCCTTCGTCGTGAAAAATGGCTCGAAAATGCGGCTCCGCGTCTGCTCATCCATCCCGCACCCTGTGTCCTTCACTTCCAGAACCAGCCAGCCGCGGGGAGGCGCTCCGTCGTGTCCCAGGCGAGCGTCCGGAGGCACGGAATTGCTGTTGTACGTTGAAATCGTCAGCTTCCCACCGCCCGGCATCGCGTCGCGCGCATTGATGGCCAAATTAGCGATCACTTGCTCCAGTTGTGCCGCATCCGCACGCAACCAGGAGCAGGCCGCTTGATGCTGGAATGTCAGCTCCACATCCGACCCCAGCAAGCGCGGCAGCATGAATTCGCTGTCCGTCAGCACTTCGTGAAGATCCGTGGGCCGCACATCCAGCAGTTGCTTCCGGCTGAAGGCCAGTAGCTGCTTCGTGATGGTCGCGGCGCGTTCCGTGGTCCGCTGGATCTGCTCGAGGTACCGCGTGCCCGGAGAATGCGCCGGCAGGTCGTTCTGCAGCAATTCGCAGGAAACCGTGAGCACCATCAGCATGTTGTTGAAATCGTGAGCGATCCCGCCCGCCAACTGCCCCAGCACTTCCATCTTCTGCGCTTGGCGAAATTCTGTTCCCAGGTTCGCGTGCTCCTGTTCCAGTTTCGCCTTCTGCAGATTTTGCCGGTAATTATCGTAAAGCACGCCCGTGGCCTGCGACATCGTTTCCAACGAGCGCAACTCATCGCCGCTGTAGCCGCCAGGTCGATTGGCCACGGCAATCAGTCCTACGATCTCCGCTCCCTTAAAAATTGGGACGCCGAGAAGTGCACGCAGGGGTGGATGGCCCGGCGGGACGCCTTTGGAGTCCGGCTCGGCCGAAGGCTCGTTGCAAACGATGGTTCTGCCCTTGCGGATCACTTCCCCTAAAAGGTTCTGCTCGTGGGCGACATCGAAGTAGCCGGCGCTTACGTACTCCGTCATTTTGCTTTCGTAAAGCCCGCGCGAATCTCCCTTCTCCCAATGCACCCCTTCGTGCGCCAGAACTCGCAAGACCGGCCCCTCCAGCACCGCTCCCAGAAACCCGCACTCGCTCTGCGTCTGTTGCAGAGCAAAGGAAAGCAGTTGCTGGCTGGCGGCGCCCCAATCTCCAGTTTCCAGAAATGTGTTCAGCGACCCCGTGACCGCGGCGAGCGTGGCCGATTTCTCTTGCAACTCCTGCTCGATGCGCTTGCGCTCTCGTATGTCTTCCTGGGTGACCATGATTCCTGTGAGCTTGCCCATCTCATCGTAAATTGGAGCTGTTGATATGCTGACTGGCAAGCGCTCACCCTCCCGCGTGATCCGCACGCTTTCCAGCCCCGTGGTCACCTGGCCGTCCACGGTTCGTGCCAGCAATTGGTGAACCTCCTCCTTCTTCTCGGGTGGAACGCTTTTCGCAAACGCCCCAAGCACCTCCGCCTTCTTCCAGCCAAAAATCCGCTCCGCCGCCGGGTTCCAGGAAGTGACCTGCCCCTCGCAATCCGCGCCAATCACCGCCATCGGCGCGGACTCCACCAGCGCTCTGAATCTCTCGTTCCCGCGTAGCAGCGCAATGTCGCTCTTATCCTGTATGAAATTCAGGATGGCTCGCGCATGGAAAATCAGCGCGAAGCAGCTTCCCGCGGACGCTACCCCCGTCAGAACTTTGCTCAACGCGGACAGCCAGTACAACGGCGTCCACAGCGTCACAATTTCCAGATAGTGCGTCGCGCCGCAACTCGTGATGAACGTTCCGAACGCCCAGATGATCCCGGGGAACGGAAGTTTTCCTTTCGCTTGCCGCAGCAACCACAACATGGCCCCGGAAATCACCAGGTAGGACGTGCCAATCGTGAAGTCCGCGATCGCGTGCGTCCACAGCAGTGTGCGATCGCCCGCCAGGCAATACTGATGCGGCAGGAAGTCGCTCGCGAAAATCTTGCGCGAAAACAACCAGAGGATTCCGCTCACGCAAAACGCCAGCGCCGCAATCGCATATGTCTTTTGTGAAGAGTACCTCCTCGAATCGTCTTCGTTCGTATGCGCCAGAGAAGGCATTGCAATCCGTATCCGCCCCTGAGGCAGGGGCTCAGTGGCCTGGCAACTCGCCGGTTGATTTTTCGGAAGGGTTAGCTGACGGCTATGGCTGAACTCCGGGACTGGAGGTGCCGTCAAACCCGCAAGAGAGGTTCACGGGTAGTCATGCCAATCTTAGCTCTCGCCGTCCCTGGACGGCGGCAAGCAAGCCCGTAGTTGCTCAAACACACAACCTGCCCCGCCGCCGCTTCCCGCATCACATCGCACAATTTTTGTCACACCCGTTGGGCCTCACCCGCGTATTTGTTATTCTCGCAACGCACCCTGATTCCAGCAGGACACTTGACCTCCAACACTTCACAGCCCGCCTTGGAGCGCGGCCTCGGCCTGAAAGAAGCTGTCGCTCTCAACATGATTGAGATCGTCGGCATCGGCCCCTTCGTCGTCAGTTCCCTGGTGATTAAAGCCATGGGCGGCCCGCAAGCCTTGGTAGCCTGGCTCGCCGGCGCTCTCCTCGCCACGCTGGACGGCTTTGTCTGGTCGGAACTCGGCGCGGCCATGCCTAAGGCCGGTGGTACATATGTTTTCTTGCGCGAAGCCTACGGGCCTGCGCGCTGGGGCCGCCTAATGTCCTTTTTGTTTGTGTGGCAGGTCTTTGTTGCCGCACCGCTTTCCGTCGCTTCCGCATCCATCGCCTTTGCCCGCTACGTGAGCTATCTTCATGCACTGACGAAGTGGGAAGCCAAGGCCATTTCCGGAGGCCTCGTCATCCTATTGGTTGTGCTTCTTTACCGGCGCATCCAGACCATCGGCAAAATTTCCGTGCTGCTCTGGGTCGGCGTGGTGGGCACCATGCTCTGGCTCATCGCGGGCGGCGTGCGCCACTTTGACCCAAAACTCGCCTTCGATTTTCCGCCCGGCGCGTTTCATCTCTCCGGCGTGTGGTTCGCGGCACTCGGCGCTGCCATGATCAACACTGTTTACAGCTACTGGGGCTACTACAACATCTGTCATCTCGGTGGTGAAATCCGCGAACCCGAGAAAAATATTCCGCGCGGCATTTTCCTCTCCATTCTAGGTATCACCGTCTTATATCTCGCCATGCAGACCAGCCTTCTCGGCGTGGTGCCGTGGCGCATCGCCCAGAATTCGCCCTTCCTCGCCAGCCTCTTTGTCGAAACTCTCTACGGTAAGCGGGCCGCTCTCCTCTTCACCGGTATGGTGTTATGGATCGCCATGGCTTCCGTCTTCTCCTTGCTGCTGGGCTATTCGCGCGTTCCTTATTCCGCGGCGCTCGACGGCAACTTCTTCCCCATCTTCGCCAAAGTGCATCCGACGAAACATTTTCCCCATGTTTCTCTTCTGATCTTGGGAGCGCTGGCCTTTGCGTTCAGCATTACCCTGAAGCTGGAAACGGCCATCGCGGGAATTCTGGCCATGCGCCTGATCGTCCAGTTCATCGGCCAGGCCGTCGGCGTCATGCTCCTGCACCACCGCTGGAGCTCGGACAAGTTCCCTTTCAAGATGTGGCTCTACCCGATCCCGGCCGTGCTTACCATGTTCGGCTGGGGTTGGGTATTCTGGCAGACGGGCGCGGCGCGCAAATGGGGCTTGCTGGAAATTGTTCTCGGCATTGCCGCATTTCTCGTTTGGTCCAACGTAATGCGACAATGGCCTTTCGCGGCATCTGCGCCAATTGCCGAGAATTCCCGGGACCCTTCTAAGTAGCATGGGCGTCGGTAGGGCAGGGCAGGGCTTTACAGGCTGCTGAAGAAGCACGACTCGTCATTCCGAACGGAGTCTGCGGAATGAGGAATTCCTCTTCTAGTGGTTACTGCCCATGAGAGATTCTTCGGTTTAGTCAGGGAGGCTTTTTGCGTTTTCTAAAATTATTCGCACCTCTACTTCTCCTCAGCCTGCTCCGCGTTCCGTCCGCCGCTGCACAATTTCCTCCGGCGCCGGGAACCGGCCCCGGTCTCCCCGAAACCATCGAGGCCATTGACAGCGCCCGCGTCACCACGCGCATTCTCTACATCACCGCGCATCCCGACGACGAGAGCGCCGCTGTCCTCACCTATCTCGCCCGCGGCCTCCACGCCGATGTAGCCTTGCTTTCCATTACCCATGGCGAAGGCGGCCAGAACGCTCTCGGCCCTGAACAAGGCCCTCAACTCGGTCTTATTCGCACGCAGGAACTCCTCGCCGCTACCCGCGGCTACGGCGTGAAGCTCTATTTCACCCGCGCCCGCGACTTCGGCTACTCCAAAACTCCCGAGGAAACAGAGAAAATCTGGGGCGACCAGGTCCTCGAAGATATGGTCCGAGTCATCCGCTCCTTCCGCCCCAGCATCGTCATCAACCACTGGGGCGGCGTCCACTCCGGCCACGGCCACCACCAAGTCTCCGGCCTCTGGACCGCCAAAGCCGTAGCCCTCGCCGCCGATCCTGCTTACCTGCTGAAGTGGGATGGTTCTAACCCATCTAGCCCGGATGGTCTGGCGCCGTGGAAAACCGGACTTATCCTTGACCTGGACCGCAGCGATTCGCCAAAGGGTTATGTGCTGCCGCTCGACGACGTCTCGCCATTGTGGGGAAAATCGTGGAGACAGATTGGGCTGGACGCGTTTGTGAACCATCATACCCAGGGGATCGCCGGTTTTCTGAATTCGCCTTTTCTGAGGCGCCAGATTGCGCTTGTTCCCGAGAATGGAGCCACCTTCGATCCGGCGAAACTTTCCGAGCCCATCACCACCCTTCTCCCAGACAACGAGCTGCTCGCCGACGCGCAGAAGTCATTGGGACTCGCCCGCGAAGCCGTGTTTCAAGGAGATTTTGCCGTCGCAACGCATCATCTTGCGGACGCTGCGAACGATTTTGCCGATTCCACGGTCAGGTACCCATACCAAGTTGATTTTCTTCCACCGGACCTCATGCAGCATGTCAAGGACATACAGCGAGTCCACGCACGCGTTGAAACGGCCCTTGCCATGGCCGCGGGGCTGCACGTGAAAGCGGAGGCCGACACCAGCCTGCTGCTCGCAGGCGAATCGTTCCACGTGACAGCAAATTCGACTTGCCGCAAAGAAGCGGATTGTTCGTTCAGCTCATTGAAGCTCACTCTGCCAAGGATCATGGAGCAATCGGCCAAGGAGGGCAGTGCGGACCGGGGGTTTTTGTTCACGATCAGGTTTACAGGAATGGATCCGCTATTGAGACCCGGCGACCTGCAGGTCCGACCGAACGAGCGGCTCCCGGAAGCGCCTCCGCTGATTACGGCAGACCAGGAAGTGACAATCGCCGGATACAAAATGACGTTCCAGCAGCCGGTTACCTATATCGAAACGACCTCCACCAGCGTGGAGCGCGTGCTCCTCCGCATCGTCCCCGCTTATTCCCTGGCTGTCAAACCTTCGCAGACAATCGAAGTTCTCAAATCCGAACGCAAGCCCTTCGACGTCTTCCTCCGCGTGCATTCCTACTCCACCAAAGCCTCGAACATCTCCGTCGGCCTCAACGTCCCCGACGACCTCCGCTCCTCTCCTCCCGTCGAACTCACATTCGACGGTGTCGGCGATCAGTACGCCAAATTCACCGTGACCCCGCCCGCCAAACTCGACCCCGGCAATTTCACCATCACCGCCTACGCCAAGCGCGGCGATGAAACCTTCTCCACCTCTTTTCAGCCACTTCCCTCCATGCCGACCATCATCTGGAGCGAGCCCGCTCAGTGCATCCTCCACGCATTCGATATCAACGTGCCCACGAATCTCCACGTCGGCTACATCTCCGCCGAAGGCGAGCCTATCCCCGACGCCCTGAAGCGTCTCGGCATCACCGTGGAAATTCTCGACGCCACCGCACTGAACTTTGGCGATCTCTCCAAATATGACGCCATCGTCGTCGGCGTGCGTTCCTACGAACTTCGCCCCGAACTCGCGGGCGCGAACAAGCGCCTTCTCGATTACGTCTCCAATGGCGGCACTCTCGTCGTTCAGTACAACCGCGATTTCGTCTGGGACAAACTCCAGCCCGCTCCCTATCCCGCAAAAATCGGCAGCCCCACTCCACGCGTCACCGATGAAACTGCGGATGTGAAATTCCTCCAGCCCAACGATCCGCTCCTCAATTCTCCCAACAAAATCACCACGGCTGATTTCAACAATTGGGTCCAGGAGCGCGGCCTCTATTACTGGAGCAACTTCGACTCTCGCTACACGCCCCTCCTCGCCATGCACGATCCCGGCGAAACCGATCTAAACGGCAGCCTCGTTTACACACACTATGGCCAGGGCACCTACATCTACACCGGCCTCTCCTTTTTCCGTCAATTGCCCGAGGGCAACTCCGGCGCCTATCGCCTCTTTGTGAACCTGATCAGCGCTTCGCGCACGCGCAAGCCCGCCGCCACCCAATAGACCAACTAGGCACACTCCCCTGCCACATTCCCGGCAGTGCGCTATGCTCATTCTGCTCAGCAATAGCAGCAATCATACCAATTGGGCGCGCCGCATTTTCCTTGCGAACTTCCGGCGCGACATACTTCGCAGGAGCGATCGAGCATGAAACGCACGTCCATGATTCCCCTCACCAGCCGCCTTTTTTCTCGCAGCCTTTCTCTTTTTCTCGTCCTCGGGCTCAGCCTCGCCCTGGCCTCTACCGCCGCCGCCCAAAAGAAAAAGAAAAACGACAACACCCAGCCAGCCCCATCGCCCACTTCCACCGCCAACTTGATGGGTCTCCCCGATGAGCAGAAGATTGACTACCTAATTTCCGAGATGATGGGCGCCTGGCAGGTGGGTGACACCGATAAGCTTCACAAATGCATCGCCGACGACATCAGCGTGGTCAACGGCCTTTGGGCTCCGCCGGTCATCGGCTGGGAGAATTATCTGGCCGAATACAAGTTGCAACGCGCGCGCACCCAGCAGGTCCGCCTCGACCGCACGAACACACTTGTGCGTCTTGCGGGGAATTTCGCTTGGGCCTGCTATCAGTGGGATTTTTCAGCGGTGGTGGACGGCCAACCGAGCACCGCTCAGGGGCAGACCACACTGGTCTTCGAAAAACGCAACGACAACTGGGTGGTGGTCCACAATCACACCTCCCTCGTCATGGCCTCTCAGCCAGTCACCCCTGCGAGCACAACCCCTTTAACACCGCCACCCGCAAAGCCCTGAATCACTCGCCCGGCTTCACGCTTCCCCACGCTGCCTAGAAATCTTTCAGGCCGTGGTACACAAAGATTCCGGCAATCAACAGCAACAGCACACCGGAAGTGATTCCGCTCGTCAAAATAGGCTTGGAGAGCGAGTTGATCTTGCTGACCAATTCTTTCTGTTCTTTCGCCATCATATCTTCCGAGGAATCCAGGAAGATTTGATCGTCTTCGTGGCTGGTGAGAACGCTCCGCCATGCGATCAATGCCAGGAAGATGGCGGTGACGATTCCCCACACGATCAGAAGATACAGGATTGGCCCCTGCAGCACAGATTCTACGGATTCCATAGGAACCTCCGGTTGGAACCAGTACGCGGTGCCCCGATGGGTTCGGGGCGATCCTACCTTATTCTGCGCGCAGTATAGCACTCTGTTTGCGGAATACTAGGGGGTAACGTGCGCCGGCCGGTAGCTAAACCCACCGTTCCACTGACCGCCGAAAATACTAGTTGTGGCTATTGTCTACTAATAATCGATGCCACGCCAGGAACCGTCTTTCGCTTGGATTCGCCTCACGAATAGCCACTTACTGCTGTATTTTGAATCATTTACACGAATCTAGGGTTGGGACTAGCCTCTTCCACCGGTGGCCGTTGCTCTTGCGATTCTTTCGCGCACCATGCGTTCGCACTCGTTGCAACTCGCGCTGCTGCCGGTCTGGGCAGGGCGCATTCCCCAGCCGGCCACTCTCCGGAAACTCACCGCCCTAGCTGCCACACTCTCTCTGCTCCACCTGCGCACGGTGATTGTTGCGGATTTATGGGCCGCCTTGCCCTCTCGCACCCAGTGCAGAAGTACATAAAGGTAGAATCCGCAAGCCAGCAGGCAAATCGTTTCCAAGACAACAAGAGCCATGGCGCACACTCGAATCAAGCTAGGAGTCCTGCACCGCCTTCTCCATTTCAGCGGCAATGAAACCTGATTTCACGCAAATAGCTTCGTGGAATCCCCGTCGGAAAGTCCTGAGGGAGTCATAAGGACTTCGTAAATAACTTTTCTCAAGTCTCGGCAACCTCACGGCCCGCTTCGGCACTCATGGTGCCCGTCGCCTCCGATTGCGGCTAGAATGGTTGCGAAACAATACGATGCTGACGCCACGAAGCCTCCTCCGAATCGCCAGACCTCCCTACTTTTATCAGCCGCTGCAAATCCTTAGGCGCTTGCGCCTCGAATACCTCTGGCGCACCAAAAACGAAGCCGTTGTCACGCTTCCCTGGGGCTTGCCCATCAACATCAACCCTCATGAGGCCGTGGGCTACAACATCGCCTCCGAAGGCTTGTATGAAGTTGAAGTGACGGAAACTCTTTGGCGCTTGACGCAACCCGGCGATCTCGCGGTGGATGCGGGCGCCAACATCGGCTACACCACAAGCATTCTCGGTCTCCGCGTTGGTCCCAATGGCAGCGTCCATTCTTTCGAGCCGCATCCTCAAGTGTTCGCCTCACTGCGAGAAAACGTCGAACTCTGGCAAAACGATGCCCGCTGCGGCTCCTTTGTACTTCATGAAACTGCTCTGGGGAGGGAAACCGGGAAGGCGCTGCTGCATACCAGCGATTGGTTCCGCACCAATCGCGGCACGGCGTGGATTGCCGAAACCGCGGAAGCCGCTCCCAATCAGCAAGCCATCGAAGTGCCGATTCAGACTCTGGACAGCCTTTTCGCTGAACGCGAGAACATCGGCATTTTGAAAATAGACGTGCAGGGATATGAACTCGCCGTCCTCAAAGGAATGACGCGTCTCCTGCAAAACCGATCTGTCCGCGATATCGTCTTCGAGGAGGAAGCGCCGTTTCCTGCCCCCACGCATGAATACCTGAAATCGTTTGGCTATTCCGTCTTGGGGATTCAGGGACACTTTACCGGTGTGTGCCTTCTTCCGGATGCCCAGCCTGCCTTCGATCCGGAATTCGGCCCCGCGCCCAATTATCTGGCGACGCGCGATGTCCCCCGCGCTCTTGCCTTGCTCAAGCCGCCTCTGTGGCGATCCTTCGGCATGGCTCGATCATTCGTCAGCCCTTAGTCAACTCCAGCTCACGGTGTCCCATCCACACCCTTCGCTTCGTGTCAACGCAAAGTAGAAATGTCCGGTTTTTGGCAAGATAGAAATGTCCGCTTCCATGGTCTTCTCCAGGGGTGATCTGCAGGCACATGGTATTTGGGT
>Ga0209039_10001051_pt1 | contig 26818 bp, 21 predicted proteins | sample BogFormECP12_OM1_FD_188238 | JGI IMG/M metagenome (GOLD analysis project Ga0209039, IMG submission 188238) | Bog forest soil microbial communities from Calvert Island, British Columbia, Canada - ECP12_OM1 (SPAdes) (version 2) | ecosystem: Environmental > Aquatic > Freshwater > Wetlands > Bog ... | reverse complement strand
GGCCGGGGGCCAGGGACAGGGGGCCGGGGGCAGGGGGGGAGCGGGGTCGACGGGGGGAATTGGGTTCGTTTCGCAAGGAGGGGAAGTGGTTTCATTTGTTTCGGTTTCGGCCAAATTGGGTTCGTTCCGCAATTCTTCCCGCAGGGCTTTGAGGCGGTCGAATTCCTCGATGGCCCGGCGGTACTGGCGTTCGGCCTGGGCTTGGTAGCGCAGCAGCAGGGCAAAGCTGTTGGACTGGGAGGCCAAACGATGTAGGCCGTCGGCCAGCCGGAAGTTGCGTTCCTGGGCCAGGGTTTCGTTATCCACGACGACTTTCGAGTTCGGGGGGCGGAATTCTCCGCGGAAGCTCACGGATTCGCCGAGGCAGTTGGAGAGGAAACCGGCTTCGAGGCGGGCAGCGCGAAGGATGGCCTGCTGGGCCAGGGCGATGCGCTCGACGGCGAAGAGTTCCTGGGAGTTGACGGGGTGGTAGAGGGCGATAAGGTCTTCCCGAAGGTCGGCGACCTCATTGAGGTCTTCGAGGTGGACGACGGCGAAGGAAGTAGCGGTGAAGCCGTGTTTGCGGGCATTTTGGGAAGAGCGGAGCTTGCCTTCCGGCGTGGTGGGGCCGGTGGACCGGTCGGCGTTGGCGCGGTTGGCGGCGAGTTGGTCTGGGGAAACGGTGTGAGACATGGGGATTACCCTCCGACTTGAGGATGGCATGGAGGGGGGCTGGAGTCCGAAATTGACGAGGGGAAGTGGTGGAAAGGAAAGGGGGTTATTTCGCAGAAAAGTTGTCATCGGAAAAGGTTTACTCGGGCTGGGGCCTGCTCTTCTTATGATGGCCTGCCAGTTTCCGTGACGGGGAGGTCACGGGAGTGATGTCGCTGCCGCCTCCCCAAGCGGACCCCTTTTCAGGAGCTTATTGCGTTTATCGGTCCTAATCCGAACGGCCGCAGAACGGCTGTGGGCGATCCAACCCAATTTCGAAGCTGCGGTGCGTTGCCCCGCCACGAAGGACTCTTCGATTCGAGGGCTCCTATGGAGGCAAGCATCTGGTACGCTGAGATTTGCTGCCATGGGCGATGTCTACTTCAATAGCCTTATCGATGCCGAATTGTGGGACTCCGCCGGATGGAAAGGCACAGCGTTTTTGCATGATCCGAGCGGTACCGAGCCTCCCGGTCTTGGTTTTCTGTTCGACGACATAAACGCTGGAAAACGGATTTTTTCAGGATGGCGGGAGCGCGTCGGGAGAGTCGATGAATATGAGGAGGTCAGGGTTTCGATTATCCGGGGAGAAATATTAGGGCTGCCGTCGGGATATTCGGTTCACGTCTCGTCCGACCCATTGCACTCAGTTCGGCGTGCTGGGGACAAGGGAGTGGCCCTGGACTTTCAGAGGGCTGTCGTCCTGAGCCGCATAAAGCGAATGACACCGAATCCCGGGTCGCCACATTTGGGACAGTTCGAGAAGGACTTGGCCAAGCACCAGCGCTATCTTCTTGTTCCAGTCTCGTCAAAAGGCACACCGGAGTTTGAGTTCTCAATCGAGAAACACGAGATCCATTTGCGTCAGGCGTCCGAGATCAGAGCTGATGATGTGGACGCCGCGGTATTCCCCGAACACTATTTTGACAACGATGCCAGAATCCACTAAGAACGCCTGAGCGACCAGCGGGCGCTCCGGGATGGTTTTCATCGTTCATACGCCACACCCGCCAGAGGGGAGCACTTTCGTGGACGCCAAAGGACCAATGGTTTAGGACGGTGATCCGATTTCTGTGGACTACGCAGTCAACTGACCTCGGCGTCTCCACACGTCCAAGATGGCCGCGGCGCACCCTTGCCAGTTTGGCCTGGGCGGTCTTCACCCTTTGCCGCCTCAGCGCCTGGCGCCTGGATCAATTCAGCGACATCACTCGGGGTATTCGGTGCATGCGCCGGGCATCCAGCGCAGGGAACTCTGCCGCAGACCCTTTGCATCGGTGCTTCAGCTACCCTATTAGCCGTGTAGGACGCGAGGTGCTATCCCTTGCTGATGACCAGCATATCTAAACGGGCAAAGGTTCATCTGCGGGAAAATGGGGCATCCAGCCAAACACTCGGAACGAGAGGAACACTGGTCGCATCCACCTGCCGCGTGACTCGCACGGATCGCCTCAAAACTGGAGTGCGTTTTCCAAATTTCGGCCAAAGAGTTGCTCCGCAGCGAGACGCCCCGGTAACCCGCCTCAACCATGAAGGAACACGGAAAAACCTCCATTTTTTCCGACACGAACAGCGAGAACCTCCCGGCGTCGCACCCCTCCAGCGAGATCTTATGCGCTTTCCCCAACCGAGCGAGCCCGGATATCATGCACGTGTCGAAACCGACCCTAAAAGGCAAACGTTCAGCAGTGGCAAGCCGAAAGAACTCATCCAACCGACAACTCGACTTCAAGAGCAGAGTATTGTCAGCGTGTCGTCCAACAGGTTTGTAGTTCAAAAACACAATAGCGTTGACACCTTCTAACAGCCTTGGAGGCTCACTGAGCCATCTCATCGCTGTTTCAAGGCTGCGGCCGCTGAGAACGAAGTGGATGTTGGTAGTAACGCCCTGGTCCAACAGCTTCTTGACTGCCATGCCGGTCTCTTCGTACGGTTCATACGCACTCACAGCGACGGCCCCACAGTACTTCTTGGTTGCGGTCAAAACCCGCTCGCTCAGACCTCTTCCGTTCGTCGTGTAATTGGGAACGATGCCGTACTCCGCGCGAACCCTTTGCAACAGTTCCGCAAAGATCGGATGTTGGTTCGGATTGCCGCCGCCCAGAGCGATTTGGAACACGTGCAGCTTTGCTGCTTGCCTTAAGACTTCCTCGTAATCAACTAGGGCCATGTGTGATCCAGAGGTATCTGCTCTTCGGTAGCAGCATGAGCAGCCTCGGTCACACCAATTCGTAATCGACACATCCAACAGCTCTGGGCCATGCTCACTCCAGAATGGCTCGGAGTATCCGTCGTCCTCCATCCGTACGAAGAACCCAGTTCGCGTATCGAACACCGCGGTGTAGTGGTCCTGATCAAAGTGCTTGACGATGAGTGCGGCGGATCTTGTCACCACGCACACTCCAGCGCGTTGAGGTATAGCTTTTCGTTTTCCTCCTCAAAGGAATCCATACAGAAGAACGTCTGGACCGTGCTCGATTCACTATCCAGATGGCCGAAGTACGCGCGCCTTCCTTTCTTCCGGTTGCTCTCCAATTTCTCGATCATCCGTTCACTAAGCCGATCGCGTCTTCCACGACTGACCGCATCCCAACGGACTGTTTGCCCGAGTGTGCCCAAATCCAATTCAGTCTCGATTCCGTGCCTTATGTCGTCGTACAGCTGCTCAAACAGAGGTCGCAGTGGACTGTCACGGTTGACGCCCAGCAGTTTTGTAAGATTTGCCTTCGTGAAACTGCCCTTTGAGATTATTAGGAAAGATGTCGAAGAGCTATTCGAAACGAACCCCGTTCTAATCTTCACTGTTTCTCCTCCGGTTCCACTATGCGCCTCAGCAGTTTTTCCCCGACACCGTCCTCGAGAAGGGATGGGGCATGGTTCCAATATAGAATTGCCTCAGCCGCCGGATATTCCCCTTCGATTTCCTTTATGTCCTCGCGGTGTAGCAGATGTCGTTTCCGCAGATATTCTCCGAAGCTGCCGTATTCGATTAGATAATACTTGTCGAAGTCCGTCTTCAAATCAAGGCTGGCGTCAAAAAGACTTTCGTAAATTCCACTTATGAGATTCCCAGCGTAGGAACCAGAGCGAACCCCGGCGCGTTTAAGGAACGTCTCCTCAGTCAACGAAGCTCCACGGAGTGAAACGACGTAGGTCTCTCGCCCCAATGGACCGTTAAACACCACTTGTATCATCGCCGCGTACTCCTTCGGATGGAAAGTCTCGAATCGTCCGCTCAACCTCGGTTACCAGCCTTGGGGGCAATGACGCTCCGTTCGACAGGGTCTGCCTCGCCTTGGCCAGTATTTGCGTGTCTGGCTTTACAAGCGCGGCGTCATGCAGAAGGCGCCAGACAAACGGCTTATGGTCGTCAAAACCATACTCCAAGGACTCAAGTAGCAGCTCCGTTGTCCTTTCTGGTTCCTCGTCGATGACCTGCTCCAGCAAGGCGAAAGCGGGGCTGTCCAGCGTGGGCGTGCTTCTCACGGGCAGCAACAACGTCACAAACTGGAGCACCTCTCGATAGGTGTCGAAATCGGTTGCCAGATCCGCCACGTGTTTTGCGACGAAGCTGCAGCATTCGCCGGCGATAGAGCGGTCGTCCCCATATCGGGAGGCTGCGAACGTCTCCAGGAATAGGAACTGATAAGCTGAACGTCCCTCACGTTTAACGAAGTTGATCAAAAGCTGAACGTTAAGAACAGGAGAATATCGACTGCTCCACCTCACCGCTAGCTCTCTAGCCAGCTCCGCGGCCCTATAATCTCCTCGCGTCAGAATCTGTGTTACCAGTTCACCATCAGCGGCGGTCAAATTTCGGGGATCGAGATTGAAGACCTCCTGTGGGTACGCGTCCGCATACCAGGGTTGACCCTGATAGAATTGGTGGAAAGCAGCGTTTCCGTCCCTTCGTGAGGCGTAGAATAGAAACCGCTTCAAGCCCTCTGTTGACTGCGACCGCTGTGGATCGATCTTTCCAACGATTACCGCGAACTCGTCTATCCCCCGGGGAAAAACTCGGTTCACGAGATACTGGGCTAGCATATAGTCCCTGAATTCGTCGAACGTGAAATTGATGTTCTCGACTGCCGAACCAGCCTCCGGCGCGTCTGCCGGGTCACGGCGGATAATCAGCTCCTCGTCAAGCAGGGAGTAGAGGGCAGACTCCAACTCGGCCGGTATGACGGTTATCGGGACGTTTCCAAATTGCCCCGTCGAGATCATATGCTCCAAGCAGAAATCCAGGACGCGCCTAAGGGATCGGCTGGTGGGTTCAGGGCTCACCGCTGTTGAGATCGTCTGCAGGAAACGGTCGGCGGTGTGCAACTTCTGCGATAGATACCGTTCAAACAGCTCTTCCCGATATAGATTAGAAATACTCGGCTGAACGTAATCCGCATCCTTACCACGAGTCCCGTACGTCTCACAGAAGAATCGAAGCAAAAGCGTGTCGTGCGCGAGTTGGTGTTGTACCCGTTCTGCGACACGACCGCTATCAAGGCCGAAGAAGGCGGAATAGAGCCTAACCAGTTCGTCTCGCTCCTCGGGGTCCAGCCGGGTTTCGGTTGATTTGCCGAGGAACGCCTCGGAAGCGAGGTGTCCGGTAGTGAAATTCGAGAAGCGCTGCTCGAAGAACTCGGACCTGCAACTGAACAGGAATCGAATGCCGGGATATTGGAGCAGTTGATCCACGACGAGTTCTAGCTGCTGAGAAAACAGATGAATGTCGCGGTGCTCGTTCAGCCCGTCGATTATCAGGATGAAGGGTCTGTTGCTGCGGATCGCCTCCCTCGATAGGAGATGGGCCGCCTCGCCCAAAGTTGGAATCTTCTTCTCGAACAGGTGATCGCATAGTGCCTGGGCAAGGTCGGAGCCTTGCTTTAGGCCCAGCTCCCGACCGGATAAGAAGGCGCAGGGGATGTCGTGCTTGAATAAGAAGTTCTCCACGAAATCGCAAAGGAGATTCGTTTTTCCTTGGCCGGCGCGGCCTGTAAGCAAGAAAACGCGCTTTTCCGGCATGCGCAGCTCCTCAAGAAGTGGTTCGAGGGACCAGGACAGCCCGTGCAAGTCGTTTCGCAATACGTGTACGTTTTCATCGAAGAATGGCCTCTTGGGCAACGGGATTGTGTTCCTCAATTGCGCGCGGCTCCCATCTTCCTGGTATGCCCGGAGCTTTTGAAGTAGTGGATTAAAGCTACTCGACGCAGTGGCCGAGGCGGCTTGAACGCATTGCAGCGTGGACGTGCGACAGACTCCTGAGAGATCGGGAACAGGAAGAGCTGGCAAGCCAGCTTTGTCCATGAAACGGTTCCATGACGGCAGACGTAGCAGGGGCACCGAATCTAGAGACCGCGGGAAGAAAAGAACTGGATGGCAGAAGCACCGACACAGCTGCTTTGTCTCGCGTGTTTCGACGAAAACCCCAGGAATATAGCGGCCCGTCCTTTTCTCATACTCCAAGTGCGCTCTCGACACTCGTCTTAGTTGAGCTAAGACATCGACATATTCTTCACCGACGATGCTCTTAGCTATGATGTCCCGCACCGCGGCGATGTCGGAATAGGGGAGGGCTTGGATCAGAGACGAAAGTTCAGGCAGAGAGACGATGTCCCTCTTTGGAAGGAAAGTCAGCTTACCTTTGCATATTGCCGCCCATTTTCTGTGGGTCCCCGGAGCAAAGGTCGGGCGAGCTGCCAGGAGCAAAAAGAAGATAACGCGATCATACCGCTGGTGGAGCTTTGCGCCGAGAAAGCCCTGGAGCGTTTGCGTTATCTTGTTAGCCGCTCGTTCGGTAGTCACCTGAATGCCAAGTCGGGCGGAATCATCCGCAAGGTCGAGGTACGGGTGATTAGGTTCAGCCGTGTTTAGGTTGCGAAGGCTCGGTGCCGAGAAGACGCGGCTGAAGACCGGCAGCAACAGATCTTCGGTAATCCGATTCTTGGAGTATTGGCCGGCAAGGTTTTCCTGGCCGACTTGGTACGTAAGGAGCGCAAGGCCCTTTCCGATATCGGCTAATGCTTTGAATTGGTCCATGCGAACGTCCCTAACCTAACCGGGCGACGCGGTCGTGGACGCAACCGTGTCGCCACGGTCCTCACCAAATGCCTTCGTCTCATACCTATTCTAAACCGTAGCACGTTGCGGTGCATCCGCCCTCTCGCAGCTCCCCTAGTCTCTTTCCGTGCCGCTGCCGTTGGATGCAGTTCCCGGATCTCATGGTGGCGACTACCGGTGCGAGCTTTTCGGGTCTGGTGTACGCTGCGAGCTGAGGCTCACCGAGGCATGGCGTTCTCGTGTTTAGCGCGCCCGCTGCTTCCCGCCAGGATGGGAACCAGGTGGGCTTTTTGGGTTTTCGGATTTAGACTCAATTCGGTTTGCCGCCCGCGAACCGCTCGGGAAAACGCAGAACTTCCGAAGGGGGTGTTGATCCACGTACCCACCTTGTCTGCCCTCGGAGTGGAGCAGTCTGCAGAAGGCGCGAAGATCCGAGCGGAAGCCAACGTCAGACTGCGGTCGTCGTCTGCCCAAGATCGTCGGCGGATGGCCGAATCGGAAAGAAGTGGCGCGACGACACCGCTCATCGCCAGCGGGGCAGGTTCCGAGTCACCGCCTTCGAGAAGCCTTACCGGATTAGGAACGATAACTCGGCGTCGCGCCCGGAATCGCAATCCGGCAGCACTCCTCCCGTGACACGCCGTTCTGGGTGGAAGCGTTGCCGGGATCGGCCATGCTCAGTCCTTGGCCGCTTCCAGGCGCGCCCGGGCCAGGCGCACGGCTTGGTGGAGTTTGCGTTCCAGTTCCTTCTTCGGCAGCGCTTCCGTCCAATAGCTGGCCACGTGGATGCCGCTCTTTTGCAACTCGAGCAACGCGATGTGTTCCTCGCTTTTGCCGGCGCAAAGGATCATGCCCAGAGGCGCGGCCTCGTCCGGCTCGCAGGCATATCGCTTGAGCCAGCCCAGATAGAGTTCCATCTGGCCTTTATCCGCCGCCTCGAACGTGCCGAGCTTGAGGTCGATCGCGATCAGGCGGCGGAGCTTGCGGTGATAGAACAACAGGTCGAGGTAGTAATCGCGGTCGTCAATTTGCATGCGCTGCTGGCGGGCCACGAAACAGAAACCCACTCCCAGTTCGAGGATGAAGGCCTCCATCTCGCGCAGGATGGCCGCTTCCAGGTCCTTTTCCGCGTAGGTGTCTTTCAATCCGAGGAAATCAAGGATGTAGGGATCGCGGAAAACCAAGTCGGGAGTGAGTTTGTCTTCCTCGCGCAGTTGCTTGAGTTCCAGCGCCGCGAGATCTTCCGGCTTCCGCGATAGGGCCGTGCGCTCGTAGAGCATCCCGCCGATCTTCTTTTCCAGCGTGCGCGTACTCCAACGTCCGAGGCGGCACATCTCGGCATAGAAGTCGCGCTGAAGAGGGTCGTCGATTGCGATGATCTGCCGGAAATGTGTCCAGCCCAATTGTGTCCGCAATGCGGACACAATCTCGAAATCAGGGAAGGCCTCGACGAATCGAATCATGCGGAAAAGGCTCCGCTTCCCGAAGCCCCGGCCGAACTCCACCTCCAACTGTGCAGCCAGTGCGGACACAATCGTTTCGCCATACTCGGCCCGCTTTTCCTTGAGGATGTCTTGCCGGATGCGCCGGCCCACATGCCAGTAGAGGGCAGTGAGCCCCGAGTCCACCGCGCGCGCCACGCCTTCGCGGGCGTGCAGGATCAGGTCCCGCAGGTCGGCCAGCAGCGCGGCTGGCTTTGGCGAGGGTACAACTGCCCTTTCCGTTCGCCTGGCTGGTTTTCGCTGCGTCATGACGCGGTGATGCCGGTGAATGGATATTGTCGCAGGTTGCGCGAGGCGGTGCTGTGGGTACGCGCCGGCCCGGCCGCTTCCGGCTCCGAATCGCGCAGGGGCGAAAGAACGTTCTTCCGCCCCCTACGGGGGCTACCCCGGTTGCTCACCCGTCCCACGGCTTGCGCCGTGGGCTACTTTCTTTCGCCCTGACGGGCTTTCATCGGATACTAAGAGGCAGATGGGTCGGACCATGCTCCAGAACGGGGACGTCGTCGTCATCGTCGGCGGCGGGCCTGCGGGGTCGTTCTTCGCCATTCATCTGCTGCGGGAAGCCAGGCGTCTCGGGCGGCAGGTCGATGTCGTCATCGTCGAGAAACGGGGCACCATCGGGCCGGGACCCGAGGGGTTTCAGTGCAAGGGATGCAACTTCTGCGCGGGCGGCATCTCGCCACGGCTGGATGAGACACTTCGCGAGCACGATCTCGTCGTGCCGGAAGAGATCATTCAGGGACACATCGATTACGTGTGGATACAGGGGCAGTGGAAGAACTTCCGGCTGCGGGTTCCCAAAGACATGCACATGTACTCGGTGTTCCGGGGATCGCTGCCCAGCCGAAGGAGCGGCAGCGTGGCGGGGTTCGACGCCTTTCTGCTGGGTGAGGCGGTCAAGGAAGGCGCGCGCATTTTCGATGGACAGGTGGAGGCCATGGCCTATGCGGCCTCGGGGATGCCGCGCCTGACGGTGAGAACACCATCCGGAGAGAGGGTCCTGCTGGATGCCGCCTTCGTGGCCATCGCTATCGGAATCAATGGGCACTGCGGGCACGATTACCGGGACGACGCGCTGATCGCGTCGGTCGAGCGGTTGAACCCGGCGTTCGTTCCGGGCAAGTCGCGAAAAGCCTTCATCTTCGAGCTCGACGTGGGCGAGGAGTACCTGGAGCGCAATCTGCACCGGGAGATCTACTTCATCGAGTACGGCTCGAAACAGCTTGCCATCGAGCACACGGCGCTGGTTCCCAAGGGCAGGTTCCTGACCGTGGCCATGATCGGTAAGTGCATCGACCAAGCGGTGCTGCCGCGAGACAGCCAGAGGATTGTGCGCGATTTCCTGACGCTGCCGCAGATCGAGCGCATTCTGCCGGGCATCCAGGCGGCGCCGCTGGCCTGCGCCTGTGCTCCCCGGATGGCGGTGACCCCTGCCAGATCCCCCTTCGGCGACCGGTTCGCCATCATCGGCGATGCGGTTGGGGCGCGGTTGAACAAAGACGGCCTGTTCTCCGCCCACGTGACGGCCAGCCGGCTGGCGCAGACCGTGCTCCATGACGGAATTGGCCGGCCGGCCCTCGCCAAGGGATACGGGAGGGCCATACGGTGGCTGGCGGCGGACAATCGCTTCGGGCGGATGGTGTTTGGCATGAGCCGGGTGGCGTTCACCAAGCCGGTGGTCAGCCGCATTACGTACCAGGCGTACGCCACCGAGTGCAAGGTGCGGGACGAGCGCAGCCGGCCCTTGAGCGCGGTGCTGTGGAAGATTTCGAGCGGCACGGCCGACTATCGGGAAGTGCTGCGCGAGATGTGCTGCTACGGCGTGCTGCGATCCGTGCTGGCCGGCGCGGTGGTCACACTGAGAAATGTGGCGCTCGAGGCGCTTTTCGGCCTGAAATGGGGGGAATATGGAAGGTACCCGACCGTGGTTCTCAAAGAGAAGCGCGAATGGCTCAAGGAGGGCCTGCAATCGAGCCTGGGAATGGAACTGGGCGAGGCGCCCGATTTCGAACGCATGTACGTGATCAAGATCCGGGGCACGGCGGAAGAGATCATGGAGGAATTGGCCCAGTTCGGCCAACCGCGCGCGCGGTTCCTCAACCTGCGATTCATCGAAGTGCGGCGGATCGAGGGTGTGCCCAACCAGGTCGGATCGGTGATCCGGTACAGGGTACCGCTGGCCGGCCTGGGCGCGGATTTGCGGCTGACGCGGAGGATCGGCTGCGAGACCTTGCTGTATCAACTCGACGAGCGGCTGGCGGACCATGGGAAGCTGATCTTCAACGTGGCGCCCGCCAAGGATGGAAACAGCCGGCTCTCGATCTACGCGGCATTCGACTATAAGAAGGGCAAGGGATTCGCGGACGGAGTTCTGTGGAAGGGGGCTAAGGCGCTGTTCCCGGAATTCGTGCACGACATCGTGTGGAACCATGCGCTGTGCACCATCAAGGAAGAGGTGGAGCGGAAGCGGTGCGCGACATAAGAACACCGGCGGCAAGACCGCCGGCGCTACCGGCGCTTGCGGCACGGTAGAATCGAGGTTTGCCTGATCTCCTGGTATCGGTGGTGATCCCCACCCTGGCTGCGGATTCGAGGCTTTCGGATTGTGTCGAATCCCTCGGGCGGCAGACGCGGCGCGATTTTGAAGTGATCATCGTGGATAACAGCGGCCAAGGTCTGGTGAGGCGCAAGGGCCTGGCGCCGGGCGCGCGGGTGATCGAGAACCCGCGCAACGCCGGATTCGGCGCGGCCGTGAACCAGGGGTGGCGCGCTTCGGCCGCCCCGGCGATCGCCACCTTGAATGACGACGCGGTGGCGCACCCGGGCTGGCTGGAAGCGCTGGCCGCGGCAATGGAGGAGCATCCCGAAGCGGGCATGTGCGCGTCGCAGGTGCGCCTGTTCGGCGAGGATTGCCTGGATTCCGCCGGAATGCTGGTGGCGCGAGACGGCAGCAGCAAGCAGCGCGGCCACGGAAAACCGCCGTGGGGATTCCCGGTGACCGAGGAGACGCTGTTCCCGAGCGCGTCCGCGGCGCTATACCGGCGGGCCATGCTGGAGGAACTCGGCGGCTTCGACGACGGCTTCTTCCTGTACTGCGAAGATACCGACCTGGGCCTGCGCGCGCGCTGGGCCGGATGGAAATGCCTGTATGTTCCGGGGGCCGTGGTGGAGCACCATTACTCGCACACGGCCGGCCGCGCCTCTCCGCTGAAGGCGTACTACGTGGAACGCAACCGCCTGTTCGTGCTGGCCAAGAACTTTCCGGCGGGCATGCTGGCGGCGGCGCCGTGGGTTTCGCTGTGGCGCTATCTGTGGCATGCGTGGTACATTCTCCAGGGACGCGGAAGCGCGGCCCGATTCCGGGCGGAAGGACATGCCGGGGGGAAAATGATTTGGTACGTCATCCGGGCGCACGCCGCGCTGCTGGCCCACGCGCGCCGTTTGTGGCGGCAGCGCCGCGAGATCCGCGCCCGCGCGCGCATCACCCCGGCGGTCTTCCGGCATCTGATCCGCTGCCATTCCATCGGCGCCAGGAGGATGGCCGAGCTTTGATTCGCGCCGGCAATAGTCCCGATTCCCTGCTGGTCATCGTGCCGGCGTACAACGAACAGGGCGCCATCGGCGGAGTGGTGAGCGCGGTTCACGAGCACGTGCCCGGCGTCCCGGTGCTGGTGATCGACGATTGCTCGGGCGACGACACCATCCCCAACGCGCGCCAGGCCGGGGCCGAAGTGCTCTCTCTGCCCCACCACCTGGGGCTGGGCGGTTGCGTGCAGGCCGGGTACAAGCTGGCCTATGAGCTGGGATTCCAATACGTGATCCGCGTGGACGGCGACGGCCAGCACGACCCGCGCGACATTCCGCGCATCTTCGAGAAGCTCAAATCGTCGGGCTGTGAAATGGTGATCGGCTCGCGGTTCGTCGGTGAAAACGGATCGCGCACGGGGGCCGTGCGGTCGCTGGGCATACGCTTCTTCCGCCTGGTATTGCGCCCCATTCTGGGCAAGCCGGTGCACGACCCGACCTCCGGTTTCGTGGGCGTGAACCGGAGAGCGCTGGACGTTTTCAGCCGCACCTTTCCGCTGGAATACCCGGAAATCGAGACGCTGGTGGTGTTGCAGCGCCGCCGGTTCCGGTTCGAAGAAGTGCCCTGCACCATGCTGCCGCGCACCACGGGCCGCTCTTCCATCACGGCCGTCAAATCCATGTACTACATGGTGCATGTGCTCCTGGGAGTATTCGTCAACGTACTGAAATTCGATCGCCGGCGGCTACGCCGCCCACCGGGCACCGGCGCTGGAGGATAGATGGACCACCTCTTGAATGTCACCACCGGCCTGAGCATTGTGCTGCTCATCATCGTGCTGGTTTCCGTGCGGCGCGCGCACATACGCGTCGAATACTCGGTAAGCTGGCTGGTTGCCGCGGGCGCCATGCTGGTGCTGTCGCGGGCCCGGCCGGTGCTGGACGCGGTGCGAAGGCTGGCCGGCTTGCCGGACACGCCGCTGACCTTGTTTCTGCTGGGGGGCGGCGTGTTCCTGATCATGTTCTTCCGTTTCTCGGTCATCATTTCTCACTTGCGCGACGACAACATCGCGCTGGCGCAGCGTGTCGCCATCCTGGAATACCACCTCCAGCATCGGGAACCATGAAACACAGGAAGCATGAAGTTCGCAAGACCGTAGCGGCGCGGGGCCCAGGGGGCACCCCGGCGCGCCCCAGCGCGTGGCCCTGGATTCTGGCCGCGGCGGGCGCGGTGCTGGTGGCGTTCTGGGCGTACTCGCCGGCGATGCACGGCGAGTTCCTGTTCGACGACAACGTTCTTCCTTTCTCACTGCCGAATGCGGCGGCTCCGTTGAGGGCATGGATCGGACAGATCCGGCCGGTGCTGATGTTCACCTATTGGATCAACTCGCGCATTTCGGCGGAAGACCCTTACTCGTACCACCTCCTCAACGTCATCATTCACTGCCTCACCAGTTTGCTGATGTTTCCGATGGTCCGGCGGCTGCTGGAATGGTCGGGCGCGCAGGCGCGGTTGCGCAACCTGCTGGCCGGCTTCGCGGCCCTGCTGTTTCTGCTGCACCCCGTTCAAGCCGAAGCGGTGGCTTACCTGGCGGGCCGTTCGGAGGCGCTCAGCGTGCTGCTGGTCTTCGCGTCCTTCACCGTCTTTCTGTACCGTCCGCAACCGGCGGTCTCCTGGCCCGTAGCGGCCTTGGCCCTGGCGCTGTTCGGCTTCGCTGTGTTGGCCAAGGAGCATACCGTGGTGCTGCCCGCGCTGCTGCTCTTGACCGATTACTGGTGGAACCCGGGCTTTTCCTTTCAAGGCATCCGGCGCAACTGGAGACTCTACCTGCCCATGGCCCTGGGCGCCTTGGCGGGCGTAGCCTTTTTCTGGAATCTGATTCTGGGCGCCGGCACCGGGGGCACCGCTGGTTTTGGAATCAAGGAATTTACCTGGTATCAGTACTTCTTCACGCAATGCCGCGCGCTGTTTGTGTACATCGGCATGTTCGTGCTGCCTGTGAACCTGACGGCCGACTGGGATTTCCCCATCTCGAGAACCGTTCTGGACCGCGGCGCCATTTTCGGCCTGCTGGCGCTCCTCGCCCTAGCCGCGGCCGCGTGGCGCTATCGCCGCCGTTTCCCGCTGGCAAGTTACGGCTACTTTGTGTTCCTGCTGCTGATGTCGCCGACCTCCTCGATTCTGCCCATCAAGGACACCATCGCCGAGCGCCGCCTCTACTTTTCCATGTTCGGCCTGCTGCTGATCCTGGTGGACGTTCTGAGCCGATTGAAGGTGGACCGCCGGGCGCTGGCCGCCGCGTGCCTGATTATAGCGCTGGCCGCCGCCGGAGCCACGCGCGCCCGCGCCGCGGTATGGGCCGACCCGGTCTCGCTTTGGGAAGACACGGTGCGCAAGTCGCCCGGCAAGCGGCGCGGGCATTTCCAACTGGCCTACGCCTACGACCAGCAGCAGCGTTACGGCGAGGCCCTGCAGGAGTTTCAGAAGACCGCGGAACTGGGGCCGCTGACGCCGGATCTGCTCCTGGACTGGGGCCTGGCGTACGACCACCTCAGCCAGTTCGACCAGGCGCTGGCCAAGTTCCAACAAGCGGCCTTGATGCAACCTACCGCGCATGTCTACACGCAGATCGGCATGGCGTATGCCCAGCAATCGCGATGGGTGGAAGCTCTGCAGGCTTTGGCAACGGCCGAGAAACTCGACCCGAAGTTTCCCGACACGTACGTCTACCGGGGCAAGGTGTACCTGAACGCCAACCAGGTGCCGGCGGCCATCCAGGAGTATCGGCGCGCGCTGCTGATCGACCCCACGCTGGAGGACGCGCGCCACGACCTGGCCCTCGCCGAAGCCCGCCTGCGCGCCGGTCGCTAACATGCCGCCGCTGCGCATCGGCGTCAACGCGCTGTACCTGATTCCGGGCGGGGTCGGCGGCACCGAAATCTACTTGCGCGGACTGCTGGGTGGACTCGCCGGGATCGATGCCGCCAACCAGTACTTCATTTTCACGAACCGCGAGACGGGTCAAGACCTGGTCCCGCGGCAGCCGAACTTTCAGCGCGTGCCGCAGCCCGTTCGCGCGGTTGGACGTCCGGCGCGCATGTTGTGGGAACAGGCGGCGCTGCCGCTGGCCGCGGTGCGCCAATCGCTCGACGTGATGCTGAATCCCGGTTTCACCGCGCCGCTTTTCTGCCCCTGTCCGCAGGTGACGGTGTTTCACGACCTTCAGCACGTGCGGCTCCCCGAGTATTTCCGCTGGTTCGACCTGCCGTTCTGGCAATTCTTCCTGTACTGGTCGGCGCACGTTTCGCGCCTTTTGGTGGCGGTTTCCGACGCCACGGCGGCGGACGTGGTGAAGCATTACCGGCTTCCCGAATCCAAGGTGCGGGTAGTGCTTTCGGGCGTCGATCCGGTGTTTTTCGAAATCGGGCGACGGCGGCATCCGGAGCCGTTCCTGCTCACGGTTTCCACGCTGCATCCTCATAAGAACCTGGATGGCTTGCTGCGGGCCTTCGCGGGCCTCCGCCGGACGCATCCGGAATTTCGCCTGGTGGTGTGCGGGCTGCACGGTTTTTCCACCGGCGCGCTGCGCGATCTGCGCGATTCGCTCGACCTGCGGGACGCGGTGGAGTTCCCCGGGTGGATACCGCGCGAGGAATTGCACGAGCTATACGCGCGGGCCTGGGCATTTGTGTACCCGTCGCGGTTCGAGGGGTTCGGGCTGCCGGTGCTGGAGGCGCTGGCCGCGGGAATTCCGACGGCGTGTTCGGGGATCGAGCCGCTTCGGAGCATCGCGGGCGGGGCGGCGGTGGAGTTCGATCCGCTGGATGCGGGGGCCATTGGCGAGGCCATGCGGCGGGTTGCGGAGGACGAGGACTTGCGGGGGCGGCTGGTTGAAGCGGGGCCGCGGCGGGCGGCGCAGTTCTCGTGGCGGGCGGCGGCGGAAGGGACGCTGGCGGCGCTGGTGGAGGCGGGGAGACGCTGAAGAGCGAGGGCAGGGGCAGCGGCTTGATTCCTTGATGGGGATGTCGCAGGATCTGCCGCATCGGGTCCGACCGTGAACCGGTGGAACTGTAATCGGGATTAGGCAGCCCCAACAATTCCGTGACGCCGACCGAATGCGCGTTCCGCATGAGCCTTGTCGGCCGCCCCCCTGGGCCTGCGGCAACACGGTCTAACGCTTCTTGGTGCGACTTGGTGAGCGCAGCAACGGCGCGGGGAATTTCAGGCAGAGGTATTATCGTGTAACGACATGTGGGTGCGTATTTGCGCCTGATCCTATCGAACCTCGTTTCTGCCGGAACCGAGTTCTCGTGGACCAGCTATCCGGAGAGAGTCGACTTGAGGGCGGACTCAACTCCCGTGACAGGCCGTTCTCTTCGCGGCGCCGTTACGCAAGAACGGCAGCGCTATGGGACATTCCTCTTCACGCAGGCTATCGCAGCGGCCCTATACTGTTGATATGACGTTCAGAGTCGTTCTGGAACATGATCCCGAAACCGGCGACTACTCGGCGGTGTGCCCCGAACTTCCCGGCTGCGCGACCGCTGGTGAAACCGAGGAGGAAGCCCGCGCAAACATCCGGGAAGCGATCGAACTCTACCTTGCGCCCGGCGATATCGAATTGCCTGAACATGCGAAGTTGGCTGAGGTGACGATTGGGTGATCGCGGCACGCCGCGGCTCACTTCCGACCGGGTGATCGGCATCCTTCGGCATCACGGTTTTCTGCGGGTTGGACAATCCGGGAGCCATCAAAAGTGGCGGAATCCGGCTACCGCGAAGCAGGTCATTGTGGCCCATCATCGTGGCCGTATTCTTCCGCTGGGCACCATCCGGGCGATCATCGAAGGCAGCGGAATCGCGTTCACGGAATGGTTGAGATGAGCCGCAAGCGAGACGGCTAAAGCGAAAGACAAGATCGGCGGCCCGGCTGACTTGCCTGCTATATTGTTCTTCGTGGAACCAACTACCGCGCTGCTGGCCGATCCTGTTTTCCGCGAGCACCTGGCGGGGCGCGAGCATCCGGAAAGGGGCGAGCGGTTCGATGCGGTGGTGCGGGGGTTGCGGGAGGCGGGGCTGCTGGAAAGGCTGGCGCGGGTGGATGCGCGTGCGGCTACCGAAGAGGAACTGCTGCTGTGCCACACCGCGGAATACCTGCGAACGGCGAAGAACGACGTGCTCTCGGGACGGCCGTACCTGAGCACCGGCGATACGGATATCACGGCGAATTCCTGGGACGTCGCGGCGGCGGCGGTGGGCGGAGTGCTGAACGCCGTCGATGCGGTGGTCAGTGGTGGGTCGCGCAATGCCTTCTGCGCGGTGCGGCCGCCGGGACACCATGCCAGCGGCGGGCGCGGGATGGGATTCTGCATCTTCAATAACGCGGCGCTCGCGGCGCGGTATGCGCAGCGGCGGCATGGCCTGGAGCGCGCGCTGATTGTGGATTGGGACGTGCACCACGGCAACGGGACACAGGACATTTTCTACCGCGATCCCACGGTTTTCTACTTCAGTACGCACCAGTGGCCGCTGTACCCGGGGACGGGGCGCGCGAATGAGACCGGCGAGGGCGCGGGCGTTGGGACTACCATGAACTTCCCGTTTCCGGCGAGGTCGGGGCGGGAGGAGATTTTGGGCGCGGTGCAGAACTCGCTCGAGCCGGCGGCGGAACGGTTCCGGCCGGACCTGGTGGTGATCTCGGCGGGGTTCGATTCGCGGGTGGGAGATCCGCTGGGGCGGTTCACGCTGACCGACGGGGATTTCGCGGACCTCACGCGCGCGGTGATGGAGATCGCGGCGAGGCATGCCGGCGGGCGCGTGGTCTCGGTGCTCGAAGGCGGGTACAACCTGGATGGACTGGCCTGCGCGGCGGCGGCGCACGTGGAAACGTTGATGGTGGAGGGATGAGCACGATGGTAGGATCTCCTTATGGAATTTTCCCGCCGCAAGATGATTCAAGGGTCGGTTGCCACACTGGCCGGTGCGGGCGCGGCGTTGCCGGCGCCGGCGAAAACCACCAAGAAATCGAACAATAAGGGCTGTTTCTATTTCACGGAATTGCTCGGCAGCCCGACGAGCACCGATACCACCATTTGCAAACAGGTGGGCCTCAACTGGGTGATCGCGGGCGGCGGGTTGGGGCGTGTCCGCAAGGAACAGTACCTGGAGACGCTGCAAAAACAGAAAGACGCGTTCGCCGCCGTGGGCATGCAGATCGCGGGAGTGGAAGGGCACCCGGTCCCCTTCGAGAACATCAAGCTGGGGACCGAAGGACGGGACGAGGAGATCGAAAACACCAAGTGGGCGATTGAAGCGTTGAGCAAGATCGGGGTCAACATGATCTGCTACAACTTCATGGCCGGGTTGGGGTGGACGCGGACCAGGCAGGACATCAAGGAGCGCGGCGGCGCCCTGACCAGCGAATTCGACCTGGCGGCGGCCAAGGCCCAGGGGCCTACGCGCTGGGGCGAGGTGAGCGAAGAGAAGATGTGGCAGAACTGCGAATACTTCCTGAAGGCGGTGATGCCCGTGGCGGACAAGTTCAAGGTCAAGATGGCGCTCCACCCGGACGATCCGCCCATCAGCCCGCTGCGCGGAATTGCGCGCATCGTCACCAGCCGGAAGGCGTACGAGCGCATCATGGACATGGTTCCCAGCCCGTATAACGGGATCACGTTCTGCCAGGCCAACTTCGTCCTGATGAAGGAGGACATCTATACCCTGGCCAGGGACTGGTGCAGCCGCAACAAGATCTTCTTCGTGCATTTCCGCGACATCGAAGGCGACACGAACCACTTCCACGAGACGTTCCACGACAACGGACCCACCGACATGGTGCGGATGCTGGAGGTCTACAGCAAAGCGGGCTTCGTCGGGCCTATCCGCCCGGATCATGCCCCGGCGCTGGCGGGCGAAGCGCAGAACGGGCGGGCCTCGGGATACACCATCGGGGGCAAGGTGTTCGCATTCGGCTACATGAAGGGCATCATGGACGGGCTGGGGCTCAAGTACGCGTAGTCCGTACCACGGCGTCCAGTTCGCCCTTGGCGAGGCGCACGTGGATGGGGGAATCCGGCGGGGCGGCGGCGGCGTCTTTCAAAATGCCGCTGTCGCCGGAGACGATGGCATAGCCGCGCTCCAGAATACGCAGCGGGCTGAGTGTCGAAAGCTGGCCCGTGAGCCGGTCGAGCGCGCCGCGGCTGCGCGCCAAACGCAGGCGGACGTCGCAACCCTGGAGACGCGCATCGAGCGCGCGGCACGAGCGGGCGCGCCCATCCAATACCGAGCGGATGCACTCGCGCAGGCGGTATTCGCGGTCGTCGATGGCTTGCAAGGCGCGGCCCACGCGGCGGCGGAACGCGCTCAACGCGCTCTCGATGCCCCGCTGCCGCAGGCGGCGCTCCAGCACGGCGAGGCGATAGCGCATGGCCTGCGTGCCGCTGGCGCGGGCGGTGGCTATGCGGCCGAGCAACTCCTCGCGTGTGCGCACCACCATTTCGGCGGCGGCCGAGGGAGTGGGCGCGCGCAGGTCGGCCACGAAATCGGCGATGGTGAAATCGGTTTCGTGTCCCACGGCCGAGACCACCGGCACGGAACAAGCGGCGATGGCCCGCGCCACGGCCTCTTCGTTGAAGGTCCACAAGTCTTCGAGCGATCCGCCGCCGCGGCCCACGATGACGAGATCCGGCCAGCCGGACTGGCTGAAGAATTGGATGCCGCGGCAGACTTCGTCCACCGATCCCTCGCCTTGCACCAGGGCGGGGAAGAGGCGGATGTGGAGGCCCGGGAAGCGGCGGGAGAGAATCTGGACGAGGTCCGCGATGGCGGCGCCGCGGGGCGAGGTGACGATTCCGATGCGCCGCGGAAAGCGCGGCAGCGGCCGCTTGCGCTGGGGAGCGAACAGGCCCTCGGCGGCCAGCTTCCGCTTGAGCTGCTCGAAGGCCAGTTGCAGCGCGCCTACGCCTTGCGGCTCCAGCGTCTCGACCTGCAACTGGTATTCGCCGCGGGCCTCGTAGACATCGATGCGGCCGCGCGCCAGCACCGCCAGGCCGTCCTGGGGCTTGAATTTCCAGTAGCGGTGGGCAGAGCGGAAGGCCACGCACTTCACCTGCGATTCCGGCTCCTTGAGGGTGAAATAGTAGTGGCCGCTCGCGGCCAGCTTCAGGCCGGAGATCTCGCCCGAGACCCAGACGTCCCGGAATTCGGTGTCCAGCGCGGCGCGGATGGCGGCGTTCAGCTCGCTGACGGTATAGATACGGCGTTCGGGAGTCAGATTGAATTCGAGCGCGAATTGCTCCACTGAGTTATGGTAACGCGGTGAGGTTGGCAGACCACAGAAAACGATGGTCTGCCCCACTCAAAGAACCAGGTTCAGGGCTTTTCGAGCGGTGGTGCTGAGAGGAATTCGAGTGAGTGCGACTGGGTCGAACCATCGAAACGGGGGGCGGGCCGGGCCTGCAGGCGGGGTGGCGGCCAGCACGGTGAAGGTGTAGTGGTGGTGGGTGATGGTGTGGCGGAACTCGCCGAGACGGGTCCCGGTTTGTGAGCCGGGCAGGTCTTCGGGCGACGGGAGGTCCCAGAAACCGGCCATGCGGCGCGCGCCGGCTTCCCTTTGCCGGAGAAGAATACTCCGGCCTTTTCGCACTACCAGGAGGGTGGCGGCGATGCGCACGGGCTTGGTCTTACGGAGCTTGACGGGCAACTCGAGGACGGCGCCAGTTACCCGCGCGCGGCAGAGCGAGGAGATTGGGCAAACCGGGCACCGCGGCCTGGCGGGCAGACAGACGGTGGCGCCGAGTTCCATGAGGGCCTGGTTGAAGAGGCCGGGGTGGCGCGGGTCGAGCCAAGCCTGCACCACGTCGCGGAAGCGCCGGCGGGTGCGCGGGGAAGCGATATCGGCGGGGTCGTTTTCCACGCGAGCCACCACGCGCAACACGTTGCCATCCACCACCGCATGGGGCAGTTGAAACGCCATGCTGGCTACGGCCGCGGCGGTGTAATCGCCCACGCCGGGGAGCGCGCGGATGGCCTCGTAATCGCGCGGAAACCCTCCGGCGGCCACCACCTGACGAGCGGCGCGCAGCAAGTTGCGGGCGCGCGCGTAATACCCCAGGCCGCTCCACAGAGTGAGGACCTCTTCTTCGGCGGCCGATGCCAGAGTCTCGACGGTGGGAAACCGCTCGATGAAGCGCTGGTAGTAAGGGACGGCCGCCTGCGAACGGGTCTGCTGGAGCATGATCTCCGAGACCCATATGCGGTACGGATCGGACACGCGCCGCCAGGGGAGATCGCGATGGCCGCCGCGATACCAGGCCAGCAGCAGGCGGGAGACCGGCGGTTTCACTCGATGACGCAAATCCATTCGGCGACTACTGCGAAATCCTCGGGCCCCACGTCCCAGGGTTGGTGTTCGGGATTCAGCGGCTCGAGCCGGATCTGTTCGTGCCGCCACTGGTCTTCGCCGGTCGAAACCTTGCGGCTGGTGTACTTCTTGACGGTATAGCGGGCGGTCTCATCCACCACGCCGAAGCGCTGGATGAGCAGGATCTTGTTCTGCCGCGAGCCGGCGGGATGGAAACGGAACAGGTTGAGGCTGCCATCGGGGATGCGCGGCTCCATGGAGTTGCCCACCACGTGCGCCACGAACAGGTACGGGTCGAGGCGCATGCCTTCGGGCGCGCGCACCCAGTCTTCCGCCTCGGATGGCATTTCTTCGCCCAAGCCGCCGGCGGCGGCGCGCAGGCTGTACAGGGGCACGTGGGTGCGGAACGGCTCGACGGCGAGCTTCTCCACGTGTTCCTCGTAGAGACGATCAAGCACGCGGGAAAAGGCGTCCACACCAGCCACGGTTTGCCGTTCGCCGACGCGCAGCGCGTTGGAAAGGGAATCCTCGAGCGACTGCAAGCAGGCCTCGGCGCCGGTCTCGGACAGCTTGCGGCGGAGGTCTTCTTCGAGCGCTTCCAGAACTTCGGCATCATCGGGATCGGCAAGATCCTGGTAGCTGGCGCGCATACGCACCCAAGCGCGGCCGGTGGCAGGGTCGATCAACAAGACCCCGATATTCAGCGGCAGGCGTCCGGGCAAGGCGGCCTCGAGGAGCACGTAGGCGCCCTGGCGGCGAGCGTTGATGGGAACCACGGTTGCCGGCATGGGTGAATACCGTTCTTATCCTATCGTCTTATCGGCTGCAAAGCCAGAAGGTAGCAGGGGGCGGCCATGCCGACCGCCGAAAGCTCCTCCGATATAATGGCAGTGTATGCTCCGTTTCATCATGCTTGCTATTCTCGCCACCGGATCGTTCGCGCAGAATGCCGGAGACGCCTTTAATAAGCCGCCCGCGGATGTGGACCAGGCGCTTCGGGCGCGCATCGCAGCATTCTACGATCTGCATGTGAAGGGCGAATTCCGGAAGGTGGAAGCCCTGGTCGCCGAAGACTCCAAAGACCTCTACTACGACAGCAATAAGACCAAGTACCTCAGCTACGATATCGGGCGCATTGAGTATTTCGACAACTTCACGCGCGCTAAAGCGACGGTGCTCTGCGAGCAGTACGTGATGCTGCCGGGCTTCCTGGGTAAGCCGTTGAAGATTCCGATGCCCAGCGCGTGGAAGCTAGTGGATGGCACCTGGTATTGGTACGTGGACCCCGAATCCTTGAGCATGACTCCCTTCGGCAAGGCGAGTTCCGGCTCCGCCCAAGGATCGGCGCCGGCAACCAAGTCCATCCCCGAGATTCCCACCACCGTCCCCGACTCCATTTACAAGCAAGTGAAGGCGGACAAGACGTCGGTTTCTTTGAAGGCGGGCGAATCGGAGCAGGTGACGATTACCAACAGCGCTCTGGGAACCATCAACATTTCCCTGATGGGATCGGTTCCGGGGGTGGAGGTGAAGCTCGACCGCACGGTGCTGAACACGGGGGAAAAGGCGGTGCTGACGTTGCAGGCCGGCGCCGACGCCAAGCCCGGCGTGCTGAGCATTCAGGTGGAGCAAACCAACCAGGTTATCCCGATTCAAGTGGCCGTCAAGTAGGGGCGGGCGAAAACACACCGGCGGTAGAGTTGAGGTTGGGCATCAGTCACTCTGCCTTACCGGAACGCGTAACGGAACCCGTTCTCCGCAATTCCGCGCATCTCGGCCTCGCTGAAGCCGGACTGCCGCGCGGCCAAGCGGTATTCGCCCGTCAGCGTGCAAGCGAACATGGCCGGGTCGTCGGTGTTCAACACGATCGGCACGCCCGCGTCGTAGAGGCGCCGTAGCGGGTGCTCTTCCAGGCTCTTCACCACGCCAGTCACCATGTTGCTGGTGAGGCAGATTTCCAACGGGATATCACGGTCGCGCAGGTGCCGCATTAATTCCGCGTCGCGGGCCGCGGCGATTCCGTGGCCGATGCGCTCCGCGCCCAGCTTCAGCGCGGCCCACACCGACTCCGGTCCCGTGCTCTCGCCCGCGTGCGCCACCAGACGCAAGCCGGCGCTTTTGGCGAACGCGAAGACGTCTGTGAACCGCTCGGCGGGTCCGCGCTCTTCGCTGCCGCCGATCCCGAATGCCACCACGCCGCGGTCCATGCGCTCCGCCGCCAGGTCCGCCACTTGCTGGGCCTGCTCGACGCTGAATTGCCGCACGGCGTCCAGTATCCAACGCACCTCAACCGCGGAGCCGGCCGCGGCCCCCCGCACGGCGTCGAAGATCGGCCCGAACTGCTGCTCCTTCCACAGCACCACGCCGGCCGCCAGAGTGATTTCGGCGTAGCGCACGTTCTCGGCTGCCAGCCGCTCCAACAGCCGCCGCGTAACGAGCGCGTAATCTCCCGGCGTACGCAGCCGTTTTCCCACCGCGCCGAAGGTTTTGAGAAAATCCTCGAAATCCGCGTAGCAGTAGAGCGCGCGCAGTTCTTCGAGCGGCGTCGAGGGGTCGAGTTCATGCAGCGTTTCGGGCTCCGCCGAACCCTCCAGATGCAGGTGCAACTCGGCTTTGGGCATTTCCAGCAGAAAATCGGCCATACTTGACTATTAGACATGACTGCTGAAGAGATTGAAGCGATCGTCGGCGGATATCACGGGGACGCCTTCCGCATACTCGGGCCGCACGGCATCCGCAAGAAGGGCGGGCAGGCCCGATGGGAGGTCCGCGCGTTCCTCCCGCAGGCGGAATCGGCCGAGGTTGCGGTCGACGGACGCCGCTGCGCCATGGCCAAGTTGCATGCGCAGGGTTTTTTTTGCGCCACTTTGAGCGGCGATCCCCAGCCATACGCAATCTACGCCCGCCTGTGGGATGGCCGTGAGGCCGCCATCGACGATCCCTACCGCTTCGGCCCCCGGATCTCCGATGCCGACCTCTACCTGCACACCGAGGGGACGCTCCATGAAGCATGGCGCACCCTCGGCGCGCACATCACCGAGGCCGATGGCGTCCCCGGCGTCCGCTTCGCCGTGTGGGCGCCCAACGCCGAAAGCGTCACCGTCGCCGGCGAGTTCAACGACTGGGATACCCGCCGCCATCCCATGCGCCGCCGCGATGGCGGTGTCTGGGAGGTTTTCATGCCCGGTCTCGGCCAGGGCGCGGCGTACAAGTACCACATTCGTTCGCGCTTCGCCGGGTACCAGCAACTCAAGGCCGACCCCTACGCGTTCTGCTGCGAGACGCCGCCGAAATCCGCCTCGGTGGTCTGGGACATCGACAGGTACCAGTGGGGCGATGCCGCCTGGATGGAATCGCGCGGCCAGACCGAGTGGCTCAAATCGCCCATCTCCATCTACGAAGTGCACCTGGACTCCTGGCTGCGCGGCCCCATGGGACAGCCGCTTACCTACCGCGAGCTGGCCGTCAAGCTGGTGGAGTACGTCAAGCGGATGGGCTACACGCACATCGAGCTGCTGCCCATCATGGAGTACCCGTTTTCCGGCTCGTGGGGCTACCAGATCACCGGCTACTTCGCGCCCACCTCGCGCTTCGGCACGCCCGACGATTTCAGGTACTTCATCGATTGCTGCCACCAAGCCGGCATTGGCGTGTTCGTCGACTGGGTTCCCGCGCATTTCCCCAAGGACGCCCACGGCCTGGCCTTCTTCGACGGCACCGCGCTCTACGAGCACGCCGATCCGCGCAAGGGCGAGCAGCGCGACTGGGGCACGCTGGTCTTCAACTATGGCCGCAACGAAGTGCGCACCTTCCTCATCTCCAACGCCCTGTTCTGGCTGAAGGAGTACCACATCGACGGCCTGAGGGTGGACGCCGTGGCCTCCATGCTGTATCTCGATTACTCGCGCAAGCCCGGCGAGTGGATCCCCAACCAGTACGGCGGCAACGAAAACCTGGAAGCCATCGATTTCCTCCGCCGCTTCAACGAGCTGGCGCATTCCGTTCCCGGCGCCATGACCGTGGCCGAGGAATCCACCGCTTTTCCCGGCGTTTCCAAGCCCGTCCACCTCGGCGGACTGGGCTTCACCATGAAGTGGAACATGGGCTGGATGCACGACATGCTGGCCTACTTCAGCTACGATCCCATCTACCGCAAGTTTCATCACAACGACATCACCTTCAGCCTGCTCTACGCCTTCCACGAGAACTTCGTGCTGCCCGTCTCGCACGACGAGGTGGTTCACGGCAAAGGGTCGCTGCTGAACAAAATGCCCGGCGACGAGTGGCGCCAGTTCGCCAACGCGCGCGCCTTCCTGGCCTACATGTGGGCCCACCCCGGCAAGAAGCTGCTCTTCATGGGGCAGGAAATCGGCCAGCGCGAGGAGTGGAACTGCAACACCGGCGTGCGCTGGGAACTGCTGGAATTCGACTATCACCGCCAGCTCCAGGCCCTGATGCGCGAGCTGAACCGCCTCTACCGCGCGAACCCCGCGCTCTACCAGGTGGACTTCCACTACACCGGTTTCGAATGGATAGACTTCCACGACTGGGAGGCCTCCATCATCGCCTTCCTGCGCCGCGCCGAGGACCCCAGCGACTTCATTCTCTTCTGCTGCAACTTCACTCCCGTCCCGCGCCAGGGCTACGAGTTCGGCGTGCCGGAAGAGGGCTTTTACGAAGAGATTCTGAACACCGATTCCGCGCTGTTCGGCGGATCGAACATGGGCAACGGCGGCTGCGTTTCTTCGCGCCCCGTCCCCAAGCACAACCGTCCCAACAGCATCGCCGTGACGCTGCCGCCGTTGGCGGTGGTGGCGTTCCGCAAGAGGTAGCTGTTGTATTACTAAACCTGCCTTAGCGGGGTGCGGCGATTTTGAGAGCGGTGTAGCACACGGTGTGACGCATATGGGCGAGTGTGTGGAGTTGTCAATCATGACACTGTAAGCTCGTCTTGGCCAGTGGGTTGCGGCGATGGGTCGAGAATTTGTGACAGTTCTGGAGGGGTTTTTGGGCAAGAACTGTCACACGGGTGGTCACGGAGATCAATGACTCGGGCGCCGCCGCCTAAACGCCTGAATTTCAATTCGATACCGCTGTCGGCGAGGATCAGCATGCAGTTTCTGAGTTGCTTGGAGAATCCTTCGGGCGTCCGGCAGCTTACGACCGGCTGTAGGAGTTCCAAGAGCTGGGTGGCGCTGCCGGTCCATTGGCGGCGCTGCTCGATGAGGTTGCGGACGGCCTCGGCCATAGGGTGTTCAGGCTCGGCGAAACCGAAGGCCTGGCGCAGGTCTTCTTCGGTGCAACCGAGGGCGGGGCTGGCGGCCATGGCCCAGGCGAGCGCGTCGGCGCATCGTGCCGAGGGCGGATGCATTTGGGGCATGCGGCCGAGGGCCGTGCCGGCGGCATCGCAGAGCGCCGCGAGGATGTCGGGCCACGCCTGGTTGAAAGCCGTCAGGAGGCTGTTTTCGGTGCGGGGTGTGAGGGGCGGGAAATTGACGGTGAGGGCGCGGCGGGCGAGGTCGGCGGGGCAGGACCAGCGGCCGGTGACGGTGAGCAGGACGGGGCGCTTGTAGTATTGCTGGAGCGGTTCGGCCCTGGGGCCCGAGGTTTCGCGGATGGTTGCGCCGAGGCCGGAGGAGAGGCGACAGAGGGCATCGGCGAGTTGCGGGGAGAGGGTGGACAGGTG
>Ga0209039_10001050_pt1 | contig 26819 bp, 22 predicted proteins | sample BogFormECP12_OM1_FD_188238 | JGI IMG/M metagenome (GOLD analysis project Ga0209039, IMG submission 188238) | Bog forest soil microbial communities from Calvert Island, British Columbia, Canada - ECP12_OM1 (SPAdes) (version 2) | ecosystem: Environmental > Aquatic > Freshwater > Wetlands > Bog ... | reverse complement strand
TGGAGGGTATCAAAAACACCCTGATTTATCTTCATTTATACTATGAATGGACAGGAATTCACAGAGCAGAACCTCGCTGGAAAACAACGAAGTTGCCCGGTGGATTTCCTCAACCTACGGTCGCGGCGATTGCGGCGGTGGCAGCAGCCATCTCGATTTCCTGCAGCACCTTTGCCACCGAATCACCGAACAGCTCGCCTTTCACGAGGTCATTGATTTTAGTGGCGGCGGCCCTGCGCTCATCCTGGGTAAACACCAGGCTCAGCAAGTGGCAGGCTTTGAGCAGGCTGAGCAGGGCCAGCCGGTAGGGGTCGGGCTTCTCACCCCCTAGGATCATCGCCCGAAGTTGCTCTTTCACCCAAAACTTGGCGGAGGCATCCTGTTGCGGATAGGCCTGATAAGGGATCACCCCCAAAATGCGTTTTTCCTCGGAACGGAGAACCCCCTGGGTCACCAGTTCATCGGCAACCTTCTTCGGGAGTTTTTTCCCGGCCAGAACATTGATCCAGTGGGTCGCTTTCCGCGGCCGATCGCTGGAGGCGATGGTATCCAGGACCCCATCCAGGATTGCATTCCCGGAGGGGGTGGCATCCGCGACGGCCAGGTGCTCCTCGATGACCATCAGTCTGCCCTCCAGGGCCAGCGCCGCCAGGACCGCTCCAGCCAGGCCGTAATCCAGGATGCCATGGGCATGCGCGGTAATGGTCCCCTTCGCGTCGTCGATCGAAAGCAGGAACAATTCATCGTAGAGCGATAGCATGGGATTCTCCAATGGTCGTGCACCCCGACTCAATCCCCGGTTGATCGATTTTCCCATCCGCTGGAAAAGGGTGGAGCTTGGGGGTGTTGGTGCCCAGAAAAGCGATTCGGCGGCGGCGGATTCATCCGGTACTTTATTTTAAGGATAACGGAAAATTGTTATGGTTTGAATAAGGATCATTTAACGACTGGTAAATATTGGAAAAAAGAAAAGAGCCGGGAATCCGGCTCCTTGGAATCAAGGCTGTCTGAAATTGCTTATGGAAAACCCCCGCCCTCAGGCGTGGGGAGAAATCAGGGGCGCTTCTCCCGGACCTCTGCCTGCTCCAGGATTTCAGCAAACTTCGCCTGGAGGCCCGCCTGGAGCGGGACAGGGGCGTGGTTTTTCAGGATTCCCTTGAGCTTTTCCTGCACCAGTTCTTCCGTCGAAAGCCGTCCCTTTTTCTCCCACAGGGCAAACGAGGAACGCTCCAATACCGTTGGCACCCAGACCTCACCGCGACAGAGGGAGGATGAGCGTGCCTCGGTCAGGTACATGCCCCCCGGCCCGACCTTCTCGATCAGGTCGAGCATGATCGTCTCAGCGCTCACCGGAATCCCGCGCAGGATGCGTTTGGCCATGCCGATCATCTCATCCACCAGCACGAGATAGGGCAGCGAGCCGATGTCCGCACAATCCAGAAAGCCCAGATCATGGACCAGGGGGGCACCGCTCAGCGAGGAGAGCAGCACCTGCAGAGCCGCTTCCAACCCGGCCTGGCTATCCAGCAGTTTGCTTTCGGTGGCCCCGGCGGTACCCATGAAGGGGATGTTCAGGTAGCGGGCCAGGTCCACGGCCGCGGCGCTGTGCAGGCTCATCTCCGGTGAGCCGTATGCCGGACGGCCGGTGCGCAGGTCCATCATCGATGGCACACCGCCGATGACCATCGGCGCGCCGCTGCGCTTGAGCTGCACGACCGTCAGGGCGGCGAGCGCGGTGGTCAGGTGGATAACCAGGGCGCTGGCACCGGTGAAGGGCGACTCCAAACCGACGGTCGGGCCGCCCAGGCACACCACCGGGATGCCATGCTCCGCGGCCCAGAGCAGGTTGGCGAGGGGATCCTTCGCCAGCTTGAGCGGCGATTCGTAGGTGGTGAAGAAGATGAAATTCGGCCGGTCCCGGAAGGCCTCTTCGCCGCCCGCCACGGCGGTTGCCATTTTGTAGATATCCCGCAAGGTGTCGGGGGTATTGGCCCAGGCTGCGATCGGCTTGGTGGTGTTGGCGATGCTTTCGGCAAATTCATAGACCGGGGAAAGCACCGGCGTGACATCGTCAAAAAGGCTCAACCCCATGATGTAGTCGATGTTCTCCAGCGCGTCACACACCCGGGCGGTCAGTCCGGCGTCACCCCGGCGGGCCATGCGTCGCTCCCCGCTCTCCGGATCCATGAAATAGGTGCAGGTCGGCCCGGGGCCGAAGAGGACCCGGTCAAAGGAGACCCGCACTTCTCCCTGCCCGTCCCGCCTCCAGATCGAGAAAGCGGAGGGGGTGGTCCTCAATGCCTTTTGGACGATGGTAGAGGGAATTCGGACCAGATCCCCTTCCACGCTGGCCCCCGCGGAGGCCAGCAGGTCCCGGGCCGCTTCGTTGAACACCTTGACCCCCACCTGGTTCAGGCAATCCAGGGCGGCCTGATACAGCTCCTGACATCCGGCTTCGGACAGCACTCGAAACTGGGGGGATTGGTCATTGATGAGGATCATAATTTGGGCTCCGACAGGTGAGAATGGAAGGGGATTGGGTTGAGATTGGGATCTGCCCAGTACCCAAACCGATTGATTATACATCCTCGGGCATCAAGTATAATGGAGCGCGGCTTTTCCGGTTTCATCCACTTCTCCAAAACGAAAAGAGTCCCCATGACCACCTTTGCCCAACGCGTCTCCACACTCGAATCCGAGGGGGCGTATGCCGTCCTCGCCCGTTCCCAGGCCCTCGAGGCACAGGGAAAAAAGGTCCTGCATCTGGAGATCGGCCAGCCCGACTTCGATACCCCGAAGCACGTCTCTGCAGCCGGGATCAAGGCCATCCAGGACGGTCAGACCCGCTACAACCCCCCGGCAGGTCTGCCGCAGCTGCGCCAGCTCATTGCTAGGGAAGCCGGTCGGCAGCACGGCCTCGAGTTCACCCCCTCCCAAGTGATCATCGGGCCGGGCGCCAAGCCGGGACTCTTTTTTCCAACCCTGGCCCTCGTCGAGTCAGGCGATGAGGTGATCTATCCCGACCCCGGTTTCCCGACCTACGCCGCCATGATCGCCATCGCCGGCGGGGTCCCGGTGCCGGTGCCGCTGCGCGAGGAGAACAATTTCTCCTTCGATCTGAAGGCCCTGGATGAGCGCATCAGTGCGCGCACCAGGTTAATCGTGCTCAATTCCCCGGCCAACCCGACCGGCGGGGTGATCCCCCTCGCTGATCTGAAGCACATCGCGGCCAAGGCCGAGCAGGTCAACGCCTGGGTGATCTCTGATGAGATCTACGGCCACCTGGTGTACGACGGCAGCGCGGTTCCGAGCATCGCCTCCTTGCCCGGGATGATGGCCCGGACGGTCATCGTGGATGGATTCTCCAAGACCTACGCCATGACCGGCTGGCGGCTGGGCTACATGGTCATGCCCGAAGCGCTGGCCGAACGGGTCGATCTGCTCCTGACCCATTCGGTCGGCTGCACCGCCACCTTCACCCAGTATGCCGGGATCGAGGCCCTGACCGGACCGCAGGACCAGGTCGAGGCCATGGTGGCCGAATACCGGCGCCGGCGCGACCGCATCGTTGCCGGGTTGAATGCCATCCCCGGGGTCCACTGCCTGGTTCCCCAGGGCGCGTTCTACGTCTTCCCCAACATCCAATCCTTCGGCCGGCCGGCGAGTGAGATCGCCCGCCGGTTGCTGGACGAAGCCGGGGTGGCGGTCCTGGCGGGCACCGACTTTGGTCCGAACGGCGAGGGCTATCTGCGCCTCTGCTACGCGACCTCCCTCGCGACGATCGAGCACGCCCTGGAAAAGATGAGGGATTTCTTCGGAAAGCTCAAGAGCTGAACGATCAGCCCGGACTTTGATGTTCCGGGCTGATTTTTTAACCGCGGTGGGCATATATCCCTTAAGTCAGGAACCTGAAGAATTGATCCTGGCGCAGTTCCCCTCCAGGTGGTACCAGGACAAAATCATCGTCCACCCGGTCAGGAGCCAAGGCGACCTGGACCAGTCGGGCCAGGTAGGTCTCCGATCCCTGGATCTCTTCGTAGCGCATGCCCCAGCGTTCGCAGTACCTGGCCACTTCCAGCGCCTGGGGGCGATACTTGATCAGATCGGCCTGGGAGTGAGCGACAAAGGCGATGCGCTTGTAGTTGTGATAATAGGTGTCGATCAGCCAATCGGCTTTCTTTTCCCCGTATTTTTCCTTGTACTCCAGATACTCCGACAAGGGATTGCTGCCCGATTCCAACCAGCCCTTGGTCAGATAGTAGGTTCCGGGTGTGGTTTTAAATTCCTGCTGGTATTTCTCATAAGATCCCAGCAGGATGGCGATGCAATCATCCGAACGCGAGATCAAGAGGGTGTGGATGCCCGACCGGATCCCGTTCAGACCGTTGCCGCACAGGCCGTACCCAAGGACGATCAGGCTGGGCGCCGGCAAGGCATCAATTGCCTCCTGGACAGCCTGGGAGAGGTTGCGCGGGACCCTGTGTAAACCGTACTCGAGAAAAATAAACTGCTGGACAGCTCCCTCCGGGAAGGCGCGTTCAATCAGGTCCCGGAAGACACGGCAGGCAATGACAACAATGGGCAGATTCATTGATTTTGGCTCAATCACCCTTTCTTGAGATTGGACGGGGCGAGGCTTGTATTTTACCGGACTCCCATGTCCATTCGATATAAAAGCCCGTACTCCGCCTCGGTGATATACAGGGCGCGGTCTGGCGGGCTGTATTTGATATTGGTGGGCTTCCGGCCGCGCGGCAGGTGCACGGACTGTAAGCAGGCACCTTGGGGGCTGAGCTGGAGCACTTTGCCTCCACCGTAATGGGCGATCCAGAGACTCCCAGCCTCATCCAGACCCATGCCGTCCGGACCCAGCTCATAGGACAGGGCCGGTTCGAGCAGGCACTCCTCGTCCAGAACGCACAGGATCTCCCTGCGGGAAACCCCGCCATCCGCAAGGAGATCATATTTCAAGACGCGGTTCTTGCGGTGCTCGTTCACGTAAAGGGTCATCCCATCCGGAGAGACGGCGATCCCATTGGGATAACACAGGCGCTGGTCCAGCCTGCGCAGCTTTCCGGAGGGGCTGAGGGCATACAGAGCGCCAGCCGGCCGGCCGCTGACCCAGTCATCCGCAAAGTCCCCGCCATCGGTGAAATAGATCTCACCGGAAGCGTGCATGGCGATGTCATTCGGTCCTCGGAAGGGTGCCCCGTGAAAAGAATCAAACACCTGGAGCACCTTTCCGGAGGGGCTGAATTGCGCCAGTTTCAGGCTAGAGTACAGGCAAATCCAGAAATTGCCATCCGCATCCTGGCAAAGGCCGCTTGGGCCTCCGCCGCGTTCGGTTTCAAACAGCACCTCGGCCCCTGCCTCGCGCAGAATCCAGACCCGGTCCCCGCTCCATTCTACGAAATAGAGACAATGATCCCGGGCAGACCAGTAGGGTGCTTCGGGGAAGGACAACCCATCGGCAAGGATCTGGATCATGCGGGCCTCGATTCAAGGACCCCGGCGGCAGGAGGCTTTTGATCCGAGCCTCCGCCTACTTCATACGATCGGCTGCTCCTGGGGCGAGGAGGGGAGCCTCACTTTCCGGCTTTGGCCAGGATGGCCTGGATCTTCTTTTTCTTCTCCGCGGCCAGGGGTTCAGGCTGATGTTCCGCCAGGATCTTCTTTACCCGGGCGTTCAAGCGCTGACCCAGGGTGGTCCCCCCCTCATCCAGCCATTTCTGCCGGCGGGCACGGTCCAGCAGCCCCGGGAACCAGAATTCGCGGTAATGATCCCGGGTGGTCTTGGACTTCAGGTAACTTCCGCCCGGGCCGACCTTGTGGATCTCGTCCACCATCAAGGTGCTTTCATTGACCTCGATCCCTTTCAGCAGGTTGTCGGCCATGCCGGCCAGTTCATCGGTCAGGACGATCATCTCATAAGAAGTGGTCAGGCCGCTTTCCATGTATCCGACGTCATGGATCAGGTTCCCGCCGGACAGCTTGGCCATGATGACCGAAAGCGTCGCCTCCACGGCAGCCTGCTCGTCCAGGACCTTGGCGTCCGAACAACCGGCATATCCCCAGGTGGGCAGCCCATACCAGCGCCCCAGTTCGGCGATGGCGGCTTTGGTCAGCTGGAACTCCGGGGAGGCATAGCAGATCTGCATTGAGCTCATATCCATGTGGTGGATGCCGGCCCCAAAAACGAAGGGCGCCCCCGGCCGCTTCATTTGATGCACGACTAGGCTGCTGAGGATCTCGGCGAGGGAGAGCACCAGTCCCCCGGCCAAGGTGATCGGCACCACGGCTCCCATCTGCGGCCCCGGGGAGTGGACCACGGGCAGCTCGTACTCGGCCATCATGAGCAGCTTGTCCAGCGCTGTCTCGGATTGCTGCAGGGGCGAGCTGGGTTCGGAATAGAGCAGAATGTGCTGCTGTTCCCGCAGGGCATCATGACCTCCAGCGACTGCGGCAGCCATGTCAATGGCCCGCTGGCAACTGGCCCGATCATTGGTCACAAAGACGATCGGCTTGAGCGTATCCTCCAGCATATGGGCCATCTGGACATCGTAAGTCAGCGCCCCATCCACATCCGAGGGGATGCCGATGGACATGACGAAGGCAATATTGGGCAGGGCATCGCACAGGTGATAGGCATCCGGCAGATCCGCTTCCACGAAGGGGCGGTGCTCACCCGTGGTGGGATCCAGCAGGTAGATGCAATCCGAGCCGGTTCCGAAGTAGACCCGGTTGCCCTCCAGGTCCATGGCCGGTTTTCCCTCCCGGTCACACATCACCACCCTTCCGGGAGCGGTGGAGAGGGCCTCTTCCACCAAACGGGAGGGGAACTTGACCAGGTCACCGTCCGAGATGAACGCCCCGGCCTTTTTTAACATTTCGAGGACCCCCGCGTGATGGAAACGCAGACCGGTCCGGCGGAGCACTTCCAGGGCAGCACTATGGATGTCCTTCAGCTGGGATTCGGTCAGAACGGCAAACTGGGGGGATTGATAAGCAAAGGAGCTTGCGGTCTTCATGATGGTTTTTTTCCTTTCGAAGAATTTAGGAATGCTTTCAGCCATTGATAGAAACCACCCAGCCCGGCCGGATAGAAGATCATGATCAGGATCAAACTCAGACCGTAGATGACCAGGCGGTAATTCATCAAGCTCTCCAGCGAATTGAAAACCGGGATGAACAGGAAGGCGGCGAACACGCCTCCGAGCAGGCTGCCGGATCCGCCGATGAAGGACAGGGCCATGACCTCCATGGTATGGCTCATGTCCAGCAGTTCGGGGGTCACGATCCCGATAAAATGGGCATAATAACCGCCGATCAGGCCGGCACAGGCGCAGGAAAGGGAAAAGTTGATCAGCTTGTACTTGACCGGGTTGACCCCCGATGCTCGCGCCACTTCATAGTTCTGCCCGATCGCCCGGAAAGCCAACCCGACCTTGGAGCGAATGATCAGGTGCAGGATGACATACAGAATGAGCATCGCTCCCAGCAGGATGTACAGGTGTGAAACCACCGTGATCGACGCATACATGGGCGGGACGATGATGCCGCGCGCCCCGCGGGTGACCTTGATCATCGCCGTTGCGAGCGCCTCCAGGGTCATGCCGACGAACCACGACATCAACGAGACATAGATGCCGCGCAGACGGACGGTGAGCAATCCGGTCAGGAAACCCACCAGGCCGGTTACCAGCATAGCCCCGATCAGGCCCAGCCAGGGATTGAGGGTCGTATATAAAGATAGCATGGCTGCGATGTATGCACCCAGGCCGACAAATCCGGCAAAACCGAAGTTCACGAAATTGATGAAACCGCCAGTGAAGTCAAAGATCATGGCCAGGGTCCCGAAGTACAGGCTCTGGACAAACAAGCGCAGCAGGTATTCCTCGTGAACGAAGATCGGGAGAATGGCCAGGATCAGCACACAGGCCAGGAAGGGCAGCGAAAGCCCTAAGGTGTGCAGCCCGGCATTCAGCCAAGCGATCGGGTTCGGGCGAGGAACTTGAACAGGTTTGACGTCTTGCATCCCTGGCTTACTCCCAAACACTTTTGATGCCGGTCCCGAACAGGCCGGAAGGCTTGAATAGCAGAAGCAGGATCAGCAGGACGAGGCTGGCCACCGTTTGCCAACCCTGCCCCAGCAGGAAATACGATACGCTCTCGAACATGCCCACCAGCAGACCCCCGACGATCGCCCCTTCGACGTTGCCCAACCCGGCGATGGTGACCACGAACCATGAGGAGATCAAGGGTGCGCTGCCCGAAAAGGGATAGGCCGGATTGAGGGATAGCAGGCTGGCACCCCCGATCCCGGCCAGCATGCTCCCCACTGAAAAGGTCAGGGTCTGGATCCAATCCAGGTCGATCCCGACCAGCTGGGCGCCGCGTTCATCCTGCGACACGGCCCGGATCGCCCGACCGGTGCGGGTCCGATGCAGGAAAAGCCACATCCCGGCGATCGATACCAGGGCGATCCCGAACGCAACCACACGGTCGGCAGCAATGTTCATTCCAAAGACCTTGACGGTCGCATTCCAGTATTGGGTGATCCCCAGGTATTGCATCCCAAAGCCGAGCTGGAAGCCGCTCTGCAGGACAGTCGACAACCCGGCCGTGAGCAGGAAGGCATTCATGACCCACGGCCCCTTGGAAAGCTTGCGCAATGGATAAAAAAGGGCTTTTTCAGTAATGGCGCCGGCCAGGAAGCTGATCAGCGCTGCAATCAGGATGGCCAGGATCGGATTCAGGCCCCACACCGCGAAGGCAAAATACGCGGCATAGGCACCGATCGCATAGTATTCGCCGTGTGCAAAATGACAGATGTTCATCACGCCGAACACCAGGGCCAGACCGATGGCCATCAGGGCGTACAGGCCTCCCCGCAGCAGGCCGGTGACCAGCAGATTTTGGATCGTGCTTATACTCATAGGCCTCGTTTCATCGTCTGCCCAGGTAAGTTTCCTTCAAGTACTTGTTCTCCAGGAGGTCACGGCTCGCCCCCTGAAGGGCGATCCTGCCGTGCTCCAGGACGTAGGCCGAATCCGCAAGATGCAGCGTATTGTTGACGTTCTGCTCCACTAAAAGGATGGTCACGCCCTGTTCATGCAGCAGCTTGAGGGCTTCGAAGACGGCTACCACCATCATGGGCGCCAGGCCCAGGGAGGGTTCGTCGACCATGAGCATGCGCGGGCTGGACATCAAGCCGCGTCCAATCGCGAGCATCCGCCGTTCTCCACCGCTCAAAGTGCCGGCCAGCTGGTTCTTCCGTTCGGACAGGATCGGGAAAAGGGAGAGCACATATTCCAGCGTGCCCATTATTTTCTTCGTGTCCCGCCGGCTGTAGGCTCCCAGCAGCAGGTTCTCCTGCACGGTCATGGCCTCGAACAGATTGAGATCTTCGGTGACCAAACTCAACCCCTTCCGGCTGATGAGATGAGCCGGAACGCCGGAAAGGTTCGTGCCTAGGAAACGGACCTCTCCACCTTTCGGTTTGATCAGTCCGGCGATCGCCCGCAGGGTGGTTGTCTTCCCGGCGCCATTGGATCCGATCAGGGCTACGAATTCTCCCTCGGTGACGCTCAACGACACATCCCACAGAACCTGGAGACGATCATATCCAGCCTGGAGATTCTTGACTTCAAGCAATCCAATTCTCCTTTACCAGGGTCGCTACGTCAGGAGGTACTTTTCTCCCAAATAGGCGCTGGTCACGTTTTCATCGGCCACGATCTGGCTCGGCGTACCCTCGGCGATCTTCTGGCCGTAATGCAGCACCAGGATCCGGTCGCACAGCGCCATGATCAGCCGCATCAAGTGTTCGACGATCAGGACGGTCACGCCCTGGTCACGGATCCTGAAGATGAGCTGCTGCAGGTCCGTCAATTCAGCCGGCGTCAGGCCGGCTGCGGCTTCGTCCAGGAGCAGCAGCTTGGGGTGGCTGGCGAGGGCCCTGGCCAGGTCCAGGCGGCGCAGCTGGGCCGTGTTCAGACTTTCCGCGGTGGTGGACGAGGACAGGGGGAAGCTCACGAAGTCGAGCATTTCCTGCGCCTCGGCGCCGGGATCGACCGGCGGATGCACATTGCCAAAGGTCGTCGCCACCAATACATTTTCGAGAACCGTCATCTGGGGGAATGGCCGGCAGATCTGGAATGTCCGGCCAATCCCTTTCTGGCAGATGAGGTCGGGGTTCAGGCCGCTGATCCTCTGGCCCTGGAAAAACACCCGGCCGGCGCTGGGTTTGTGAACCCCCGCGATAATATTGAGGAGGGTACTCTTGCCGGCGCCATTGGGCCCAATGATGCCGACAATTTCACCCTCCTCAACGCTCAAGTTGACCTGGTCCAAGGCGACCAGGCCGCCGAATTTCTTGGTAATGCCCTCGATCTCCAGGATCATTCCAGTTTACTTGGGAGCCTGGAAATCCTGCTGTTTGATTTCCGCCGGCCAGACCGTCTTGCCGGTCCCGCTGAAGTACTGGATGACCGGGAAGACGAACTCGCCCTGACCGACGACCATGTCCGGGAGGGAATCGGGCGTGAATTTATACTCCTTCATCAGGATACCGGTCGTGTAGGTCAGCTGACCGGTCCACAGTTTTGCTTTGCCTTCCTGGTAGAGGCTGTCACTGGTCAATTTGCCGTAATCCTTGTAGGCCTGCTGGAGGATCTCGATGAAGAAGTTGGTCTCATCATACGCCAACCCGCCCGCGGAGGGGCTGGGTTCGGTGCCCCAACGCTTCGTGTACGCGTCATGGAAGGCGACCGCAGCAGGGGTGGCCCAGCCGGGGATCTGGTCGAGCACATAATCCGAGGCATTGCCCGTCATCTGGTACCAATTCCCCAACCATCCGAGGCCATCCGCCACGATTACGCTCGTGACCCCTACTTCGCGGGATTGCTTGATCAGAGCCGGGAATCCGGCAGCATCGTCCATCGTGCCGGCCATGAGCGGGGCATTATCGGCTTTGATCTTGGTCAGCATGGGATAGAAGTCCGTTTCGCCGACCGGTACATATTCCTCGTCCACGACCGTCCAACCATCGGCCTTGAGCTGCCCGCCAATGGCCGCCGTGAAACCACGGCTCCATTCATCATCATTGCCGTAGAGCACCACGTTCTTCGCAGCCGGTTTCCACAAGCCTCTTGCCATCGCATCATCCAGGGTGCGGACGTAGTTGATCGTGAGCTTGGCGGGAGATGGCCAGCCGATGCCCATCCAGTAGGAATACTTGGGGTCGGATTTCCATTTTGTATCGATATCGGCACTGGTCCCCATGGCGAAGAAGTGCGGGATCTTGTACTGCGCCGAGAGGTCCATCATCGGGATCACTTCCGAGGCATCCCAGTTGAGCAGCCCGACATCGATCTTGTCACCCGTGATAGCGGTTGTGTAGGCCTGGGTGGCCTTATTGGGATCGGATTCGCCATCAATCCAAACCGCCTGGATTTTATAGGGTCCCACGGTCCAATTGATCGCGTCGAAGGCCATCGTGACCGCATTCTTGAATTCCGTCCCCACCTCGGAACTCGGTCCGGTAAAAGGTCCCTCAACCCCAACCTTGAGAATCTGGCCGCCACCTCCGGCTGCGCTTGTTCCACAGCCTCCCAGGGCGGTAGCGAGCATCAGGACGACCAGTACCACGGCGAACAGTTTGAACTTCATTGAGAACCTCCATTCTCCTTCCACTGATGAATCGTCCAACGGTTTTTATTAACAAAGCACCGGGGTCATGAGCAACCTCCGGTGCTTATTCGCCTTTCCTGGACACCCGACCAATGGATCCTCTTTTTCCGATCCGTCAATCACTGCGCTCTGAATCGAGCACCCTCGGGAAAACAGGGCGCCGGCCGTAGGCATGCAATGCGGGCATGGAAGCAGGATATTCAATTATCACAACCTGATGGAACCATCTATCATTATAGAAGATGTGTCAAGGCAAGTCAACGACAAACGACACTGACGGAAATCACTGGGTGATAAATTTAAGAGAGATACAAGAGCTGAGAGACCTCTTTACTTTCGCCCGGATCGCGGCTAGTATAGAATTAAATTTTCCCAGGAGTTCATGATGATCATCCGCCCCGTCCAGACCAAAAAAGACCTTGACCGTTTTCTTGAGCTTCCCTACCAGCTCTACCGGAACGATCCGATCTGGGTGCCGCCGCTGCGCGATGAGCAGCGCGGGCAGTTCGACCCCAAGCGCAATCCCCTGCTGGACCACTGTGAATGGCAGTTGTTCCTGCTCGAGGACCAGGGGAAGGTGATCGGGCGCATCGCCGCCTTCTTCGACACCCTGGCGGTGGATTTCTGGAAGGAACGCATCGGCCTCTTCGGTTATTATGAATGCCCCCCCGACCCGGAGGCCTCCCGGCTGCTGCTCAATGCCGCCCGCGACTGGCTGCAGGCCCGCGGGGCGACCCGGATGCGCGGGCCGTGGAGCTTCGTCTCCCAGGAGTGGGGCCTGGTCGTGGAAGGCTTCGAACCCTCCCCGGTCTTGATGGCGCCTTACAACCCGCCCTACTACATCGACCATCTGAGCTCCTTCGGGTTGGAAAAGGTCAAGGACCTGCTGTGCTGGTACATCTCCGCGGCAGAGGGATACCGGGTTCCCGATCGCATCCTGGCCCTGACGGATGCCGTGCAGAAACGTTACGGGGTCCGCATCCGGCAGCTGGATATGAAGCATTACGATGAGGAAGTCAAGATCATCATTGAACTCTCCAACACCAGCCTCATCGACAACTGGGGCTACTCCCCGGTGACCGAGGACGAGGTCCGGGCAACCGCCCACGACCTGAAACAGATCCTTCAGCCAAAGGCCGTGCTCTTCGCCGAGGATGCCCAGGGCAGGCCGATCGGCTTCGCTATCACCCTGCCGGATGTCAATGCGCTTCTCAAGGGCTTGAATGGGCATCTGTTCCCGTTCGGTTTTTTGAAGCTGCTGTGGGGCATCCCCCGCCTGCGGCGCTATCGCATGTTCGCCCTGGGGGTCATCCCTGAATACCAGGGCAAGGCGGTCGACAGCCTGCTGTACCGGGTCATGAATGAAACATTGTACGCGCCGGACATATGGATGGAGATCAATTACGTGCTGGAGGACAACTGGAAGATGGTTAACGCCATCAAAAAGCTCGGCGCCACCCCGCTGCGGCGCTACCGGGTGTATGAAATGAAGGTCTAAGCGGTCAAGGGGGGGTAGATACCGGGAACGTCCGTAACCAGATCCAGGAATGGGGGAGCTCAGGGGCGGCTCGCGGCAGCATTCCGTGAAGCGGTTTGCGTCGAGCCCGGCTGCCGGCTTGGCGTAACTATTCTGGGTATATTTGGTTAATATAGTCAAATAACTCAAAATAGGAGGCAAACATGTTCATCGATTACCTTACTCTCGTCATGATCAACCTGGTCGCCGGAACTGCCCTCCTGGCCCATTACCTTTATTATGGCCTCGATGCCAAGGACCAGCGACCCTATGCACCAGCCTTCGGCCTCGTGGGCCTGCTCGCCCTGATCCTCGGCCTCGGCCTAACGTTTTCCTGGCCCCTGCCGGGAAGCTACAATATCGGGTATGGGGAAACCACCACCTTGTTTGGAGTGGTCTTCCTTGCCACTGGGATTGCTCTCAGCCAGGGCTGGGACCTGATGCCGGTCGCCATCTATGCATTTTTTGCCGGTGCAGATGCGGTCGTTCTCGGCATCCGCATCATCACCCTGGGTTTGACCACGGAACCCGTTTTTTCGGGTTTTGGTTTTATCCTGGCTGGCCTGGGCGGTCTGCTCGCAGCGCCCACCTTCAAACTCATTAAACAAAATAAGCTTTTCCGCACGGTGGCTGCCATCGTCCTGGTCGTGACCGCCCTGATCTGGGCATTTACGTTCTACAACGCCCTTTGGGCCCATCTGGCCGCGTTTTCCAAATGGCTCCCGCCGACCATGGCCAAATAGACTGGATTCGTTTCGGCAATGGACCGGGGAGGAGCACATCCTCCCCGGTTTTTTTTTACCAGGAAAGTCTCGAAGCGTTTCATTTCCAATAGAGTGTGTTATAATTTTTTTGCCGTCTATTTTCAGGAGCACCTGCATGATCAACACCCTGTAAAAAAAGTACGAATTGCCTGGGTAACAAACCCGCTGGATCGATTCCCGCCGGGGGCGTTTGCCCCCGGTTTTCATTTCTACAGGTGCACCATGCTGACTGCCCATTCCCTCGCCAAATCCTACGGCGTCCACACCGTTTTACAAGACATTTCCTTCAGCATCCTAGCCGGCGCGCGCATCGGCTTGATCGGCCCGAACGGCTGCGGCAAGTCCACGCTGCTGCGCATCCTGGCCGGACTGGAACCGCCCGATGCCGGAACCGTGGCGGCCACCACCCCTGGTCTGCGGATCGGTTATCTTGCCCAGGGTCTGGCCCTCGACCCGGGCCAGACGCTGCAGGCCGCCCTGGGTCTGTCCGACCTTCCGACCGAAGTCCTGGAAGCCGAGTTCTCCCGCCTGGCGACTGCCCTGGCTGCGAGTCCTCACGATCGCCATGTCCAGGCCCGTTATGATGAGGCTCTCAGGCGCCTGTCTGTATCCCACCGCCAGCCGGACGCGATCCTCGCCCCCCTGGGGCTGGCGGATGTCCCGCTGGAAAAGCCGATCGATACGCTGAGTGGGGGTCAAAAAACGCGCCTGATGCTCGCCCGCCTCCTTCTGGAGGAGCCCAACCTGCTGCTCCTGGATGAACCCACCAACCACCTGGATATCCAGATGCTGGAATGGCTGGAGGGCTGGTTGGACTCTTTTTCCGGGGCGGCCTTGATCGTCTCCCACGATCGCACCTTTCTGGATCACACCGTGTCGCAGATCCTCGATCTGGATCCCGAGACCCAATCCCTGCGGTCCTACCCGGGAAACTACAGCGCCTACCTGGAACGATACCTGCTGGAACGCGAGCATCAACGGGCGGCTTATGCGGACCAGGTGGCTGAAATTCGCCGGATGAAGCAGGACATCGCCCGCACCAAGCAACAATCCCTGCAGGTGGAGCTGTCCACTACCTCCCGCCAGCCCGGGGTGCGCCGCTATGCCAAGAAGGTCGCGAAAAAGGCGCTCTCCCGTGAAAAAAAGCTGGACCGCTACCTCGACTCCGAAGAGCGCATCGAGAAAGCCAAACCGGGCTGGCAGTTGAAGCTGGATTTCGTCGCGCCTGAGCATCAGAGCCGGGATGTCTTGGTGACCGAAGGCCTCTCCATCGGCTACCCGGGCCATCCGCCCCTTTTAGAAAAGATCAACCTGCAGCTTGTTGCCGGTCAGCGCGTGGCCCTGACGGGCCCCAACGGCTGTGGAAAAACGACACTGCTGCGCACCCTCGCCGGCCGGCTCGAACCGGTCGTCGGCCGGGTGCGCCTGGGGGCGTCCGCCAAACTCGGCTATATGACCCAGGAACAGGAGAATCTGAATCTGGAGCTCTCGCCCCTGGAAACCATCCAGGGCGCGGGCGTCTTCAACCAGACCGAGGCCCGCCACTTCCTGCACTTCTTCCTATTTGCCGGGGATGACCCGCTGCGCCCGGCGGGCAGCCTGAGCTACGGCGAGCGCGCCCGATTAGAGCTGGCCCTTCTGGTGGCCCAGGGCTGCACCTTCCTGCTGCTCGACGAACCGATCAACCACCTGGACATTCCCTCCCGGGCGCGCTTTGAGCAGTCCCTTGCTCGTTTCACCGGCACGGTCCTGGCGGTGGTCCACGACCGCTATTTCATCGACCAGTTCGCCAGCGAGGTGTGGAGGGTAGAAGGCAGAAGGATCAAATCGACGGGAAGATGATCCACTGAACTCCTTAGCTTGACTTACTATGTGATATACAGTATAATGTCATCAATGGTGATTCCATGGACCTTGATGGAATGATCGGCAATCTCATCCTGGAACTCCGCCGGGGGGTGATCGTCCTGGGCGTCTTGAGCCAGCTGGACGAGGAGCGCTACGGCTATGCACTCATCAACTGCTTGAAAGAAAAAGGACTGGAGGTGGACCAGGGAACGCTCTACCCCCTGCTTCGCCGCTTGGAATCCCAGGGTCTACTCGAGTCCAGCTGGCGCATCGAAGCGGACCGCCCCCGCCGTTACTACGTTCTGAGCAAGGCAGGGCGCGAGCTGCTACCCCGGCTGACAACCGAATGGACCGAGATCGTGTCGGCGATGAATAAGATGTTGAAATGAAAGAAGGGGAATGCCATGAACCTGTTGGACCTTTATGTTACAGAGGTCGGGCGGCGCCTGCCGCAGAAGACGCGCGCCGACATCGAAGCCGAGATCCGCTCGGCGCTGCAGGACCTCGTCGACGAGCGCACCCAGGCAACGGGAAAACCGATCGACGACGAGAGGGTACTCGCGGTTCTTAATGAGTACGGCGATCCTGAAAAGGTCGCCGCCTCCTACGTGGGGGATCGCTATCTGATCGGGCCGAAGCTCTATACCACCTTTGTAAAAGTCGTCTTTCCGGTAGTCCTCTTCACGGTGATCCTCGTTCTGACCGGACTGGGCTCCTGGCTCTTTCTGACCCATTCAACCACGGAGGATTGGATCCAACTGGTCGCCCAGACCATCGGAAACCTGGTCGGGTCAGTTCTCCTGACCAGCGGCATCATCACCATCATCTTCGCGATCCTCGAACGGACCGTTCCGGAATTCGGGTTGAAGAAAGTGGAATGGGACCCACATCGCCTCTTGAAACTCCAACCGCCCGACCGGATCCGCCCCGGGATCCCGATCGTTATCATCGTATTGACCTGCCTGGCGATCCGGGTCTTCAATTTTTCACCCGGCATTTGGGTGGGCGGCGCCACCTTTACCTCAGTCACTGAAGCGTGGCAATGTTACCCCAGCTGTGGCACTTATACTAATGTGTGGAGTCTCAGTTTTCTCTCCGCAACTTTCGACCGCTACCTGTATGCCCTGGATGTCCTCTGGGGATTGTCCATCATCCTGTGTGTGCTTCTTGTGAGCCAGGGGTATTGGCGGACCTGGACGCGCGGAGCCGATATTGGCTTGAAAGCCCTTTGGATTGGATTGGCCGCCATGATGCTGGCCGGGCCGTCCCTCATCGGCATCACTCCCGCCGACTTGAAGGCAGCCGGCTTTCCGGATGTGGCCGCACAAGCCAGCTCGTCGATCGACCTGGTCAACCAGATGGTCCGCGTGATGCTGGGCCTGATGATCGTCCTGAGCGCAGAGGTGATCGTCCGGCAGCTCACCCGCCTGTTGCGCAGGCCTAAACCCCTGGCGTAAAATTTGGGTTTTCCCCTGAATCCCCGGTGTTTCACCGGGGATTTTCTCGTTTTGCGATAGGCTCCTTGGGAGTATCTGTAACTAGCTTTCCCGACCTTGCACGGGTGAGGGCGTACCGCCATTCTTCCGTCGAATCAGGAAAAACTTCACTGTTCCCTCTCCCGGATATGCTCTAAACTGAGGGTTGATGAATACTCCGGTTTCTTCCGAAAAGAAGATCCGCGTCGGCTGCCCGGCCCACAACTGCGGGGGCCGCTGCCTGCTGATCGCCCATGTCCAGGATGGGCGCATCACGCGCCTCGACGCGGACGACCGCCCGGACGACCTCGCCGCCCCGCAGCTGCGCGCCTGCGTGCGCGGGCGGGCCTACCTGCGCCGCCAGTACCATCCCGACCGGTTGCTGCACCCCCTGAAACGGACCGGGCCGCGCGGCCAGGGGAGCTTTACGGTCATTTCCTGGGAGGAAGCCCTTGACACGATTGCCGCCCAGTTCGAACGGATCAGGTCGCAGTACGGGAACTCCGCCCTGTTCGTCCCCTACGGAACCGGCAGTTACAACCAGCTGAATGGTTCCGACGTCGCCCGGCGGCTGCTGAACCTCTACGGCGGCTGCCTGGGGTTCTACAATTCCTATTCGTCGGCAGCCACCTACCTCGCCACCCCGACGGTCTACGGCACCCGCGTCACCGGCAACCAGCGCCAGGACTGGCTCAATGCCCGCTATATCCTGATGTGGGGCTGGAACCCGGCCGAGATGCGCGATGGGACGAACAGCGATTATTTCATCAAGCTGGCCCGCCAGGCCGGGGCGCGCGTGGTCTGCATCGACCCGCGCCATTCCGCGAGCGCGGCGGCCTTGGCAGACGAGTGGGTCCCCATCCGGCCGGGGACGGATGCGGCCATGATGAGCGCCATGGCCTACGTGATGCTCACGGAGAAGCTGTATGACGCCGAGTTCGTGCGCACCCACTGTGTGGGCTTCGATGCCGGCCAGATGCCCGTGGGCGCGGAGGCTGAGGAGAGCTACAGCGAATATCTGCTCGGCACGCGGGACGGCGTCGCCAAGACGCCGGAGTGGGCACAGGCCATCACCGCCGTCCCGGCGGAAACCATCGCCCGCCTCGCCCGCGAATATGCCACCCTCAAGCCCGGCGCGCTCATCCAGGGTTATGGCATGCAGCGCCGCGCCTACGGGGAACAGGTCGTGCGCGCCGGTTGTGTGCTGGCAGCCATCAGCGGCAATGTGGGGGTGCGCGGCGGCTGGGCGAGCGGGATGGGCCTGCAGGCCCCCGACGGCGGGCCGCAGTGGACCGTCTTTCCGACCGGAACGAATCCCATCCCGGCCGCGATCCCCGTGTTCCTGTGGACGGAGGCCGTCCTGCGCGGTCATGAGATGACCCGAGCCGACGGTTTGCTCGGTACCGAAAAGCTGGACAACGACATCAAGCTGATCTATGCGGTCGCCACCAATTGCCTGATCAACCAGCATGCCGACATCAACCGCTCGGCCCGCATTCTTGCAGACGAGAGCAAGGTCGAATTCCTGGCCGTGCAGGACAATTTCCTGACCCCCAGCGCCCGGTTTGCGGATCTGGTGCTGCCGGCCTGCACGCAGTTCGAAACCTGGGGGGTCGAGGATGGCTGGAAGTACGGGGATGAGGTGCTGCTGCAGCCGAAGCTGGTCGAGCCGCCTGGTGAGTGCAAATCCGATTACCGCATCTGTGCCGAGATCGCCGAGCGTCTGGGGATCGGCGCAGCCTTCACGGAAGGGCGCGATGAACGCGGCTGGGTCGAATGGTGCCTGGATTGGTACCGTCAGTCGGGTTTTCCCGACCTGCCCAGCCTGGAGGAGTTCGAACGCACCAACATCGGGGTGTGGGCCCGGCCGGTCCGGGAGCCTGCGATCGCCTTCGCGGATTTTCGCTCCGATCCCGAGCACCATCCGCTCCCCACCCCTTCCGGTTGGATCGAGATCTTCTCCAAGCAGCTCCTGGCTCTGGGAAGGCCGGAGGAGATCCCAGCGGTGCCGAAATATATCGAGGAGTGGGAAAGTCCGTTCGGAGAGACTGCCGTTCAATATCCGCTCCAGGCCCTGGGGCATCACACGCTGCACCGGGTCCATTCCACCCATGACAACAACGACTGGCTGGGTGAAGCCTTCCCGCAGCGGGTTTTCATCAACCCGATCGACGCGGCGCGACGCGGCATCCGGGATGGCGACCGGGTGAAGGTCTACAACGTCCGGGGAAGCCTCGTCCTCCCCTGCCGCATCACCGAGCGCATCCTGCCCGGGGTGGTGGACATCCCCCAGGGGGCCTGGTGGTCGCCCGATGAAAAAGGGACCGATCATGGGGGCAATGTGAATGTGCTCACCAGCACGCGCTGGACCCCGTTCGCGTTCGGCACGGCGCAGCACACCATCATGGTGCAGGTCGAAAAGGCAGAGGGCCGATGAGTGGGCCATACGCCTTCTTCTTCGACTCGACCACCTGCACCGGCTGCAAGGCCTGCCAGGCCGCCTGTAAGGATAAGAACGACCTGCCGCTCGGCGTGCTGTGGCGGCGGGTTTACGAAGTGAGCGGCGGCGGGTGGACCCTGAAGGACAGCGCCTGGACGAGCACGGTCTTCGCCTATCACCTGTCCATGGCCTGCAACCATTGCGTCCATCCCAAATGCGCCGGGGTGTGTCCGGTGGATGCCTTCACCGTCCGTCCGGATGGGATCGTCCTGATCGACGCCAGCCGCTGCATTGGATGCAAATATTGCTCCTGGGCCTGTCCTTACGGGGCCCTGCAGTTCGACCGCTTCCAGGGGATCATGACCAAATGTAATTTGTGTTTCGACAACCTGGATGCCGGGATCCTGCCGGCTTGCGTGGCCGCCTGCCCCCTGCGCGTCCTGGACCTGGCGGATCCGGCCGAGTCCGAAAGCCGTGCCATCCCCTACCAGGCCATCTACCCCATGCCTGCAAACTCCCGCACAGAACCCAGGTTCTTCGTGAAGCCCCACCCGGCGGCGAAGAAAACGGACGTCGAGGTCCACCTGGCAAACCGGGAAGAGACTGCCCCGCGAACCACCCCCCCCTCCGGCTGGGAGGAAGCCCCGCTGGTCGCATTCACGCTGCTGGTTCAGATGGCGGTCGGCGCCCTCTGGACCAGCCTCTGGATCTTCCGCCCCCTGGAAATCCTGAGAGGTCAAATTGCCTACCGGCTCATTCCCCTGCTGGCCCTGGCCATCATCGGATCGTTCCTTCTCCTGGGCGGGCTGGTTTCTTTCGCCCACCTGGGCAGGAAGCGTAATGCCTGGAAAGCGGTGAAACACCTGCGGAAATCCTGGTTGAGCCGGGAGATCCTTTTAGGCCTGCTCTTCGGAACCGGCTGGGCCGCCTTGACCCTCCTGGAGCTGATGGACAAGACTCCGGAGACGCTGACCTGGGCCACCAGCATCCTGGGCTTCGGTCTGATCTACAGCATGGCCCAGGTCTACATGCTGCGCAGTGTTCCGGAATGGAACAGCTGGCGTACCGTTGCCGGATTTTTGATCTCGGCCGCTTTGATGGGCCAGTCGGCCATGACCGCGCTCCTGGCGACCACAGCAGGGCTCACTGGCATTTTCCTTCTGTTCCTGCCCCAGCTGGCGTGGAACGGGGTCATCGCAGCGCTTTTCCTGATCGCCCAAGCCGGGTTGGTGCTCTCCTCCGCTCCCAAAGTTATACCCTGGGTCCAGGGGACCCGGATCGGTTTGATCCTGGGGGCCCTCGGCGCCTCCTCGGCCGGGGTCCTTCTCCCCGGCGGCGGGCGTGCCGTGGCCAGCCTGGCGGTCTTCGCCCTCGTCCTGGTGGAGGAGTGCCTCGGTCGCTGGCAATTCTACGCGAACCGAAGCCCATCCCTGTAGAAGCTCGCTTGCTACTCGAGAGATGCCCTCGTTTTTTTTCGCAAGTTTTTGTTGCAGGACCCGCCTTTGTCCGGGGAACTAACATAATTGTAAGGTTTAAAGACGCTTTACAACTAGGGGGGTGTTTATGCTATACTGGGAAAAATATTCCCGGGAAGAACTTAGGCGGAATTATCCTTCGAGCGATCTGGTGGTACCGGCGGGGAGGGTGAACTTGACTTTTACTCCATACGCCAATTTATTATTTGCGACAGCCCTGTTTTCGATGGTCGCGGCCTTTCTGATTTGGCGGCGTGGCAAGGTCCCAGGGAGCGGGATCTTGGTTCTATTGATGTTTGCCATTGCGGAATGGTCCCTGACCTCGGGTTTCGAGGCCGCTGCGCTGGGTCTGCCGCAGAAGATCCTGTGGGCCAAGATGGAGTACCTGGGGGTCACATTTACTCCCACCCTGTTCCTGCTTTTCACCTTTGAATACAGCCTGCAGGCCCGCCTGCTGAGGCCTCTAAACCTGATCGCCCTCGCCTTGGTGCCTCTGTCCGGGCTTATTTTGGCCCTCACGAATGAATGGCATGGCCTCATCTGGACCGGATTCACCCCCAGTCCTCTTTATCAGAATCTGTTCATCTATGGTCATGGGATCGGGTATTATGTCCTCCTTGCCTATAATTATCTGATCAGCTTCCTGGCGATCCTGATCCTGGTGAGGGTCTGGTACCGCTCGCAGCCGCCCTATCGACGGCAGACCGCCATCATTCTGGTGGGTTCGTTCTTTCCCCTGATCGGGGGGCTCCTTTACAATCTGAACCTAAATCCATTTCCCGGAGTGGACCTGATTCCGATCTCCTTCGCCCTGACCGGGCTGGTCGTAATTCTCGGGATCATCTGGTTTCAGCTGTTTGACCGGGTGCCGATCGCCCGCGATATCCTGATCGAGCACATGGGCGACGGCGTATTGGTCCTGGATGTGCAGAATCGCCTCGCGGATATCAATCCGATCGCCATAAAAATGCTCCAGGTGACCGGTAAAAAGTACATTGGCCGCCCGGCAAGTTCGGTGCTGAAGTCATGGCCGACGTTGGTTCAACACTTCCAGGACGTTCAGGATGTGAAAGCTGAGATCTGCCTGGAGGACGACCCGCTGGTTTATCTGGATATGCATGTCACCCCGCTCTACGACCATCATGAGCATTACACCGGGCGCTTGATCATCCTGCGGGATATCACCGAACGGCGCCGAACGGAAGCGGAGCTGGCGCGCAACATTGAGGAGCTCGGCATCATCAACCGCATCAGCCTGGCGGTCACGACCGGCCTGGATATGGAACGCGTACTGAAGACCCTCCAGGAGCAATGCAGCCAGGTGGTACCCATCGATATTTTTTACGTCGCCCTGTTCGATGAAGCCACCTCTTTGATCAATATCCCGCTCTATTTTGAGAACGGCAAATACCAGACCGGGACCTCGCGGGATATCAATGAACATCCCGGCATTCTCGGAACCATCATCAAGGGGCGCAAGACTGTCTACCTGCACGATGCCCTCGACCCGGTCACGCGACCGCTGAAACGGGAAACGGGGGAGCTGAAGACCCCGATCATGTCCTATGTCGGCATTCCCCTGTCCCTGCGCGAACGGGTGATCGGGGTCATGTCCATCCAGAATCGCCAGCCGAACGCATACCGGGATGATCAAATTCACCTGCTCGAGCGCATCGCCATCCAGGCCGCCATTGCCATTGAGAACGCCCGTCTCTATGCTGAAGAACAGCGTCTGGCGATCGTCGACGAACTGACGGGTATTTACAATTACCGAGGGCTCGTCGAATTGGGTGCACGCGAGGTTGATCGTGCCCGCAGGTTTAACCGGCCCCTGTCCGCCCTCTTCTTCGACATCGACGACTTCCGAAAGTTCAACAACACCTACAGCCATTCGGTCGGGAACCTGATCCTGCAGACCGTCGCCCAGCGCTGCCGGGCGATCCTGCGTTCGGTGGATGTCTTTGCCCGCTACGGTGGAGATGAGTTTACCGCCCTGCTCCCCGAGACTGACCTGGCGAATGCGGAGGAGGTGGCGCGGCGGTTGTACGATGAGATCTCCAAGACCAAGATCACGACCCCCCACGGGGAATTGGGGGTGACGATCTCGATCGGCGTCACCATGTTCACGGAAGATATTCCCGACCTGTATCGCTTGGTCGACCGGGCCAACCATGCAGAGCGGCAGGCAAAAAAGAACAACCAGGGAGTCGTGGTTGTCGTAGTCGGCTGATCATGAAGCCTGGAGGGAAATCGGAGCCCGGACGAGGTCGTCCGGGCTTATCGATTCTCAGTTCCGAAAAATAACTCCCACCAGATCCGCCAGTTCGGCAGGGTCTGGTCCGCCTGCAGTGGCGGAGGTTGGGGTGTGGGTGTGATGTTCCCGGCTGGCATGATGCCGATCAGGTTCTCGCCCGACCTCACCCAGCGACCTTCGGTGTAAGCCCATTCTTCCACCGCCTGGGTCGAAGAGGCATAGGCGACCTTGGTCACGAGAGAATCCTGGGTCTGCATCACCTGCGTTCCCTGGACGCGGACCGTATCCAGCTGGGAACTCAGCCGGTCCAGTTCCTCCATGCGGCGGTTCAGGTCGACGATCATCACGATCAGGACCACCAACCCCAGAGCGATGAAAACCTGCCGCCATTTGAACATCATGACCTTATCTTACCCTGTCCGCTTTCATTTGACAAGCCGACGGTCGCGACGATAGAGATCTTCGGGAGTCTCGCGCTCCTGGATGAGGCCGGCCTGTCCATTCTCCAGCCAGACCACCGCCGGTCGGCGGGCCCCGTTGTAATTGGAGGCCATGCTCAATTGATAGGCCCCGCTGACCGGTATGGCGATCAGGTCCCCCTCCCGGACCTCCGGGAAGGGTAGTGCCTCGATCAGCACATCCGCGCTCTCACAGTACGGCCCTGCCATCCATACCTCGCCCTCGGCCGGCCGGCCGGGCTGACGCACCGGCAGGGCGGTGTAACGCGCCCCGTAGAGCGCAGGCCGGGGATTATCCGCCATGCCGCCGTCCAGCAGAACCCAGGTCCGATGCGCGCTCCGCCGCACGATCCCGACCCGGTACACGGCCACCCCGGCCCGCGCGATCAGGCTCCGGCCCGGTTCCAGATGCAGCTCCGGCAGGGCCAGGCGGCGGGCCTGGCAGCCCACCTGGATGCCCTCCGCCATGGACCGGATGTAGGTCTCCACGTCCCCCTGCGGCAGATCCTCTTCATGATAGGCCACCCCCCAGCCGCCCCCGGGGGAAAGGCACCAGCTTTCGTTCAAGCCGGTTTCCACGGCCAGGTCCAGCACTTTTTCAAGGGCCGCCCGGTATGGCGCCGGGCTGCGGATCTGGGATCCCAGATGGAAATGCAGACCTTGATACGGTAGTCCGTTCTCACGGCAGACGCGTGCCGCCCGGACAATTTCTTCACCCATCATACCGAACTTGCTGTCCGGCTGGCCGGTCTGGATGAAGCGGTGCGTCTCGACCGTCACCCCGGGCTGCAGGCGCAGCCAGAGCTGGGGGAGAGGCCTGGAGCGGGACAGCCGGAGCAGATGCTCGAGCTCGGCCAAGTTGTCGAGGACGATGACCCCGGCGTGCGTGCACGCAGCTTCCAGGTCCTGAAGAGTTTTATTCACTCCGTGGATCACGAGGCGTTCGCGGCTCACCCCGGCCCGGGCCGCGATGGCGAGCTCGCCCACACCGCTGCAGTCCAGCCAGAGTCCGTGCTGCTGGATCCACTCGGCCAGTGCCAAGCACAGAAAGGCCTTTCCGGCATAGGTCAGCGAACTCAGCCCCGGATAGGAATCCCGGAGCGCCCGTTGGTAGACATGCACGGCAGAATCCAGAGTGGCGCCGTCGTACAGGTACAACGGTGTGCCGAACTCGTCGGCCAGCCTGGACAGATCACAACCGCCAATCGTCAGAAGATCTTTTTCAATCCGGGCGGTTTCCGGGAAAAGCTGCAAACGGCTCATGACCTCATTTTAAACGAAAAACCCGCGTGGTATGCGGGTCTGTGCCGAAGGAGGGACTTGAACCCTCACGGCCTTTCGGCCACTAAGCCCTGAACCTAGCGCGTCTGCCAATTCCGCCACTTCGGCTTGCGGGGTGTATTTTATCCGAATCCGGCCATTTGTCAACCTGCGCCAGTCCACCCCTCGGTCAGGATATAATTTGATGACCCACATCGATCGGATCGAAACCTCGGAACGAACAGGGAGGCGGTTATCGCAGGACCTTCAGAGCGGATGAACCCACTAACGATGAACCCCGGGCCCTCGCCCGCCCAGTCGGGCTGGGCTGCCAAATTCTTCGCCATCTGGACCGGCCAGGCGTTTTCCCTGTTTGGCAGTGCCCTGGTACAGTTCGCCCTCATCTGGTGGATCACCCAGAAGACCGGTTCCGCCACCATGCTGGCCACCGCTTCGATCTTCGGGCTGCTGCCACAGATCCTGCTCGGGCCTTTCGCGGGGGCGCTGGTCGACCGCTGGAACCGCCGCCTGGTGTTGATCTTTGCAGAAGGGGGCATCGCCCTGGTGACCCTGGTGCTGGCCTTGGTGTACGCCCTGGGGGTCATCCAGCCCTGGCATATCTTCCTCGCCATGGGGCTGCGCTCCCTGGGGAGTGCCTTCCAATGGCCGGCCATGCAGTCCACCACTCCCCGGTTGGTCCCGGAAATTCACCTCACCCGCATCGCCGGACTCAATCAGACCCTGACCGGAGTGAGCACCATCGTCTCCCCGCCCGCCGGCGCGCTGCTCCTGACGGTCCTGCCCATCCAGGGGATCCTGGTCATCAACATCGGTCTCGAACTGCTCGCGGTCCTGCCGCTGCTTTTTCTCAGCATCCCGCAGCCCGCCCGGCGGGAAGATCCCGAGTCCGGGACCCGGTCGACCCTGGCCGGGTTATGGCGTGACTTTCGGGATGGCCTGGCGTATCTGGCCTCCTGGCCCGAGCTGGCCACCATTCTGGCCATGGCAACGATCTTGAACTTCCTCTTCAACCCGGCGATCTCGTTGATGCCGCTGCTCATCACCAAGTATTTCCACGGCGGGGCCCTGCAGCTGGCCTGGATCGAGTCGGGCTGGGGTGCGGGGGTGATTGTGGGAGGCTTGCTACTGAGCGTCTGGGGCGGTTTCCGCCGCAAGGTGATCACCTCGCTCGTGGGGGTGATCGGCCTCGGGTTGGGGGTGCTCGTGGCGGGCAGCGCGCCCTCGAACGGATATCCGATCGCCATCCTGGGGATCGCGATTTCCGGGCTGATGCTGCCGATGACCGCCGGACCCGTGCTGGCCGTGATCCAGGCCATCGTTCGCCCCGATCTGCAAGGCCGGGTGACCGCCATGGTCTACAGTGCGGCCCAGGCCATGGCACCCGTCAGCCTAGTTGTGGCCGGGCCCACCGCGGACCTGCTCGGGGTCCGGGCCTGGTACTGGTTCGGCGGGGGCGCGGCGGTCGTGATGGGGGTCGTAGGATTCTTTATCCCGGCCATCCTCCATATCGAGCAGAATGCAAAAAGGCGTTCTTCCTTTGTTGAGACCCCCAACGGTACAAAAACCCTGGGCCAACCTTAAAAGAAGTTGGCCCATTAAGCCAGACAGGTGCATCCC
>Ga0209039_10001049_pt1 | contig 26838 bp, 26 predicted proteins | sample BogFormECP12_OM1_FD_188238 | JGI IMG/M metagenome (GOLD analysis project Ga0209039, IMG submission 188238) | Bog forest soil microbial communities from Calvert Island, British Columbia, Canada - ECP12_OM1 (SPAdes) (version 2) | ecosystem: Environmental > Aquatic > Freshwater > Wetlands > Bog ... | reverse complement strand
GCTTCCTCCGCGATGGCGGCCTGGTCGGCCGTGGTCACGTCCATGATGACCCCGCCCTGCTGCATGCGGGCGAAGCCGCGCTTGACCAGCTCCGAACCGAATTGGAGCTTCATGATGGGGTCGGTCATACGATGGTTCCGTCCCAACGAGAACCGACGCGCGTATAATACGGACGGCTCCCGCCGTCCCGAAATCTTAAAGTGAGCGCTGCCATGCGCGAGGTTGGCAGGGGGAGCTGGGCACCGGCTGAGAGGACGAGGGGAACCTCGTCGACCCCACGAACCTGCACGGGATAATGCCCGCGAAGGGAACGCGATGGGACACGTAAGGCGACTCTCCGCCAGCCCGCGGAGGATGTGACGAGTTCTGGGATCCCCGCAGGTTCGGGTCCCCGGCGGCTGCGCCGGCCCGGCCGGATCGGGAGGGCGTTGCTCGCCGTCGCCATCGCCCTGGTCGTGGTGATGGCGGGGTTCGCCACCTACGAGTACTACGAGTCGGGAGCGTCGTCGGGTGAGACCACTCTCGTGGTTTACACCTACTCGGCGCTCTTCAGCGGCAATTGCGGCCAGGCCAACCTGTCGATGCTCCTCGGGGAGTTCGAACAGGCCCACGGGGTCCACGTGGAGCTCGTCTGCCCGTCGGGGAACCTGGTGAGCGCCCTCGACAACCCGTCGTACTACGACCTCCCGGCGGCCGACCTCGTGGTGGGCCTCGACGAGATCACGGCGCCGCAGGCGGAATCCCTCGGGCTCCTCGCCCCATACTCCCCGCCCGACCTCGCGACGATCCCGCCGTGGATCGTCTCGGAGCTCAGCCCCGACCACGGGGTCGTGCCGTACGAGTACGGGTTCCTCGCGGTCGACTACACGCCCGGATTCCTGAACCAGACGAACGGGGCCGTGGCCCACGCGACGATGCCCGACCTCGTCGGCAACTCCAGCTGGGCCGCCCAGCTCGTCACCGAGAACCCCCTCTACGACATCACGGGCGAGGAGTTCCTCGCTTGGCAGATCGAGTACTACGAGAACGTCCTCCATCAGAGCTGGCAGGGGTTCTGGCAACGGTTCTTCGCGGAGACCCACCCGAACCCGGCGACCGACTGGTCGACCGCCTTCGGTGAGTTCGGGAGCCCCGCCGGGGCGAACCAGCTCGTGGTGAGCTACGCCACGGACCCCGCGTACGCGCTCGCGAACGGCGAGGCGGGAACGCTGAACTCGACCGTCTCGTGGTGGAACGGGACCGCGTACGGGTGGCGGACCATCTACGGCGTGGGGGTGGCCCAAGGCTCCCGGCACGCGACGCTCGCCCGGGAGCTCGAGGACTGGATCCTGAGCGGAACGTTCCAGTCGTACCTGCCCGAGAACGAGTGGGAGTACCCGGCCAACGAGACGGTGGCGCTTCCCCCGGCCTTCTCCGCCGCGATCGACCCGGCGACGGTCGTCGCGCTGAACAACGCGACCACGCCCGGCGCGGTCGCCGCGAACCTCACCGCCTCGAACGGGTGGCTCGACACCTGGCAATCGCTCGCGGGGGACTGAGGATGCGGTTCCGGTCCGAGGGGTTCGCCTTCCTCCTCCCCGTGGTCGCCTTCGTCGCCCTCTTCGCGCTGCTCCCGGTGGCCATCCTCTTCGCGAACGCTCTCGCCCAGGTCGGTGGAGCGAGCGGGTTCGTCGCGGTCGTCTCGGCGTCGCGGAACCTCCGCTCCCTCGACAACTCCCTCGAGCAGGGAGCGCTGTCGGCCGCCCTCGCCGTGGGGTTGGGGTACCCGGCCGGAGTGTTCGTGGGTCGCTACTCGTTCCGGGGCCGGTCGCTCCTCCGCTCCCTGCTCCTGGTCCCGTTCCTGCTGCCGAGCCTCGTGGTCGTCCTGGGCGTGCTCGACCTCTTCGGCCCGTCGGGTGTCGTCTCGAGCGCGCTTCCCGCGACCGCCTGGTTCGGGAGTGGGATCCCGGCGATCATCGCCGCGAACCTCTTCTTCAACGTCCCGATCGTCCTGCTCCTCACCGCGACCGGTTGCGAGGGAGCCTCGGTCGAACTCGAGGAGACGGTCGCCACCCTGGGAGGACCGCCGTCGAGGGCGTACCGCGAGGTCTGGGCGCGGCCGACCTGGGTCGGCGCGGCGGCCGGGGGGCTGCTGACGTTCCTCTTCTCGGCCCTCTCGTTCGCGCCCCCGCTCCTCCTCTGTGGGGCGAGCGCGCGCTGCTACACGCTCGAAGCCCAGGTCTACGCGCTCGACCAAACGTTCCTCGACCCTAACGCGGCCGCGGTCCTCGCGCTCGCGATGGTGCTCCTCTTGCTGCTGCCCACCGCCGTGTACCTCGCGCTGGTGAGCCGCCTGAGGGCGAACCCGGGACGTCGGTCCGCCTCTCCTCGCCCGATCGACTGGCGGGCCCCCGCCTGTTGGGCACTGGCCCTCGAGACCACGCTCGTCCTCCTCGCAGAGGGGGCCCTCCTCGCCGCCGTCCTCTACCGGACCGTGGCACCGACCGGACACTACGGCGCCGGTGCGGCCTGGGCCGCGCTGTTCTCCTCTTCGACCACGGACCACCTCGGGGTCTCCGCGCTCGGGGCGCTCGGAAACACGCTCTTCTTCGCGGTCGTCGCCGCCCTCCTCGCCCTCCTCCTGAGCGTGGCGAGCGGTTACGCGGTCGTGCGCCGACCGGACCGGGCGGTGGCGCTCGGGCTCCTCCTGTTCGTCCCGCTCCTCCTCTCTCCGGTCGTCCTGGCGTTCGCCCTCTCCTCCTTCTGGCGGCCGTTCGTCGGCACCGGCACGAACGTCTGGACGCTGGTGATCGTGAGCCAGGCGATCCTGGCGCTCCCGTTCGCCCTTCAGAGCCTCGAGATCCCGCTTGCGGGGCTCTCCGCGGCCGCCCGGGACACCGCTCGTACGCTCGGGGCGACGTCGTTCGGCGCCTTCCTGGACGCCGACCTCCCCCGGGTCCGGGACGGGCTCGTGACCGTCGGGCTGTTCGCCTTCGCGTTCGGTCTCGGAGAGTTCACCGCGACGAATTTCCTCGTTCCTCCCCAGCTCACGACCCTGCCCGTCGCGCTCTATGCGCTCTCCGAGGTTCGGCTCTTCCCCGTCGCCGACGCGGCGGCGGGCCTTCTGCTCCTGCTCAGCCTCGCCGTCTTCGCCGTGATCACGGTCGGAGGTCGTCGTGTCGAGCTCTAGGTCGCTCCTCGAGGTGCGGAACCTCTCCGCCGCGTGGGACGGGGTGCCGGTCTTCCAGGACGTCTCGTTCGACATCGGCGAGGGCGAGTTCCTGGTCCTCCTCGGACCGAACGGGTGCGGCAAGACGACGTTGCTCCGATGCCTCGCCGGCCTCGAGCGCCCCACGGAAGGGTCGATCCTCCTCGACGGGCGCGACGTGACGCGCCTTCCTCCCCACGAGCGGGGGATCGCCCTGATGTTCCAGGACCCGGCGCTCTTCCCCCACCGGTCGGTCTACGAGAACATCGCTTACGCCCCCCTGCTGAAACGTCGCCCTACCGCCGAAGTGAAGGAGGAGGTCGGGCGGCTCGTCACGCTCCTACACCTGTCCGGGTTCGAGGACCGCCGGCCCGACCAGCTCTCGGGCGGAGAGCTCCAACGCGTCGCCCTCGCGCGCACCCTGGCCGCTCGTCCTCGCCTTGTCCTTCTCGACGAGCCGTTCGCCTCGATCGATGTCGAGCTCAAGGCCGAGCTGCGGTCGGAGTTCCGGCAGGTCCTCCGCGCGTCCGGCACCTCGGCGATCCACGTCACGCACGACCGCGAGGAAGGGCTCTTCCTCGGGGACCGGGTCGGACTTCTGTTCGACGGGGGGCTCCACGCCCTCGGCCGCCCGTCCGACGTGTTCGGGAGTCCGGGGACGGCCCGGGCCGCCCGGTTCCTGGGATACAACGTCCTCGCCGGCCCGGCGGGTCTCGTGGGGGTCCTACCGACGGACCTGCAACTCCTCCCTTCGGCAGCCGATGGACTCGGCGCCACCGTCCTCATCGCCGGCCCGGTCGGGCGGGAGAACCAGGTGGTCCTGCGGACGGACGACGGCCAGCGGCTCGAGATGAGGACGACGGGCTCGGTTCCGCTGCCGGGAGCGCATGTGCGGCTCGGCTGGGAGCGGTCGGTTCGGTTGGCCCCGGATTAGCCCGGCGCGGCCAAAGAGCCCAAAAGCACACGCCCCCTGCCCCGTCATGGGCTCGTCCGACCCGCTTCGCGTGACCGACTCGCTGACCTGGGGCTCCGAGCGCGCCACGATCTACCGCGTGGAACGCCTCGCCGGGGTCGACCCGGTCCGGTTCGCCCGACGCCCCCGGACGACCCGGGTTCTCCTCGAGAACGTCCTTCGGCACTTGGACGCGCGCGTGACGGACACGAAGACGCTCGTGTCCCTCGCGAACGGCGAGCACCTCGCCGAGGGGACCGAGTTCGCCTACTACCCCGAACGGGTCCTCCTGCAGGATTTCACCGGCGTTCCGGTGATCGTCGACCTCTCCACCCTCCGCCACGCCGCCGACCGCCGGGGCGTGGACCCGACCCGGGTGAACCCGGTCGTCCCGGTCGACCTCGTCATCGACCACTCGGTCCAGGTCGACAGCTTCGGCTCCGCGGGCTCGCTCGGGATCAACCTCGACCGGGAGTACGAACGCAACGCGGAGCGGTACCGCTTCCTTCGCTGGGCCAAGGGCGCCTTCGCGAACGTCCGGATCGTTCCCCCTGGGAATGGGATCTGCCACCAGGTCAACCTCGAGCACCTCTCGAGCGTGGTGGAAGTCCGCGGGTCGGACGGGAGCCGGGTCGCGTTTCCGGACACCCTCATCGGGACCGACTCCCACACGACTATGGTGAACGGGGTTTCGGTCCTCAGCTGGGGAGTCGGTGGGATCGAGGCCGAGGCCGTCATGCTCGGCGAACCGTATTTCCTCGCCCCCCCCACCGTCGTGGGCGTGGAGCTCACGGGGTCGCTTCCCGAAGGCGCCACCGCGACCGACCTCGTCCTGACCGTCACGCGTCGTCTGCGGGAGAAGGGGGTCGTCGACAAGTTCGTCGAGTTCTTCGGACCCGGGGTCGGCCACCTCGCCGTGCCCGACCGGGCGACCGTCTCGAACATGTGCCCGGAGTACGGAGCGACCGCCGCCCTCTTCCCGATCGACGAAGCAACGATGGCGTACCTTCGCGGTACGGGTCGGACCCCTGACCATGTCGCCCGCGTCGAGGCGTACGCCCGAGCCCAGGGGCTGTGGGGCTCGCCCGCCCCGGGCTCCGTGGACTACGATGACGTCCTGGCGATCGACCTCGGGTCGATCGTGCCGATGGTTTCCGGACCCAAGAACCCGGAGGAAGGGGTCGCTCTCGGCGACGCCGCGGCCTCCTTCCGGGCGGCGCTCGCTTCCTACCGCAAGGGCCGTTCTTTTTCGCCGGCCTCTGCCGCGGGGCCCCTCTCCCCACCGGTCGAGGACGGTTCGGTGGTCATCGCGGCGATCACGAGCTGCACGAACACGTCGAACCCGAGCGTGATGGTGGGCGCCGGGCTGATCGCGAAGCGCGCGGCCGAGCTCGGTCTCAAGGTCCCCCCGCACGTCAAGACGTCCCTCGCACCCGGCTCGAAGGTCGTGACGGCCTACCTTGAGCGGGCGGGTCTCCTTCCGTTCCTCGACCGACTGGGGTTCGAGGTCGTGGGGTACGGATGCACCACCTGCATCGGCAACTCGGGGCCGCTTCTGCCGCCGGTGAGCCAACAGGTCCGCGATCGCGACCTCTTCGTCGCGGCCGTCCTGAGCGGCAACCGGAACTTCGAGGCCCGGGTCCATAACGAGGTCCGCGCGAACTACCTGGCCTCCCCGATGCTCGTCGTCGCCTACGCCCTCGCGGGGAGGGTCGACGTCGACCTGACCCGCGAGCCGCTCGGCCACCGACCGGACGGCTCGCCCGTGTTCCTACGCGACCTCTGGCCGTCGGCGGAAGAAGTGCGACGGATCGTCGAGGCCAACCTCGACGCGTCGATGTTCCAGGAGAAGTATCGCACCATCGAGCAGGGAGACCATCGCTGGGAGTCCTTGGACCCGCCCCGGGGCGCTCAGTACGGGTGGTCCGCCAACTCCACGTACCTCGCGCTCGCCCCCTACCTCGAGCTTCCTACTCCGTGGCTTCCGAGGGACGGGGTTCTCGCTTCGGAGGCCCGAGCGCTCGTGCTCCTCGGCGACCGGGTCTCGACCGACCACATCTCTCCCGCGGGTGAGATCCCCCAGGATTCCCCCGCGGGGAGGTACCTCCTCGCCCACGGGGTCGCGGTAGGAGAGTTCAACACCTACGGCGCGCGACGGGGCCATCACGAGGTCATGGTGCGGGGCACCTTCGCGAACGTCCGTCTCAAGAATCAGCTCGCCGGAGGAAAGGAGGGCGGCTACACCGTCCACATCCCGTCCGGGGTGGCGACGACGATCTTCGAAGCGTCCGAGCGGTACCGGGCGGAGAGGACCCCTCTCCTCATCCTGGCGGGCAAGAGCTACGGCCAGGGAAGCTCGCGGGACTGGGCCGCCAAGGGTCCCCGCCTACTCGGGGTCGGGGCCGTGATCGCCGAGAGCTACGAGAGGATCCACCGTGCGAACCTGGTCGAGATGGGCGTTCTCCCGCTGGCGTTCCGGCCGGGCGAAAGCTGGCGGCAGCTCGGCCTCTCCGGTCGGGAATCCTTCACGCTGCGCCTTCCCGTGGGAACCTCCCTCGGTCCCGGGAGCCCTGTCGAGGTCATCGCCCGGGCGGAGGACGGCACGGCTCGCACGTTCACCGTCACGTGCCGACTGAGCTCTGCCACTGAGCTCGAATACTACCGGGCCGGCGGCGTTCTCCCGTACGTCATGGCGCACCGATTCGGAAAGTAGACCGCGGCCGTTCGAACTCCTTACTGCGACGGGACGGGGGAACCCGGCGGGCCCTTCCACCACGCGACCGCTTCCGTCCGGCGGTAGGTCACCGTACGCGTGCCCACCCGCTCCCGCGCCGAGGCGACGGCGCGAGCGAGCACGTCGGGAGGAAGCCGAAGGACGTGGCGATACGCTCGCTTCTCGATCAGGTCGAGGCGCTTCGAGAGCGGCTCGGTGACCTCGCGGTCGCTCAACACCCGCAGCTCGGTCGGCGGATAGGTCCGGAGGATCTTCTGTTCCTTGGCCCGAGGACCCGCACGAAGGAGGTCGGGATAGCCCGCCTCGGTCAGGACCTCTCGGACGATCCGGCGCGGTTCCTCTTCCGGGGGCGGGTCGGCGCCCTGCTCCTTCTTTGCGGGAAGGTTCAGGATCGCGAGGACACCGTTCCGACCGACCCGGGCGCCTTCGCGAAGGCCAAGACTGGGCCGGTCCAGTATGTGAAGGACGTGAACGAAGAGGACCGCGTCGAATGCGCTGTCCGGGAACGGAAGGCAGTAAGCGTCTCCCCGCACCAAGTACGGTAGACCCTTCGCGGCTGCGCGCCCGAGCATCCCGCGGGATGCGTCCACCCCCACCACCTTCACGCCGCGGTCGACGAGCGGAACGGCGACCCGCCCGGTCCCGACGCCAACTTCGAGGACCCGGCTCCAGTGATGTTCTGCGAGGTACGCTTGGAGACCTTGGATCGTCGAGGGGTCGAGCGGTTCCCGCGTCTGGTCGTACACCGACGAGAGGGTGTCGAAATCACGTGTGACCTGGTCCGCGGCCATTCGGAACGGGTCGAGTCACCGGCACGGGCTATATGGAGGGAACCCCAGAGGCCATCCTCCGACACGAATCCCAAGGTCGTCGGACCCGGGCCGACGGAGCGGCGGGGGCCCCACCCAACCCCTTCTCAGGAGCACGAGCCGGGGCCGAGGGAACGCTCAAGCCCCGCACCCGTGCGGCCTCGGTCGTCGGACCCTCGTGACGTTCGGGGGGTCCTCGAAGAGGACCGAGGAACCTTCGCGGGCCGACCGAAAAGTAAGAATCCCTCCTCGAACTCCCGCCCTGGATGACGACGATCGGCGACCTCGACAAACTCGTTCGGCGACGGCACTTGCTCCGGCATCCGTTCTACACGGCGTGGTCCAGGGGGGAACTCCCTATTGAGACCCTGCGTGAGTATGCCGGTCAATACTACCATTTCGAGCGGAACTTTCCCCGGTACGTGGCGGGGGCCTACTCTCGGATCCTCGATCCGGCTCGCCGTCGGGTCCTTCTGGAGAACCTCATGGATGAAGAGGGACGGTCGCCGACCCATCCCGAGCTCTGGCTGGACTTCGCTCGGGCAATCGGAGCTCGCCTCCCTCCTTCGGGGCCAACGGGTCCGACTCGTCGCCTCCTGCGAGCGTACGAGCGACACACTCTCAGGGGAGGCGCGCCCGCCGCGCTGGGGGCCCTCTACGCGTATGAATCCCAGTTCCCCGAGGTCGCAGCGGAGAAGTCCCGCGGACTGCGCACTCACTACGGGATTCGGTCGAAACCGGCGCACCAGTTCTTTCGGGTCCACGCACTCGCGGACGTCGAGCACTCAGCCGCCGAGCGCCGTCTGCTGAGAGATTACCTCCGGGGAGACCCGAGTGCGGGCCGCGACGCGGAGCGGGGCCTCCGGGACTCGCTCGAGGCCTGGTGGGGATTCCTGGACGGGTTCGAGGTCGGATAGTCACGTCCAACAGGGACCGAACCGGCGTTCCGGGTGCCGTCACTCGTGGGTCCTCTGCCGCGCGCGGGATGAGGAGGAGTTGACCGAGTCTTCTTAGGCCGGTATCCGGATTGGGCTCCCTGGAGCGAGGGGTTCTTAGCCCCAGCTGGGGGGACTGGAAGATGAAGCTCTGGTCGGCGCTCTACGCGGCCCTCTGGGTCGTGTTCTTCGAGTTCCTCTTCGGAATGTGGCCGGACCCGCCCGTCGTCGTCCCCTACCTCCACCTGCTTTTGGGCTTCGGGATCGTCCTGATCACGTACTATTGCTTCGACCAGCTCCGGAAGACCCGGGTTCCCGGACGGGTCAAGCGGATCGCGAAGGTGTCTCGGGACCTGTCCATCGTCACGGTGGTCCTTGGCCTGTTCCTGTGGTTCAACGTCGGCAGCGCCTGGGTCATCCCAGTCGCGAACGTCTCGATGTTCCGATTCATCCTGCTCCTGCACGTCGTGATCGCCATCGCGATCATCACGCAGCTCGCCGCCGTCGCGATCGCCTACGACATGTGGGAAGATCACGAGTTCGTTAAGGAGACCGAACCCGGTGAGGTCCCGCCCGCTCCCGCGCCCTAGCCGATCGGGTCGCCGGCGCTTATGGCTCGCGTCGCCCCCCGTGTTTCTGGTCGGTCCCCCCGCGGTGGCGTCAGGGGTATAGGCGTCCCGTCCATCCGAGCGGCATGAGGTTCGAGAACGTCGGGCTGCGGGTGACCCACCTACCGCGTTCGCTCCGCTTCTATACCAAAGCGCTGGGGCTCCGGGAGGTCCGCCGAGGGGATACAAGGACATGGGGCGGAGGCATCTGGGTTCTTCTCGAGGACCCCCGCTCGCGCCGGAAGCTCGAACTGAACTGGTACCCGAAAGGGTCGCTGTTCTCGGGACCGTACCGCCCCGGGGACGGGGTCGACCACCTCGATTTCACGCTCGGGGTCGTCTCCCGGAAGGAGCTCGAACGCGTCTATCGCCGGCTGATCAAGCAAGGGGCAAAGCCGACAGGGTACGACCCCTCAACCACCGGGGGCTGGATGGCGAGCGTAACCGACCCCGATGGGATCTGGATCACGATCGGCCGACGCCCGTCGCGAAGCGAGCTCGCATAGGACCGCGCGACCGAGGTTCCGTAGCGTCATGACGAGCTCGGGGTCGCTCCAGTTCTACGGGGAGTTCGCGAAGTACTACGACGGCCTGAACTCGATGAAGGATTACCGCGCCGAGACCGAGCGTCTCGAGGCGATCGCACGACGCTTCGGTCGACGGGGGCGAACGGCCTGGCTGGATGTAGCCTGCGGGACCGGGCGACACCTCGAGTTCCTCCGTCGGACACACCCGGTGGTCGGGGTCGACGGCAGCCGCGAGATGCTCAGGATCGCGCGCCGCCGTCTCCCGGGGGTCCGGTTCGTGCTCGGGGACATGCGTTCGTTCCGGCTCGGCGAGCGGTTCGACATCGTGAGCTGCCTCTTCAGCGCCATCGGTCACTTGCGCAGCGAGCGGGACCTCCGGGTCACGTTCGCGAATCTGGCCCGCCACCTGAACCCCGGCGGGGTCGTGATTGTGGAGCCTTGGATCGACCCCTCGAAGTTCCGGCCGGCCATGGTCCATGCCCGAACCTATGACGGTCCGGCCGTCAAGGTGGCCCGGGTCGCGTTCTCCTCACGCCGTGGAAACCACTCGATCATCCGGTACCATTTCCTCATCTCGGAACCCGGTCGCCGGGACCGCCACGTCGGCGTGACCGACGTGGGGCTGTTGGTCTCTCGAACGCGGCTCGTCGAGCTGATGGAGGCGGCCGGACTCCAGTCCCGCTTCCTGGCCCACGGGCTGATGGCCGATCGCGGCCTGCTCATTGGGACCCAGCGTCGACAACAGTAGATCAGTGGGTCGACCGTTGGACCTCGGCGCTCGTCTCTTCAGGATCGTCGGCGACTTTCGATCGGGCGAACCTCCCCGGTCACTTGTGCCGGGTCTTTCGGCACGGTTGCGTCATTCCGCCCTTGGCGGGTCGCCGAGAGGACGGCGGCCACCACCAGCACGGCGGCCATCACGTAGAACGCTGCGTGAATGGCGGTCAGGAAGTCGGTCGATACGGAACCGATCACTCCCCGACCACCCACGAACACCTGGAACGCGACCGGGCGGGAAACGGCCAACGAAGCGACGGTGATCACGAGCGTGTAGCTCCCGATGGTGCCCAGGTTGGACAGGGTTCGGAGAAGCCCCGAGACCGAACCATAGTATCCCGGCGGAACGTCGTGCATCACGGCCTTGTTGTTGGAGGGCCAGAACAACGCGCCGCCGATCCCCGTGACCAGGGAGATGAGCGCCACGAACAGGAGCGGAGTCGACAACCCCACCTGCGCATACAGAAGCACGCCCACGAGCATGAACGCGATGCCGAGCGTGGCGAGTCGGCCAGGCCCCCACCGGTCGGCCCAGCGACCCGCCACCGGCGCGAGACCTGAGGAGAGCACGTAGCCCGGAATCAGGAGCAACGACGCGTCGAGCGGCGTGAGCGCTCGGATCCCCTGGAGGTACATGATCAGCAGGAACACCGTAGCTAGGTATCCCAGGCTCTGGAGGAACGACGCCCCGAGCGATCGTGAGAGCAGCCGGGAACGGAACAGGAGGAGGTTGATGGTGGGACTGACCGCGCGTCGTTCCCACCAGAGGAACGGCACGGCCATCACGGCGCCGAGAGCGATGAGGGTCAGGTTCCACGTCGTGGCGCCGTAGGAAGCGAAATCGGTGGCTCCGTAGACGATCAGTCCGAGCACGGCCGCGAGCAAGAGCATCCCGACCAGGTCCAGGCTCGACTTCGTCCGGTTCCCCACCCCGAGATACCGGTAGCCGAGAGAGACGGCAACGACCCCGATCGGGACGTTGATGAAGAAGATGTACCGCCAGCCGACGAAGGTCGTGAGGACGCCGCCCAGGACGATGCCGAGCGTCGCCCCAACGTTCCACCCCATGGCGGTGAACCCGAAGACCCTGCCCCGGACGGCGGGGGGAAACGTGTCGGCGAGAATCGCCGTTCCGGTGGCGACCATGAACGCGCCGCCGACCGCCTGGATCCCTCGGAACGCGACCAGGCTCTCCGCGGTCGGGGCGAAGCCACAGAGGGCCGAGCCCGCGGTGAAGACCACGAACCCCAGGTTGTAGAGTCGACCGTGCCCGAACAGGTCGCTGATGCGACCCGCTTGGGTCGTGAGGATCGACACCAGCAGCAGGTAGATCAGGATCGTCCAGAGGACGGTCGACAGACCGGCGTGCAGGTCTCCGGCGATCGTCGGAAACGCTAGGAGCACGATGGTGGTGTCCACCGAGGCCATCAGGGTCCCGAGGATGACGATGAAGAGGATCCAGCGCTGCTGGGAGGGAGATTCGGCCATGCCAGAATTGGCCGCCCACTACCTCCCCCGATAAATCAACCACGGAGCGCGCGCGGGGCGCGGGCGACTCGAACCGAAGGTCGCCCCTCTCGGGGGAGGGCGCGTGGCCCCGGATCCTTCGCCGTCAGGACACCACCGAGAGGAGTGCTTGATCGCAACAGTCCGACAGGACTACGGCGGGGCGCCTTTCACTCGGGACCACCAGCGAAGCGGTTTCCGGGCGTAGTGCGACACTTTCGTTCCCGACGGGATTCCCGCACCGACGACAGAAGGTCCCAAGATGAGGCCGACCGAACGCGCCGCGTCGGAAAGGGCCTGGAAGGCCTCTTCGGAGATGGCAAAGGCCGACGTGCCGAGCTCCGGTCGATAGCGGAACTCGAACCGCTTCGGGCGTCGCACCCAGGGGGGACGGTTTCGCGCGGATTCGCGGAAGTCGAGGAGCGCGAACTGGAGCCGGGGATTGTCCCACCGGAGGACCCGGGATCGAGCCGAGCCGTAGTCTACCCGGATTCCCTCGTGATCGACGGCGAGGCGCGTCGGAGGTCGATGCCAGAAATGGCGCTCCGTCGATCCCACCGCAGCTAGGTCAAAGGACCGGGGCCTGACGGCATTGGAACTCATGGGCCCGACCGAGGTGGCTACTGCGCGAACGACTCGTGTTCGGTGCGGGCGATGATGTCGTCCTGCAAGGCCCGGGTCAGGTCGCAGAAGTAATCGCTGTATCCCGCGACGCGCACGATCAAGTCCCGGTACTTCTCAGGTTCGGCCTGGGCGGCGTGCAGAGTGGCGGCCGTCACGACGTTGAACTGGATGTGATGCCCGCCCAGGCGGAAGTAGGAGCGGACCAGCTCCGCCACCTTGCCGAGCCCGTCGTCCCCCTTGAGGAGCTGAGGCGTGAACTTCTGGTTGAGCAGGGTCCCGCCGGTGCGGGCGTGGTCCATCTTGGCCGCGGACTTCACGACGGCGGTCGGACCGTTGCGGTCCGCGCCCTGCACGGGCGAGATGCCGTCCGAGAGCGGCTCCCCCGCTCGTCGTCCGTCCGGCGTGGCCCCGGTGACCGAACCGAAGTAGACGTGGCAGGTCGTCGAGAGGTAGTTCACGCGGTAGCAGCCGCCCTTCGTGTTCCTTCGCCCGTCCACCTCATTGAAGAAGGCGTTGAATACGTCGACGAGGATCGCATCGGCGTACTCCTCGTCGTTGCCGTACTTCGGGGTATGGTTCCACAGCCGCAGGCGCAGCTTCTCGTGACCGACGAAGTTGGCGGCGAGCGCCGCTCGCAGTTCTTCGAGGGAGACGGTCTTGCGGTCGAAGACGTGGTACCGGATGGCGGCCAGGCTGTCGGTGCACGTCGCCGGCGCCACGCCCATGATGTACGTGCTGTTGTACCGCGGGCCGCCGTTGTTGTAGTCCTTGCCGTTCGCGATACAGTCGTCGACCAGCAGGGAGAGGAACGGGGCCGGCATGTACTGCGCGTACAGCCTCTCGATGACCTGGTTGCCATGCACCTTGACGTCGACGAGGTAGTGCAGCTGCTCGCGGAACGCGGAGAACAACTCCTCGTAGGACGAGAACGAGCGCACGTCCCCGGTCTCGACCCCGACCTTCTTCCCGGTGCGCGGGTCCACCCCGTTGTTGAGGGTGAGCTCCAGCACCTTGGGGAGGTTGAAGTAACCCGTCAGGATGTACGCCTCCTTCCCGAACGCGCCGGTCTCGACGCACCCCGAGGTCCCGCCGCATCGCGCGTCCTCCACCGATTTTCCTTGACGCAGCATCTCTTCAACGACCATGTCGGCGTTGAAGACCGACGGTTGGCCCCAGCCCTGGCGCACGATCTCGAGGCCGCGCTTGAGGAACGTATCCGGATTCTTTCGGCTCAACTGGAGGTTCGAGGAGGGTTGCAGGAGGTGCATCTCGTCGATAACGTCGAGGATCAGGTAGGTGACGTCGTTCACCCCGTCCGACCCGTCGCGCTTGAGTCCACCGTTGTTGATGTTGGCGAAGTCGGTGTACGTGCCGCTCTCCGCGTTGGTCACGCCGACCTTGGGCGGAGCCGGCTGGTTGTTGAACTTGACCCAGAGGCATTCGAGCAGCTCTTGGGCCTTCTCTCGGGTCAACGTGCCGTCGTCCACGCCCTTTCGGTAGAACGGGTCGAGGTGCTGGTCGAAGCGCCCGGGGCAGAACGAATCCCACGTGTTGAGCTCCGTCACCACGCCGAGATGAGTGAACCAGTAGGCCTGGAGCGCTTCCCAGAAGTCTCGGGGAGGATGGGCTGGCACGCGGCGGCACACCTCGGCGATCTTGCGGAGTTCTGCCTGTCGTTCCGGTTTCGTTTCCGCCTTCGCCAACTCTTCGGCCTTTTCGGCGTGGCGTTCCGAGAACCGGATCACCGCATCGGCCGCGATCGTCATGGCGCGCAGTTCGTCCCGTTTCGCGGACGCCTCCGGGTCGTTGAAGGTGTCCAAGCGGAACAGGGCGGCGGCGACGTCGGCCTTGAGGTCGAGCAGGCCCTTTCGGTAGATGACGTCCCCAAGCACCGTGTGTCCGGGGGCTCGCTGCTCCATGAACTCGGTGAAGATGCCCGCCTCGTACGCGCTCTTCCACTCCGGGGTCATCTCCCCAAAGATCAGGTCCCGCATCGAGCGGCTCTGCCAGTAAGGGATCACCTCCTCTTTCTGGACTTGGCGGGCGCGGTCGTCCACAAGATACGGGATCTTCTCGCGCGAGTCGAGGATCTCAAAGTCGTCGAGGGTGTGGCAGCACAGTTCCGGGAAGGTGGGAGCGGCCTTGGGCTCGGGCCCCCGCTCGCCCACGATCAACTCGCCCGGACCGATGTAGATCGGTTCGTGCTCCATCAGGTATCGGAGGGCGAGCGCGCGGCGGATGGGAACGGAGGCGGTCTTGTCCTCCCGGTAGAACTTGGTTATGAGCGCCGCACGCTCGATCGACAATCGAGGCCGGGAGTCGAGGGTCGCCTGCCGCAATCGGGCCACGCGCTCGTTCATGTCAGCCCCCGACCCTCACCGTGAAGCCGTCCCTCCGCAGGCGCGACGCCAACGCCTCCATCTGCGCGTCCGAGGGCGGGGACACCCCCTCCATCTCGTAGAGCAAGTGCAACCGGCGATACTTGTCGCTCCCAAACCGGTGGTAGGGGAGGAGGTCGATCTCTCGAAGGCCTAACGGAAGCAGAAACCCGGAGATCTGGTCCACCGTGTGGTCGTCGTCGTTCACGCCGGGGATCACTGGGATACGAACGACCACGGCGCTTCCGCGCTCGGCCAACATCTTCAGGTTCTGGAGGATCACGTCGTTCTTCATTCCGGTGAAGCGCTGGTGCCGTTCCCTGTCCATCAACTTCAGGTCGTAGAAGAACAGATCGACGTTCTCGCTGACTCGAAGCAGCACCTCCGGGTCGGCCCAGCCGCACGTATCGAGGACGGTCCGGATCCGTCGCGCCCGACAGGCGGCGAGCAGCGATTCGACGAAGGCCGCCTGCATGAGGGGTTCCCCGCCCGACACGGTGACGCCACCTCCGGACTCTTCGAAGAACACCTGGTCCTTCAGAATCTCGGCGAGCACGTCGGGTACGGTCATCCACCGGCCGGCGAGCTGGCGTGCCGCGGCCGAACACGCGCTCACGCATTCGGCGCAATGCTGGCACCGAGCGGGGTCGTGGATGAGTCGCCCCTCGTCCAAGCGTAGCGCGCCGTTGGGGCACGCGCGTACGCAATCTCCGGAGTGAATGCACCGTTCCTCGAAGTAGATTACCTCCGGCTCGGCCGACTGGCTCTCCGGGTTGTGGCACCACCAGCAGTGCAGGGGACACCCCTTGAGAAAGACGGTCGTCCGGATCCCGGGTCCATCGTGAAGCGCGAAGTGCATGATGTTGAGGACCAGGCCGGCCGGCCCCGACGTGGTCGGCGACCCCGTGTGATCCAATGCGGTGGTCAGGGCGGGTCCGTCCATACCCGAGATAGTCGAGTGGGGTATGCCCGCGAGGTCGAATAAGTCCGCCCATTCCGATGGCTCGCCCGAAGGGCCGAAGCCGCATCGGCATTGCGACAACATCATGAGGGGGACCCTCGTTGCGCCTCCGATGCCGACGGAGCTCGACCTCCTCCGAGACCTGTACGAGTACAACTCACGAACGAGAGCGAAGTACCTGGCCGCGATTTGGAAGCTGCCACCCCGCGCTCGGTATCAGGACCGGGGCGCTTCTTTCCCTTCGCTCGTGGACATCTTCATGCACGTCCTCGACGCCTACCGCCAGTGGTTCTTCATGGTCTACGGCGGCAAGGGCGAGCCCGAATGGTACCCGCTCGGGAGGCGGTACACTCGAGCCGAAGCCCTCCGTGAGACGCGGTCGGTCGACCGTTACGTCCGCCAGGTCCTTCGGGGGCTCAAGCCGGCAGACCTCAACCGGTCCCTGAGGCTCCCATGGCGTCCTCCTCGCACGATCGAGCTGCGCGTGCTGCTGGTTCACATGATCGAGGAAGAGCTCCAACACCGCGGCGAGATGAACGCCCTCCTGTGGCAAGCGGGACGCGAGCCGCCCGTCACCGGATACGACGACTAGCCCCGACGGGGCGCCCTGCGGAGAGCGACGATCGTCGCGGCGTGGGCCCATCGTAGTCCGGGCGCGCTCTGTGTGACCGATCGTGGACAGGAGGCCCGGCGTTGACCCCCGCCCCAGGCGAAGCCGCCCCCGCTAGGACTCGAACTCCCGTGCCTTCATTTCGGGGCAGGCGAACTTGAAGGGGGCGACGAGCTATGGGACTCGGGAAGAGGAGTGGGTGTGGCGGTCGACATCGATGAAGGCGACGCCGCGAACGTTCCCATCGAAGGCGCGGCGTGCTTCTACGTCGTGATGGTGGCGGCGGGTCCAGAGCTGGAAGCGAGCGTCTTCCAGAACACCCACGAGGACCTATCCGAGCTCAGAGGGGAGCTCGAGAACGCACTGGTCGCGAAACGGACCATCATCCTGCTTCGGGCCAGCACACCCCGGGGGACCGTCGAGCGATGGGAGGCCCTAGAACCGACCGTCTTCGTGGGCCGATTGCGGGGTTACTGAACTCCGAACGGTCGGTCATCGAATGCAGGCGGGGTGGTGACCTCGTCCAGGCCCCAGATCCATTTCCGGAGATTGCGACTTCGCTCGAAACGCGCTCGCTCTGGTGCCTGCCAGGGGTTCAAAAAGCTAATGTTCGCGTCCCTTGGAGCAGTATCCCGATAGCTGCGCATCCGACGAAGCCCACGGCGGTGACCTCGGTCAGGGCGGCGGGGCTCCAGATGATTGATAGTGCGCCGATGGCGAACGCGCCAGCGGTGCTAGTGATGCCCGTGAACAGGTAGTTGTTCGCGGAGATCCGTGCGAGCACCTCCGGTGCAAAGCCACCCTGCAGGTAGTTCGAGAACGCCGTGATCCTTGCCGTCGTCGCTACGCCGATGAGAAACCAAGCGGCCGCACTCGCGACGGCGGACCCGGTCACAAGTTCCACCACGATCAGAACGGCCCCTGTCGATAGAAGAGCGACGTTGCCGACAAGGCCGACCAGTCTTCGAGGATTGAGTTTGCCCAGGACGATTCCGATGATGATTCCTCCGACCAGATAGGCCACGTAGAACCCGGCAAACGTGACCTGAGAGCCCGAAAAGAATCGACCGACGTACAGTGTGAGCAGAAGCACCGGCGCGGCGATGAAGAACCCGTACGCCGATTGAAGGATCGCAAGGTGGCGCAGCGGCTTGCCGCTCGCCCCTTTGTACAGGGCCCATCCTTCGAGGAAACCCGCCAGGTAGGCGGGCTTTCTTGCGTTCGGCGTCGGGATGGGAAGCAGGAAGGCGAAACCCGCCCCGACGGCCAGCAGACCGGCGTAGAGGTACGATCCGCCCGCGACCCCGAACAAGGCGATAGTGAGGCCAGCGGTGAAGTACATCGCGATGTCGACGCCGCCGCCGATTGCCGTACCCAGGCCGGTGACGGCGAACAGACGGTCCTTACTGAAGAGAAGCCGCGTGGCCGCCGAGTCGGCCGCCCACGTGAAGTCCCAAAGGGCGGCCAGTAGGACCACTATCGCAAGCAGGAGCGGTATCGTCAGAAGTCCGAAGACATAGGTCAGGCCGAGAGCGAGAGACGCGACGGCTTGGATGGGATAACACACCACGTAGACCCAGCGTTTATCGCCGATCCGGTCGACAAGCGGACCAACCAGGAACGTCAACGTGTAGACTGCCGTCTCCACACCGACAACGATCCCGGCGAGGAAGATCCCGTTCGTAAGCCGGAAGGAGAGCCAGAGAACGGTCGCCAGGTAGACCGTGTACCCCACCCCCGCGGCGGTTCCTCTCGCCTGGAGCAGAAGGAACGTGCGACTTCGAAGGAGAGGAAGAATCCTGGAATCACCCTGCGTCGCCGGCATAGTCGGGACTCGTCAGAGACCCGCTTCTGTGGACGTGGCGGGGGTATTTCCGATTGAAGCCCTAGGACATCCCGCGCGCTCTTCGCGATCGGTCATCGACCGCTCACGCCGCTTCCAAAGGTTGTGGGGAGGCGAAAGCCCGAGATCGCCCGCGTGAAGAGTTCGACGGGCGCGAGAATCTCGCCCAGCCCGGAAGGTCGTAACCAGTGACGGGAGGTCGGACCCGCAAGACCCCCTGTCGTCAGGTTTAAGTATCGTCGGAGTGGGATAATCCTGCGGAGCCGAGTTCTTGGAACCTGTAATCGACCTTCCCGCAGAGCTGACGGCATTCTTGGATCGCCCCGCGCCCCAGTCACTGGTTATTCGTGGGGCACCGGGTACGGGGAAGTCGCTGCTGGCCCTTGCGCTTCTCGAAGCGTTTCCCGGGCCGAGAATGTACGTTTCGAGTAGAGTCCCCCGCTCCCGCCTGAAGCTCGATATCCCCAGCTTCGGCCGGCTTGCTGAGGCCGGTCAGCTCTCCATCGTGGACATGACCGCGCGCGGGACCGACCTCCGTACCGCTACTCGATCCCTCGAGGCCGTCCGAGAACTGGTCGTGTCGGACGACTCGACCGCCGGCCTTCGCGCCCTTCTATTGCCTCCCGAAGTGCTGGAGGCTTGGAGCCAAGTCTCCCCCTCCACGCCCACCATGATCGTTCTGGACTCGTGGGATGCGATCGCCGAACGGCACGTCGACATCACCGGGACGGTCGGCGAGTCTCTCCCCTCTAGGGAGGAACTTGACCGGGTCGCGCTCAATCAGATGGTCGAGGGGCCCGTCTTCCTAGTGATGGTCCTGGAGCACCCGGAGGCCGGCCAGCTCGAGTATCTGGTCGACGGTGTGGTCGTGGTGGAGCGGGAAATCCATGAGGACCGGATGGAGCGCTGGCTGCGCATCGAGAAGCTACGCGGAACACGAATTGCCCGGTCGTCGTATCCATTCTCGCTAGAGGGGGGGCGATTCCACACTATCGTTCCCCTGAAGATGGACCAGCGACCCGAACCCCCTCCCATCGACCCGCAGCCAAGCCCTTCCCCGGGCCAAATCTGGCCAGGTTCGGCCGACTATGCCTCGTTCTTCGGACGGCTTTCCGTCGGCAAGATAACGCTGATCGAGCTGGACCAGGAGGTTCCGAATTCGGCCGTGGCCATGATGGTCGCTCCGCTACTCAACCAGGTTGTCGCGGGTGGCGGTCGGATTGTCCACATTCCGCCACCCGGAATGCAGCCGACCGAGATTTGGCAGCTGTATCAAGGCAGGACGTCAAAGGACGCCTTCCTCCGTCAGGTGCGACTCCTTTGCCCACTTCCGGACGGTGGGTCAGAGGATCTAACCCCAGCGATTCTGCCGCTCCCGTCCTCGAATATGGGCGGTTATACTCCTCGGGTCCCGGAGGCGGCGCGGTTCTTGAGTGAGAGTTCCGACCCGGCGAAACCGAACTTGGCGATCCTGTCGATTGCCGGTATGGACGCGATCAACGGACTGGTACCGGGCGCGTACACCCCGAATTCGCTTCCCGGCTTGACGCTCACGTTCCTCCACCAGTCTCCCCTCCACGGCGTCTTCATCGGCTATGCGGGAGAGCCTCTTACTCGGGCCATCCGCCCGATGGTGGATACGCACATTCGACTAACCGCCCGTGACGGTCGGGTGTTCGTTCACGGAATCATTCCGCGAACCCCTTCTCTGGCGCTATCGGAAGGGGACGACCGGGCCCCGTACCACCTTGTCCTCGTCGTGTAGCCACGCCTCGCCCTGTAGGGCCGGCCGCAGAGCGAACCGTGAACCTGTCGACTTTGTGAACGAGCCTCCACTAATCTGCCGCGGGAGGTACGAGGCTCCGCCAAAGCGGGACGTGCCGAGGCGCTCGGCGTAGTCGGTCATTGCCCGCGCGCATATCCGAGTCCCTGACCGAGGAGAGCGCCCGTGCAGGGACTCGTACCCATATGGTTCCATTTCTGTCCGATTCGTGGGATGTCGACCCAGCGCTCGCTTGAAGGCGGCACGGTTCTACGCGAGGTTCGGAGTGGCGGAGACCCTCTCTCGTCCCGGGGCCGGCAATCGAGCTTATCATACCTCACAGAGTTGGCGGCGGGCCGTGCCCGACAAAGCCAAGCGTCTCGAGGCGGCGAACCAGGAAAGGGCGGAGGCCGCCGTTCGGTGGGAAGACGCCGCGAACACGGCCGACGAGACCGGGCATGCCTCAGACGAGATCAAAGCGGAAGAGGACAATCGCGTCTTGGATGCTGCGGATCGTAAGATCAAGAAGATCGAGGCAGAGCCGTAAGCGACCGCTGCCCATGCGACGCGCAGGAGACGCCTATCGCGTCACCCCGACCATTAAGCTTGACGTCGCAGCCCGGGATCTCCCTGCTAGGCAAGTCCCTTCGGCATCCACGCGCTCCTCGCGGTCGGTCCGGCACCTGCCGTAGGTACGTATCAGGACGGGACTTGCCTCGGCGAAGTTGATGGAAAGATCCTGTTCCCGCTTCCCTTCCCCGAATCAAGCTCATCGATCGAGTTCAGTACCTTGATCGCTCCTTCCCCTCTCGATGTTAGCCGATAGCGTTCCCGAGCCACGTGCGTGACGAGCCCGCTCTCGGTCAGCTTTCGGAGATGGAACGCGATCAACGACGTGTCATCGAGGTGGGCCGCTTCCATGGCCTGCGTGAAGCTGCACGGGCCATCCGCGAGTCGGCGGAGGACGAGGCGACGGATGGGGTTTGCCAGAGAATCGAGCGTGGTGCGCGCATCGCTCGACACGATCGACGCCCGGACCGCGAGCGCTCCGGTGGCGGTGATCTTGTTCGGGTCGTACCCCACGGCGAACGGTCCCTTCCCTTCTAACAGCGCTCGAATCCCCTCAAGGAGGGCGGAGATTTCCTCCTCGCGGTGGCGCGCGAGAAGCTGCTCGACTGAGGCGAGGACCACGGCCGCTTTGTCCTTCGGCTCGACGAAATCCTCGACCGCCTCGTGGATCCGGAACGGATTCTCGGGGTCGAGAGGGAGATGGCTGACCCTCTCGGCCGTGGCGTGGACCGGAGGGGGCGAGATGAGTAGCACCTCGTACCCACCTTCCGCCGCGAGGGTGTTGGCGTACCGGACGGGGTCGAGCGGCTCCGCACCGGCTCGGGTCAAGGCGAGCTGCTGGCTGACGAGCTCGAGAACCCGCTGGACCTGATCAGGACGGATCGGCTTTCGGAGGTAGTCGAACGCGCCCTGTTGCAGGGCCTGGACGGCGGTCTCCACGGTTACGTTCGCGGTCAGCATCACCACCAAGAGACGGGGCCACCTGTCCCGTGCAGTGCCCAGGAGGTCCATGGCGCTTCGCCGACCCGCCATGAGGTCGGTGAACATGACGTCGAACTCTCCCCCCTCCAAAGCAGCGGTGGCCTCGAGGGCTGACGAGACAGCCGTCACGGTCTGACCGCTATCGCCCAACAGAGTGGTCAGCTCTTCCCGGAACTCCAAGTTGTCGTCAACGATGAGCACGCGCATCCCCAACCTCCCCCGGGCCTCTTCCAGCTCGCACGTCGCGGTATCAACGCGGGACTTTGAGCAGAGGTTTATTTCTTTCGCCGACCCCCCCACCGTGATGAAGGGGCTAAGACGCTATCGGGACGAATCCGCGCCTTGGCGGAGGAGTCCTTTTTTGCGGTTGAGGAAACGGACCCTCGCCTTTCCTCGACCCCCTTAATCTGAATCAAGGGACGCTCTATCTGTCCACCGGCAACATCCTCGCCTCGTGGCGAGGGACAAACCCCTCGCCGAGGAATAAAAGAAATGACCGTAACGCAGACCCAAGCTGGCAATCAACAGAATCCTTCGGCGGGGAACCTTCCCATCCTGGTCGGGATCTTGGCGATCCTCGTCGGTCTCTTTGGACTCTTCCTAGCGGTCGTCGGAATCCTGGCTATCTTCAACAGCCTCGGCGCCCTCGCGTATCCGGGGCTCGTCCCATTCAGCGCCTACGGTGGCACCACGATCGCCGCGGGAATGTTGACCCTCATCTTTGGCGCCATCCTCTTGTTCGTGGCGATGGGACTCTGGGACCTCGAGACATGGGCGCTTTGGCTCACGGGAATCGTGACGGCGGGAGTGATCGTCGTGCTCTTGTGGAGCGCCTCGTTCGGCGTGGCCCTGGCGATCGCGGTCGTGCTCCTGATCTACCTGATCGCGGTACGGAAGCACTTCTACTAGCGATGGGAGCGTAGGTCCCCGAATCTCCCAAATGCGCCGGACCACCCAGGAGCGATGGTCCGGCGATCCCCCGTCCGTTCATCCGCGGGGGTCCCCCGGCTCTGCCCGATGGTCGGATGGTGGACGTACCTCTACTAGTGAACCGCTCGTAATTCGGGGCACTTCTCCGCCCGCATGTCTGGGGCTAGCGTCTCCGGGAACGGATGAATCGGGGTGAGCCGCTCACCGAACTTCAAACTCCTTGATTTGGGCTAAGGGGGCGCTTAACCCCCACACTCGGTTCTACGGTCTGGTGCAAGAAGGAGGATCAACATGGAGAACACAACCGGAGAAGAGAACAAGACTGTCGCCCAGGAGGTCGCCAAGGTACCCGCCGAGGTAGGCATGACGATCGTGAATGAAGTCGACACCGTTGGCCACGAGGTCGCGAAGGTAGTGGTCGAAGGGGCTACCATCGTCATCGACGCCACCAAGACCGTGATCGACGACATCGCCAAGGCCGTCTGAGGCAGGAGCATGATCGGATGGATAGTCCTCATCGCCGTCGTGGTGGTCGCGCTGGTCGTCTTCGGGTATCTGAGCGTTTAACGGTCAGGCGGGGAGCCGGGGGAGTATCCCCGTGACCCACCTCGACGGAGCGGACGTCCCGATTCCTCGGTCGCCAACCCTTTCCTTAACGACGGGTCGCGTCGCACAGTTTCGACCTCAACCCGGGCCGCTTAATCCGATTCAAGCGAAGCATTACCCCCGCCGAACCGATGAACCTCACCATGGCAGTCCACACGATCAGCCTTGGCGGCGCGCTGTTGATCATTCTCTTGGCGATTGTATTCCTGTTCTTGATCGGTCCCCTGGGACTGCTGATTCTGATCGTGGCCGCGGCCCTCCTGTGGTACGCGTTTGGACCCGGTGCGCGCCGCGTGGTCATCTCTAATTGAACGCGAGCCTCTGGCCGGAGAGACTCGTCACCCCTGAGTAACGAGACTCTCGCGCTCGTCCCCGCGCACACCTGGGCTATCACGACGGCGGCTCGTGAAGTCATTACTCAGCGGCCGAAAGTCCGGGGGCGGGTATTGGACCAAGGATGGGGTATGGAACCCTCCACTGGGTAAGTCTCGCAGCGTTCAGGAATCCATCGGCGCGGATTGTTTCAGATCGTTTCGATCTTGCGGCAACGCAGGGCTAACCGGAGCTGTTCCCGCCAAGGGGACCGACGAAGTCGCGGCATCCGGCTCGACCGACGCATCCACTGTGGCGGGCGTCGGGGTCACGGTCGTCCCCGTGCATGAGGAGGCCGTGAACGCCGCAATGGCCTTGACGGACGCGGTCGCCTTGCCGAGCCATGCCGCGCGCCGCCGGACCACCGTGATGTGGGCATCGACGTACGCGGCGAGAAGGAGGAAATACGAAACGAACAGGAACGATGCGAGATAGTCCACGGGCGAGATCAGATAGTCAATCGAGAACGAATGGGCCCCGATCGTGCCGAGGATAGAGGGAAGGTCGACGGCGAGCGTCTGCGCGATGATGGCGGACACCGCTAGCGCCCAGAGGGTCGACGCTACGAGCGCCACCTTGCTCGGGCGAGTGACGAGGTGGAAGACGAACTGAGCGTAGGTGACGAACGTGCCCAGGAGGAACGAGCCGGCCGCCGCCCCGAACAAAACCTCTGCCCAGAGCGGAGCACCGACATGCGGGTACGCCGCGAGCACCGTGACCTCGATTCCCGCGACGAACCCCGCCAAGAGACTCAGGCCGAAGATCTGGTTCGCTCGGCGGAGCCGTGCCCGGTGGAGCTCATCCCATTCGTGCCGCCCGATGAGAAGGAAGAGGAGGCCCAGCAGGGTCACGACGGCCGGAAGCAGGAACAGCAAGCTCGTCCCGGGCAGGAAGGACCCTGCCGTGAGGAGCGAGTAGACCTCGCCACCCCCTTCGACGGCGAACCCGGCTGATAGGATCGTGAGGCTGATCCGGAGATTAGAGGACATGAGGTCCCTCGCCCGCGAGAACCCCTCCGCTCACTTGCGAGACCTCAGGACGAACTTGAAGGCTCTCGGGGGGAGCCACCGGGGGCTCCGACCGCTCGAGCGATCGGCAGAAACCGCTCCGTCGGAGGGAGTTGGAAGCGCGCACCTGTCGGCTCACCCGATTTCCCCCAAGGAGGTGCCAAGGGACCTCACGTCGGTGGCTGGGTCGTCACGATGTGAGGATTACCCAACAGAATCTGCGCCAAGAGGACAAGGCCGGCCACGACCGTCAAGAACGATCCCACGGCGACGAGGATCCACCCGCCCGCGATGATCCACGTGACGGCCCCGAGGATTACCAGGACCAGGCCGCCGGTCAGGTTGCGCTCGGCACCCCGAAGGTGGGTGAAGCCCGAATAGACCAGGATGATGAGACCAAAGATCACCGCGAGCACCCCGAACACGAGCGCGTTCAGCGATCCGTAGCTATGCGGACCGTAGCCGACCCCGTACGGAGCAAAGCTGAGAAGGAATCCCAGAAGTCCTCCGAGAATTACGAGGATCCCGCCGAGCGCCGCTAGAAGCGTGACCAAGCTTCGCTGAACCATGTTGCTACCCGAAGATGTCGGACCTCAGCCGCGGGTATAGCCGCTCCCTTGAGTCGAATTAAGAACCCGCTGTCCTCCACTCGTCAGCCCACGGGAGCTGACCATAATGGGGTCCCGCACCGAGGATAGCGCCCGTGCTGGGACTCGTACCCTTATGGTTCCACTTCTCCCCGATTCGCCGAGCGCCATCTCGGCGGCCGCCGGTGGCGACGCGGGGGGTGGTTGCGACTGCACGGGGCGTGGTCGAGAACCTCGGCGCTCTCCGCGGCTGGTCACCGACCGGGAGCCCCTTTCGTCCGTGGGTCCCTGAGCCTATGCGAGCGTCGCCAAGGTTCTCTGGGAGAAGGGGCGGATCTCGCCCGTTCGTCCGTCGCGGACCTTCACGGGCCACGTCGGATCGGCGAGCAGCGCGCGGCCGATGGCCACCAGGTCGAAGTCTCCTCGCGCTAGCATTTCCACGAGTCGGTCGAGATGCCGCACCTCGCCGACGTCCTTTCCTGCAGCGTCACCCATGGCTCCGCGAAACGGTTCGGTGAAATCGGTGTCGAGCCCGACCGAGCCCACTGTGATCGTGGGTATCCCCGTCAGTCTCTTTGTCCAGCCGGCCAGATTGAGGTCGCTCCCTTGAAACTCCGGCTCCCAGAAGCGTCGTGTCGAGCAGTGGAACGCGTCGAGGCCGGCGCTGGCGAGTGGCTTGAGGAAGCGGCCGAGTTCCGCCGGTGAGGTGGCCAGACGTGCGGAATAGTCCTGCGGTTTCCACTGGGAGAACCGGAGCAGGAGTGGAAAGCCGGGTCCGACTCGGCGGCGGCATTCGCGAATGATTTGGACGGCGAATCGAGTGCGGTCAACGAGATCGCCCCCGTACTGGTCCGTGCGATGGTTCGTGCCATCCCAGAAGAACTGATCGATGAGGTAGCCGTGCGCCCCGTGTAGTTCGATGGCGTCGAACCCAATCCGTTGAGCCTCGGCTGCGCCCTGGGCGAAAGCCTCGATGACGGCGTCGATCTGGGCCTGGTTCATCGGCTTGCCGACCCGTCGGCCCGGCTTGAACAACCCGGACGGGCTGACCGGGGATGCGGGAAGCTTCGTGGACCCGCTCCCGTGCTGGGCGGCCCCGACGTGCCAAAGTTGCATGCCGATGCGCCCGCCGGCGTCATGCACCGCGGAGACCACCTTCTCCCACCCGTGGATGGCCTCGTCCCCGTAGATGTGCGGAACTCTCGGAGCATTCTGGGCCCCCGGACAGGGAGCGGTTCCCTCGGTGAGGATCAGTCCCACGCCCCCCTCGGCGCGGCGGCGATAGTAGGTCTGGACGTCGATTCCCGGGACACCCCGCGGGGAATAGTTTCGGGTCATGGGAGCCATCACGATCCGATTGGGAAGAGTGAGCCCGTTCAGCTGGAAGGGTCGAAATAGCTCGGATGCGGACACCGGGCTACCTCACGTCTTCTCGGTTGAAGGGTTTGCGGGAACGACCAGCGCCATATCGTGCGCGAATCTCCATAACCGCGTCCCCGGAGATCGCCCCGCGCGCTCCTCGCGGGGACGTATCATGTCCAATCGAACGCGCGCTGATTGTGGTCAGGTCAT
>Ga0209039_10001048_pt1 | contig 26856 bp, 27 predicted proteins | sample BogFormECP12_OM1_FD_188238 | JGI IMG/M metagenome (GOLD analysis project Ga0209039, IMG submission 188238) | Bog forest soil microbial communities from Calvert Island, British Columbia, Canada - ECP12_OM1 (SPAdes) (version 2) | ecosystem: Environmental > Aquatic > Freshwater > Wetlands > Bog ... | reverse complement strand
CTGCGCGCCACAGTGTGCAATGGGCCATGCACCGTGTCGGATGGCTACGTGCTGCACCTTGGTTGGGTTATGTGCGAATGTAGTTTTTCAACAGGCTGTATATCCTTGACCGGAAGGGATTTGTGCGGGACATCCGCGTGGCACGAAGCGCAGTATTTTTTCTCTTTATTTATATAGTGTACGGCGTGGCATTCTTTGCATGCCACGCCTTTTTTCTCGTGTATACTCTTGACATAGAGGGCCTGCGTCGCCTGGTGGCACTCCTCACACGAAGGCTTTCTCAGCTTTTCCTTGTGAGGAAGTTCAGCCACGTCAGCATGGCAATCTGCACAGGAAACAGAACCGTGCACATAGGCCTTGTAGTTCTCGTGACACTCGAGACAATCCTCATTCTTCATCGCTCCCATCGCAGGCGACGCAAGAACGAGAAGACAAAGAACGAGATATACCCCACTCATTGGAAATCTACCGGACAGTGAGTGTACCAGAAAATCACAAGCGAGGGTAGTCTATTTTTATTACCCTCTATCTTTCTTGCTCTCCGAGCAACCGCAGCATTTCCCCCGGGTCTGTTGTGGGTAGCTGACAGGAGTAATTCGAGCATACGTAGGCTGTTGCCCTACCCCTCAGAGCAGTGTATGGCTCCGCGTATGGTGCGAGGCGCACTATCTCGCGCGCCTGCTCATCGACAGGTTTTAAAAGAACCACTTTGTTCGGGATGAACCGAGCCCTTAGTGTCTGTACAAACAGGTTAGTATCGTCCGCCTCCCGCTTACCCACAATAACCAACTCGTGCGATGGACCGATGCTGAAATCGAGTCCAACCAACAACTGTGTGAAAGCTGCTGGGAATAGCTCCACCTTCCGCGAAAAGAGTCTGGCAATCTGCGCTCCCTTTTCCTCAAGATCTGCCCTTCCTGTGAGCCTGCCCAGACGCAAGAGGTTGAGCATTGAAGCCGAATTGCCGGACGGGATGGCTCCATCATATATCTCTTTCTTTCGCATGAGCAACGCTTCCCCGTCGTCCGGCGTAAAAAAGAATCCGCCCTGTTCGGTATCCCAGAAATGCGTGATCAAATCGGCTGTAAGACCTGACGCATGCTGAAGATAGATCGCCTCAAATGTGAGCTCGTAGAGCTCAAGCAATCCCCATATTACAAAGGCGTAGTCATCCAGATTGCCTTGTATGGATGCTTCGCCCTCCCGAAACCGATGCAGCAGGCGTCCGTCTTTACCGCGCATTCTTTCTAATATGAAATCCGCGGCCTTCACGGCTGCATCGCCGTAGGCTGGCTCGGTCAGGGCCTGGGCCCCTTTCGCCAGGGCTGCAATCATGAGCCCGTTCCAGTCTGTCAGCACCTTATCATCCTTCAAGGGATGAATCCGCGTGCGTCGAGCTTCGAAGAGCTTCGTGCGGGCTCTCTCCACGCGAGCCTCCAGTTCATTGGGAGTCAGGCCGAAGAAGGCTGCCAGTTCATGGAGAGGCTGTTTCAGGTAGAGAATATTTCCGCCGCCTCTGCGACCACTTGCCTCTTCGCTAAAGTTCCCGGCAAGCTGGGTATTGTAAACCTTGGCGATGAGTCCTGCATCTTCTCTCCCCAGCACTTCTTCCAGTTCCGACTCGGTCCACAGGTAGAACTTACCCTCTTCCCCTTCGCTGTCCGCATCCTCTGCAGAAAAGAAACCACCCTCTTCTGACCTCATATCCCTGAGAACGTACGTGAGGATCTCGCGGGCAGTCTTTGCGTATTCCACTTTCGTCGTCAGCTGGTAGGCTTCTGTATAGGCCAATGCGAGGGTGGCCTGATCATATAGCATCTTCTCGAAGTGGGGCACCGTCCACATCTGGTCGGTAGAATAGCGATGAAAACCAAACCCGACGTGATCATAGATGCCGCCCAGGCGCATAGCTTGAAGCGTTCTTTCGACCATCTCCACGGCTTGCCGCTCTCCGGTGCGTCTCGCATACCTCAGAAGGAAGAGAAAATTATGAGGCGAAGGGAATTTCGGTGCGCTTCCGAAGCCGCCGTATCGTTGGTCGAAGTGCTGGACGAGACTTTCATAGGCCGAGCGCAGCACGTGTTCGCCAAGCATGGTACCGCTCTCGATGGAAGTGGTTTCTCTCAGTCGGGCAGCGATCTGCTCGGAGGAACTAAGAAGCTCTGTCCTTTTTGTCTTCCATAGATGTGCCACCTGCGGTATCAATTCCACGAGCCCGGGTCTGCCGGCCCTCCCCTGTCTAGGAATGTAGGTCGCCGCAAAAAAAGGCTTTCGATCCGGCGTCATCATAATTGTCAGAGGCCAGCCACCGCTGCCGGTTAACATCTGGCAGACGCCCATGTAAATCGCGTCTATGTCCGGCCTTTCCTCGCGGTCAACCTTTATGGCAACAAAGGTATCGTTCAAGAGCTTTGCTGCTTCCTGATCCTCAAAAGACTCGCGCTCCATCACATGACACCAATGGCAGGTCGAATAGCCTATGGAGAGAAAAATTGGCTTTTCTTCTTTGCGAGCCCTCTCGAACGCCTCATCGCTCCAGGAATACCAGTCGACCGGGTTTGTCGCGTGCTGCAAAAGATATGGACTCTTTTCCTCGATGAGGCGGTTATACTTCCGCCCGTTTTCCTGCCGGCTCTCTGCCATTTGGTTCTCCTTCGCTCCGAGATATATCGTAATTAAATATAAGAACGAAAATGACGTGGATAAACTGGTGTCTCTGGTTTTTCTGGTTTCTTTAGTTTCTTTGGTTTCTCTAGTCCATCTGGTCTGTTTCGTCTGTCTAGTCTATCTAGTCTTATTGGTCTATTCAGTCCATCTTGTCTGTCAGATGTGGTGCTAGATAGACCAGAAAGACCAAATAGACGAGATGGACGAGATGGGCTCTTGACCCCTGTTTTCCGGGTAATGTAAACTGAAGCATGGACGCGCATCCCATGGTTCTGGACGGTTTCCAGCCCGCTTCCATCGAGCGGGCGGTTACTGCGCTCAAAGCTGGAGACGTGGTAGCGTTTCCGACGGAGACTGTCTACGGTCTTGGAGCCGATGCACTCAACAGCATCGGCGTTGCGAAAATTTTTGAAATAAAGAAAAGGCCTCACTTCGACCCGTTGATTGTACATATCGGTCAAAAGGAATGGCTGCCCTCTATCGCAAGACGCGTGCCTCAGCAGGCTCAGCTTCTCATCGAGAGGTTCTGGCCTGGACCCTTGACGATTATTTTAGAAAAGCATCCTTCAATACCGGACATCGTGACCGCAGGTCTGCCCACCGTGGCCGTGAGAATGCCTTCCCATCCGGTTGCACTGAACCTTATCAACGCCTTCGGAAGGCCTATAGCGGCGCCGAGTGCCAACCCATTCGGATACATGAGTCCCACCAGGGCAGCCCATGTGGCCCGGATGTTTGAGAACAGGCTTGCACTCGTGCTCGACGGTGGGCCGTCCACCTTTGGGCTCGAGTCCACGATTGTGGCCGTAAAAGACCATCAGATATTTGTGCGCAGATATGGGGCAGTGACCCTTGAAGAGCTGCGGGACCTTGTAAGTGAAGTACATGAAGAAGCTAGAGATGGCGCTATCGATTCTCCAGGCCAATTACCGTATCACTATGCTCCGCACAGGCCTCTAACCATCATCAGGACGCTTGATGAGGCCAGAGTTTCGGCTTCGTCGTTGCTCCTATTCCGGACTCCTTCAAAGACCCCTCTCTCGAAGTACGTGAGAATCTTGTCTCCCACGGGCAATCTGCGGGAAGCAGCTGCAAACTTTTTTTCGTATCTCATCGAATTGGACCGGGAGGATGTTGATATCATTTACGCAGAAAAAATACCGGAGACCGGCCTGGGCACTGCCATGATGGAACGCCTCAAGAAGGCAACCAGAAAAACCTTATAGATTTCCACGGGCAAGCCCGTGATATTCCAAGCACCACGCGTCCCATCACGCCTTTACTCATACACCGTGGACTTCGGCGTGTCGCGTAGCCCGTGGCAATCTGGATAGCGAGCACGGCGAGCCGGGTACCCACGCAGTGGGTGGCGGGAGGCTCGGGTAGCTTTGCTGCCCGAGGGGGCGACGCGAGCCCCAGTGATAGATAACCAATTGATAGCGGAGGGGGTCCTATGGTAGATTACATAAAGCGCGGGTCGAAAGATTCGGATATGCAGCTTTTTGAATAGTAGGCGAAATTATTAGGCTTTCTCATTGGCACATGGGGGCAGGCTTGGACGTATCTCTAAATAATTTCAGTGAGTTGCAGAACGGTGACGACAGCTTTTCCACAGATTCTCCACAAAAATTGTGGAAAATTCAAAAAGCGTGCCATGCTCTGATTGTGCTCCTATTTCTTGTCGGTCTCCTTTTCACCAGCGCCTGTTCTCAGGGAAGGGGGGTGGAAAGATTCAAAGCGTTGCCGCGCGGTACGACCCTGGTCGGCAAGAGTGAAGCGGAGGTAAAGCAGCTAATCGGCGACCCGTACGTAGTAAGCATGACACCTGAAAACAGACTTCTTTGGAAATACAGACCTTCCTGGAAGATCATCCCAAGCCCGAAAGATACCCTGTACGTCGAGTTTGACAACGGGAAGGTGAGCAAGGCGTTTCAGATAAAATGAATCTGTTGCAGTTAAACGGCAATAATCATGCAGAGCTGGTGATCTATGGTATGCGAAAAGTGTGGTAAAGAGGTAGATCTGGTAAAATGCGTGCGATGCGGCGAGACGGTAGTTCGTTTGGGCTCGTTCTGTTATAAGTGCGGGGCTGAGCTCAAGGCCTCGACTCATCAGGCGGCAGAGGACTCAGAGGAGTCGGACTTCTCCAAGAGAGTGCTTTGCAGCGACGGGACCTGCATCGGGGTCATCAACGAGGAGGGAATATGCAAAGTGTGCGGCAAGCCTTATACGTCGGATGCGTAATTGTCATCCTTTTTCTGGCTTCTTGTGCCAGCTCCGATATAAACAGGGTCTACAGTCGTTACATGTTTGAGGGTAAGCAGGACTGGCGAGCCAAAGACTATGCGCAGGCCAAAGCCGAGTTTCTGAAGGCCTACGAAGCTGATAAACGCGTTGCGCCGCTTGCGTGGGCCGCGACAACCAGTTATTGGCTCAACGACCTTCCAGCAGCGGAACAGTACCTTCGGGAAGCTGAAGCAAACCCGGAGTTCAGAAAGGGGTTCTCCTATTTCAGGGTCTTGGGTTACAAGGCTCTCGTGCTCCTCAAGCAAGGCAAGAAGAGCGAGGGGCTGACAGCACTCAAGGCTTACGTAGATGCTTATGGACGCACCTTTCCTTCCAGTAACACGGGAAGGATTGAGTTCATGGCCAGGAAGGGCGAGGTAGATCTCCCCAGGCTTGAAGTAATGATGGAAAATGACATATGGGAATACGAGCAGGGCATTGAACAGTTTGAGAGCGGCCAAACCGGCTATTTTGATAGGAACTCCGGTGCCCCGGGCGGCCAACCTTAAGTAAGTAGTACAGTAGAAAAGAGATAAAGCAGGTTGATGGGTACTACAGGAAAGAAACAGAGCAGGTTGAGGTTGAGAGGTAGTACAGGAAAAAGATGATTCAGGTTAATGTTGAGGTTAAGAGAAAAACAGTGAAAACGGGTGACAAAATTTTATGAGTTTCTGCGTTCCCTTTGCCTCAGCCTTCGTTTTAGTTTTTACCTCAACCTGCTGTTCTTAACCTTTGCTCTAGTTTTTACCTTAACCTGTTTTCTCGTCCTTACCTGAACGTGTTTTCTTAACCTTAACCTTCGTTTTAGTTTTTACCTTAACCTGTATTTGGATTCGCCATGGGTATATTTGAAAAAATAAGGGACGGCCTCTCTAAAACCAGGGCTCAGCTTCAAACCCAGATAGAATGGATCGTCAAAGGAAGAACCCTCGATGACGCTGCTTTCGATGCTATCGAGGAGGCGGTTATCCTCGCTGATGTTGGCCTTGAAACAGCAGAGTTCCTCGTGAGGGCCGTCAAAGAAAGATGGAGGCTGGGCCAGGTAAAAACAGAGGAAGACCTGAAACAGGCCATGACCGGAGAGGCAGAGAAACTTCTCCTGCCCTGCGAGAAGCCTCTGGTAATCGACAAGGAAAAGCCTTACGTAATATTGATGCTCGGGGTGAATGGGGTTGGAAAAACTACTACCATAGCCAAACTGGCGAGTCTCTTTCTCGCGGATCGAAAGAAAGTGCTCCTTGGTGCCTGCGATACTTTCAGAGCCGCCGCGATCGAGCAGCTTGAAGTCTGGGCGGGGCGTCTGGGCATAGACGTGATCAAGCACAAAGACGGATCCGATCCAGCGGCCGTGGCGTACGACGCGGCTCTCGCGGCCAGGGCAAGAGGCATCGATGTACTCTTGCTTGATACAGCCGGACGCCTGCATACCAAGGTCAACCTGATGGAGGAAATGAAAAAGATCAAAAGGGTCGTCCAAAAGGAGATGGCGACAGCGCCCCACGAAACCCTGCTTGTCGTTGACGCAACAAACGGCCAGAATACGATCACGCAGGCGCGAACATTTCACGAGGCTCTCACGCTAACCGGCATTATTGTCACCAAGCTTGACGGAACGGCCAAGGGCGGCTTTCTCTTACCCATCGCGCACACACTGAAGCTTCCTATCCGCTTCGTCGGCGTAGGCGAAAAGATGGACGATCTCATTCCTTTCCGCGCCAAAGAATTCGCTGCCGCCATGTTTGACTGAGTTCCGGGTTCGGGGGTTCAAGGGGCCGAGGGTTCAAGCAAAAAAAAGAGGTGGCAAAAAACCAGGATTCGTTATGGGATTGACGCGACATTTTAAGGCCAAGCTTTTGACCGGGATCTTTGTGCTCTTACCGGTTCTAATAACCCTCTATGTGGTCTACCTCATCGTTTCCTTTCTCGATGGTATCGTGTCCCCGGTCCTCACGAACCTCTCCCTGGGCATATTGGGCAGATCGCTCTACATCCCGGGGCTTGGACTTGTACTCTTCGTCATCATCACGTATGTTACGGGCGTCGTTACCTCTAACTACGCGGGGAAGAGACTGCTATCATACGGTGAAGCGCTGTTCAAGAGGATTCCCTTTGTAAAAAGCATCTACGGCTCTACCAAAGATTTCATGGAGGTTTTTTCTTCCGATAAACTGAAATCCTTTAGAGGGGTCGTGATAGCCGAGTTCCCGCGCGAGGGGTGCTATGCTCTCGGGCTGGTTACAGGGCGCCTCTACCGCCAATCCGGCACGTTCTGTTCAGTCTTTGTGCCCACCACACCAAACCCCACGTCGGGATATCTGCTTCTCGTTCCCGAGGATAAGCTCTTTTTTCTGGCGATACCGGTTGAGGATGCAATCAAATACATTATTTCGCTCGGCACTTCAAAGGTCGATCTGGGATGGGAAGAGAAGAAATAATAATCTGCCTGGAAGCGCTCCGAAGGACACTTTTTAGAACCATAATTGTGGCAGGTGTTGCAGCCGCACTTAGCTTTCTCTTTTCAAAAAAATTAGTACTGCTTCTGATAAAAACGGTACACGTAAAGGTCTACTATTTCACACTGCCCGAGGTGCTCTTTGCCACCGTGGAGCTAGCCATTTACACGGGTCTATTTCTGTCGGTTCCAGTAGCCGGCTTTATAGGATGGCGAGAGTTTCGACCGCTCCTGGAGCAAAAAAAAATCCACTCTCATCTATTCGCAGGGGTAGCCATACTGCTCTTTTACATTGGCAGCCTTTTTTGTTTTTTCGTAGCTTTGCCAAACGGTATCGCATTTCTTCTCAGCTATGAAGGTGGTGCAGTCAAGGCGATGATTTCCATCAAGCGACTCATCGCCTTCTGTGTTGCCATGACATTCGGCTTCGGTTTTGCTTTCGAACTGCCGCTAGCTCTCCTGCTCCTGTCGAGACTGGGCGTTGTCACCTCACGCACGCTGGCCAGGGGTCGACGGTATGCAGTGCTGTTTATAGTGATTGCAGCGAGTGTTATCACGCCAACCCCTGACGTCTACAACATGTCCCTGCTCGCGGTCCCTCTTTACGTGCTGTACGAGCTTGGCCTATTTTTCGTCAGGATGAGCGAGAGACGGGCGAGGAAAACAACCGCCGTTTCTTGACCCATGGTCTAAATCCATATACAATAGATTTCCATCTGGAAATCTATCTAGCGAGCACGGCGAGCGAGAGGGGGTGGCTCCGGCGGCTTTGCCGCAGGAGGGGGCGACGCGAGCCCCAGGAGATTGCAATACCGTGGAAGCTTGGATAATGCACTACGGCTATATCGGGGTGGTGATAGGGACCTTTTTCGAGGGCGAAACCACCGTGCTTCTGGGAGGCATCTTCAGCAAGCTCGAGTTCTTGAGTATTAGATGGGTAATACTATACGCTTTCGCGGGTACATTTCTTGGCGACTGCACCTTCTTCCTTGTTGGAAAACTGTTTGGGCCAACCCTCGTCGACCGATACCACATCCTGCGTTCACGAACACCTTACGCTGACAAGGCCATACGCCGCTATGGACACCTCATTCTCTTCATGATGAGGTTCCTCGCCGGTTTCCGCACCATGATTCTCATACTTCTCGGCTGCGCCGACATGAACATCGCCAGGTTCCTCGTTATTGACTTTTTCATGGCGGCCCTGTGGGCAGGGCTTCTTTCCCTTCTTGGTTATTCATTCGGCAACGTGATCTACATATTCGTGACAGACGTCACCCGGTATCAGAGGCTTGTGGTCCCTGTGGTGGTGGCCGGGGCTATCACGGTCATTCTCTTTTACAGAAACTTTGTCAGGAGGAAGGAGCGGTAACGAATGGAAGTTGATCATAAAATGATCCGAGAGCTGCAGAAAAAGTTCGAGTTTGAAATGAACAAGAGGGAGATTGAGATAACAGAGAACTGGAGAAAGGAACTGGAATTGATTTATAAGAAAAAATATGAAAACCTTAACGGACTTCTTAATGACATCAAAATGCTGATGGAACGGATGACGAACCGCACAACGATCCTCACAAGAATAGTGAAAGAGGGTATGTAGAGTGAACAGGCGAATGATGCTTTTCTTTGTGGCTTTTCTCCTTCTTGGAATCGCAGAATGCTACGCGCAGTCAGACATCCGGGAGCGAAAACAGCAAGCACCTGAAAAACGGGTGAACGATGCCGAAAGAGAGACGATGAGTTCCAGAAAAGAGGTGGGCTTGCTCAGTTTACTTACATTCCCCTCTGCGCCTGAATCGCTGACACTCTGCAACAAGCCAATACCTCTCGCGGTCGATGACGTCCGGGAACGTTTTGAGAGAGAATATTATCAGATGCTCGAGCATCGCGGGTTACTCACGATCCTTGTCAAACGTTATGCCAAGTACTCGCCGATCCTGTCTGACGAGATCAACAAGATGAACCTGCCTTCTGATCTCATCTATCTCGCTCTTACCGAGAGCTATCTCAACCCGCGCGCAGCATCTAAGGCCAATGCAGGCGGTATGTGGCAGTTCATCAAGGAGACTGGCAAGCGCGAAGGGCTCAACATCAACGACAACATCGATGAGCGCTACAGCATTGTTCGATCAACGAAGTCGGCACTCGGTTATTTGAAAAAACTGAACGATGAGTTCGGGGATTGGCTGCTGGTAATGGCAGCCTATAACTGCGGCGAAGCCCGCATCAGGGAAGCCATTGCGAACCAGGCAAGCAGGGACTTCTTCGAACTCTATCTCCCTGAAGAAACGGATCGCTATATCTATCGCATCGCATCAATAAAGGAGATCATTACCAATACAAAAAAATATGGGCTTACGATAGATCAAAGAGAGTATTACAAGCCTTTTGTGGTCACAGAGTGCATTCTGGAGGTGAAACAGGAGATTCACACTCTGCTCCTTGCACAGGCAATGGACATGTCTTATAAGACGTTTCGGGAACTTAACCTGCACCTGCGAAGGTATAGTCTCCCCAAAGGCGTCTACTATCTTTATGTTCCTTCCGAAAAGAAGGAGCTGTTTTTCCGGCGCATAAAAGAAAATCCAAGTTTGAGCATTCAGAATAACCGGGACAGGAATTAGAAAAGAGTTTGATCTGATCTGTTCAGCTGAATGAACAATTCTTTTCTTCCGAATTGTGGTTCTTGTTCCGGAATTAGCTTGACAAGAAAAGTCGCTTCGTTTTAGATTATGGGCGTAATTTACAAGAGTGAACAACCCGAGAAAACATCCCAAAGTTTTATAGGACGCGCCTGGTTCATTCTTTCCGACTGCGGTGAAATCAGCACCCAATAAGCGGTCCAAACAAAACGAAGGGAACCAAAGCAGAGATCAGCTAAGGATCTGTTGATGCTCGAATCATTTAAACTCACGTATTACAGCAGGAGGTATCTATGTCAACGGCGAAAATGGTTTGTCCATTTTCGGGCAAGATGTGTATCCAGTGCGGGATATTCAGAGGGAGGCATGCCGGCTTCTGCTACGTAACGACCTATCGCGGATGCGTAAAGGACGGGCAGGTCCTCAAGAAGCCGGAGGTTAAGCAAGACAGTGATACGAAGTTTGAATTTCCCGAGCTTCCCTTTGACCCGAACCGACTGGCAAACCTTGAAGACTGTACGGAAAGGAGGGGCACATGATTCATGATTTTACGTACTTGCAACCCGGTAGTGTTAAGGAAGCGCTCGGGATGCTTGCAGAGCACAAGGACGACTGCAAGATCATCTGCGGCGGACAGTCACTCTTGATCGTGATGCGGCAGGGGTTGGTACAGACAGACTACCTGATCGACATCAAGCGGCTTAATGAGCTTAATTACATTAAGTACGATGGCAAGGGCGGCCTCAAAATAGGAGCAACGACCACCCACCGCACGATCGAGAAATCTGATGTGATTGCAAAGCAGTATCCGGTTCTGGCTGACATGGAGGAGAAGCTGGCATCCATCCAGGTCCGTAATTGGGGCACGATCGGCGGTAACCTGGCCCATGCGGACGCCGCAGGCGATCCGGCTCCGGTGCTTACCGCGCTTAATGCCACAGTCAAGGTGGCAAGCGCAAAGGGCGAAAGGACTATACCTCTCGAAGAGTTCTACACCGATCTCTTCGAAACCGCCATGGAGCCGGGCGAGATTGTTCTGGAAGTACAGGTTCCTCCCCCTGTTCCGAAAAGCGCAACAGCGTACAAGAAATTTAATCTGCTGGAAAGTGACCAGGGCATCGTGGCTGTCGCAGCGTCAATCACGCTGGATGCGGGAGACACGTGCAAAGACGCACGGATCGTCCTCGGTAACGCAGCGCCAACTTCGATACGGGCGAAGAAGGCGGAAAGCGTGCTCATCGGCAAGAAACTGACTGACGCGCTTTTCGAGAAGGCGGGCGAGGCGGCAGCGCAAGAGTGCGAGCCTGTCGGCGATATTCACGCCTCTGAAGAATACAGACGTCATCTCGTCGGTGTGCTCACCAAGAGGATGGCGAAGGCGGCCTTTGAACAGGCCAAAAAGATGGGCTAGGGAAGGAGGTCGGATACTATGGAAAAGAAGCTATTGCGGTTCACAGTTAATGAGTCACCATACGAGATATATATAAATCCAAAGACTCTTCTGGTCGAAGCGATCAGAGATCATATCGGCCTCACCGGGACAAAGAGGGGCTGCGAGACGGTCTCTTGCGGCGCCTGCACCGTTATGGTGGATGGCATGGCGGTAAAGGGTTGCTCTGTGCTCGCCATGCAGGTGGAAGGAAAGAAAGTCACAACGGTTGAGGGCCTGGAGAAGAATGGCAAGCTTGATCCAATCCAGACGGCATTCCTCGACGAGGGCGCCTTTCAGTGCGGTTTCTGCACGTCGGGCATGCTCATGTCGGCCAAGGCCTTCCTTAATGAGACGCCGAAGCCAAAGGATGAGATGGAAATCAGGCGCGGTATGGAAGGCAACCTCTGCCGGTGCACCGGCTACAACGCCATCATCAGGGCGATCGACGCCGTCGGCAAAGGCAAATATAGGGAGGACAAGCGATGAGCGAGAACAAATATTCCGTCCTTAATACACGAGTACATAATGTAGACGGTCATGCCAAAGTGACGGGACGGGCGACGTATACGTTTGACGTGACGTTGCCCGGCATGCTCTACGGGAAGATCCTGAGGAGCCCGCACCCTCACGCAAAAATAGTCAGTATCGATTATAGTGAAGCGCTGAAACTTCCGGGCGTGATCACCGTGGTAACAGGCAAGGAAGATACACTCGGCGTAAGACAGGGTATTTGGAGACGTTATAAGGACCTTTGCGACGAGGCCATCCTGACGGTCGACAAAGTCCGTTATATTGGTGAGCCTGTTGCAGCCGTCGCTGCCGTGACCGAAGAGATCGCCGAGCAGGCACTCGACCTCATCAACGTGGAGTACGAGGTGCTTCCCTTCGTCGATGACCCTATGGAGGCCATCAAGAAAGAAGCTCCGCTGATCCATGAAGGCTTTGAGCGGAACGTGAATGTAACGCGCCAGATCGCCTGGGGCGACCTTGAAGACGTAATGGAAGAAGCTGAGTATGTCAGAGAAGACTGGTTCAAGCTGGGCGGCCAGCACCACATGTGCATGGAGACCCGCGCGGCCGTGGCGAATTACACGCCCGACGGGAAACTTACCATCTATACATCAACCCAGTCGGCCTATTATCACCAGGCGCTTCTGGCCGGTGTGCTCGGCCTGCGCGAGGGTAATATCCGCGTGCTGGCACCTTATGTCGGCGGCGGTTTCGGCGGCAAGTTCGAGCTGGACGGCGCCCAGTTCTGCGCGTCGATCCTCTCAATGAAATGCTGTAAACCGGTCAAAGTCATTTTTTCACGCGAAGAAGATTTTATCGCTTCCAAGCGCCGCACCCCGATGTACTATTATGTGCGCACCGGCGTCAAGAAGGATGGGACCTTCTGTGCAAGAGAGGCAAAGGTGTTCACGAACGGCGGTGCTTACACAGGAATGGGCGCCACAGCCCTTTACTTGACAGGGTTCTTCCATTCATTCCCCTATCGGTGGAAGGCCTACCGTTATGACGGTTACAGAGTCTATACGAACAGCCTGCCCTCCACTTCGATGCGCGGCTTCGGCGCTCCTCAGGCCATGTTCTGCTCGGAGCAGCAGATCGAGTGGATAGCAAATGATCTGGGTCTCGACCCTATCGAGATGAGACGCAAGAACGGCCACTACGAAGGATATGAGGTTCCGGGACAGGCAACTATCGCAAGCTGCGGATTGGACGAGGCCCTCACGAAAATTCAGGAGTGGAAAAAGTCAAAAGGCAAGCTCCCTGCAAACAGGGCCATCGGTATCTCCGCAGCGGGTTTTATGTCCGGCGGTATCTTTAACTGGTTTGATTCTCCTTATTCCTTCTCTTCTGCGGTAATCACGATCAACCACGATGGAACCGTAGAACTCCACGTCGGCGCGCAGGAGATCGGGCAGGGTTCGAGCACCACGCTCGCCATGATCTGCGCAGAGGCGCTGGGCGTCAAGCTCGAAGACGTCAAAGTACACATGGGTGATACTGACCATTCTCCGGCCGACCTTGGAGCATGGGGCTCCAGGCAGACTCTAATGGCGGGTAACGCAACCAAGATGGCGGCACAGGATGCCAAGCGGCAACTCCTTGAATTCGCCAATGCAAAACTCGGATTCAACATTATTTACGATCTGGACATAAAGCAGGGTTGGGTTTACAACGTGGCCCGGCCTGAGAGGGGCATGAGCTACTATGACCTTTGCAAGGAAGCGCTTCGCGGCAAAGAAGGGCAGCGAATTATCGGCAGGGGTTTTTATACGCCTCGCAGAAAGGGCATGATCTCCCCCGCATACAGTTACATGGTGCAGGGCCTCGACGTTGAGATCGATCCCGAGACCGGTTATATCAAGATCCATGAAAGCGTCACCGCACACGACTGCGGCCAGCCGATAAACACCCTAGGCCTTATCGGACAGCTCGAGGGTGCGGCATCCATGGCCATCGGGTTCGGCTATTATGAGTATCTGCCGGTCGAGGACGGCAAGATAATGAACCCGAACCTGGTTGACTACAAGCTGATCCGTGCTCCGGAGATGCCGGCCTGCCAGGTCATCGAAATCGATACCTATGAGCCGGAAGGGCCTTATGGCGCGAAAGAGGCAGGTGAAGGTCTTACCAACCCGCACGCCGCGGCGCTGGGTAATGCTATCTTTTACGCGACCGGCCTTCAGATGAAAGAGGCGCCTATCCGGGCTGAGGCAATCGCGAAGGCTTGGAAGGAACAGCAGCAGAAAAAGAACGAGAAGAAAAAGTAAAGGAGGCTACCGTGAGCGTGATCTGTCCAGTTTGTAAGAAGGTCAAAAAGAACCCCGTCGACTGCGCCAGGCACATGTTCGGCACCGGCGACAAGCCCCACAGGGCGTGGTTTGAGACACAAGGTCTCTCTTTTATAGACCTGCTCCTTGACCAGGCCACCCAGCCGGGCAATAAGTCCTACGAGTTGGTCGGCGGGTACGTGGAGAAGGCGCAAAAGGACATAAAATAGGCAGCTCTTAGGCCTGACACGAGAAAAAAGACAAGAACAGGAGGAGCAGATGATTATAGAAGGCAGTTTTACGGTGAAAGCACCGATTCAGAAGCTCTGGGATATGCTGTTGCAGCCGGAGACTCTGGCAGCGTGCCTGCCCGGAGCTGAGAAGATAGAGAAGATTGATGACACTACCTATGACGCTGTCATGAAGCAGAAGGTGGGTCCCATAAAGGTAAAACTCGCATTCCGGAACAAGCTGACAAACATCCAGCCGCCCACGCATCTGGAGCTCGATGGCGAGGGCGAGGACGTCACGAAGCTGGGTCACATCAAGCAGAAGACGATCGTTGATCTGAAAGATGTGGGCAACGGCCAGGTCGAGGTCTCTTACAAGTCCGACGTTTCCATGGTCGGCAAACTGGCCATGTTCGGTGATCGGATCATGAAGAGCAAGGCAAAGGATGTGGAAAAGGAGTTTACCGCAAACCTGCAGGAGAAGATGAAAGGCGTTGCCTGATCCCGCTTCGGCATAGGGAGACCGTGGGGCCATTTGAAATTGCTAACAAAGGGCCCTGACGGTCACAGGTCAACAACGGTCCGTAAGATGTTAGCCGCGAGCCTGCACCGCTTTTTCCAACGGTGCAGGCTTTTTCTTAGCCGTTTGTTCCTTGCTGCCGATCACAACCTGTCTGGCATGGACCAGCAAGGGTCTGAGAAGGCTCTTCCCTTCTGCTGACGCTCCTACCAATGCAGCCCATTCTCCTAAGGGATATGGGCCGGTAATAATGGTAGATAACTTGTTGATCCTCTCTGTTACGAGCTGAGCAAGAGCCTTTGTTTCGGCAGGGGTAAATTTCCGCATCCCGAAATCTTCTACAATGAGCAGCTTGGGTTTGGCGACTCCCACGAGCTTGACTGCCGAGAGTCCTACGTCTCCGCCTGCTGCCAATTCCTCGCGCAGCATTCCGGCATTTATGGTCATGACGCTTGAACCTTCTCTCTCGGCCTTCATCCCTAACGCGCGAGCCAGCGCGTTCATGTCTGAAGTCATACTCCCGGAGATGATCAGCGTTTCACGCCTGCTCAAAAAACCGAGACTCAAAACATCACGTATACTGCTCGTCTTCATGTTTTCGCCTAATCTCTCCTGTGAGTCGTGTGTGGCCTGCGTCCGGCGCAGGTCTGACGAGCTTACCTCGGCCGTCGATATAACTATAGTCTTTGCCAGGAAGGAGAATCAATCGGTCATCGAGCTATTTTTGTTAGGAACAACGGGTTAAACCGTGAGTCCATGCACCGGAAACAGGACACATGTCGGCAGGTTGAGAAAGTGACTAAGCCGAAGATTTAGAGAGAGTAACTACGTTCTTGTTCTTTAGGGTGTTGCTGCCTTTTGGCTGGGTGCAAACTGGTGATTGTTGAGCGCTAGCGATATGAGCTTACGCCGGCCGGTTATATTCAATTTCTTGAAGATCCTGTTGAGATGAGCCTTTATCGTGTGCTTGCTGAGGGCAAGGGCATCCGCAATCTCATTATTGCTGTAGCCCTGGCACACATAATCTATAATCTCTTTCTCGCGGTGTGTGATGCTCCCGATCCTCCCGGTTTTGCTTAGGGTCCCAGAGTCGTGGAGAAAGGCCACGACTGTGCTATTGTCGACCCATATCTGCCCCTGACTTACGACCGTGAGAGCTTTCTTAAAGAGCTCCAGTTCGGTGCGGGGCGATAATACTCCGTGTATCTTGTAAGAAAGCAGCGCGGCTATGATCCGTTCCTTTTCTAAACCTGTATCGATAAGAAAAACCTTTGCGTCGGGGTATCGAGACAAGAACTGTTGATCTAGTGTCTGGATATCAACCATGACAGTGTCCGGCTTGAACGTACTGGATCGAGGGTTGTTACTTGTAACCACGTTCTCATAGCCATTCCTGACCAGAAGCTGGGAGATAGCTTCTGCTATCAGGTGGTTCCCCAAATGGATAAGAATCTTCATAGCCCCTCCCTGTGGTCTATCTTTCTTAAGCTTATCGGCTTAAAGGTGTACAAACTTAAGCATTAAAACACAGGGTCATGGGGCAAGGGTCATGGGTCATGGCAAAGAAGCGAAACAGACAAAGATTATGAAGAAGTGGCCGCGAGTGTTTGCCCACGCAGCCCGGGATTGACTTTGATTCGACTGCCAGTTCTTGCGTCAGATCATGACCTTTGCCCCATGACCCGTGACCCTGTATTTCTTACCACTTCCCGGTCTTCAGGTACTCATCCATGGCGGCAGCGGCTTTTTTTCCTGCTCCCATGGCCAAGATCACCGTCGCAGCGCCGGTCACAATGTCGCCGCCGGCAAACACGCCCTTCCTGGTAGTCTTGCCCGTCTCCGGGTCAGCCTCTATATAACCAGGTTTTCTCAGCTTGAGCCCGGGAGCGTCCTGGGTCAATATCGGATTGGGCCCCTGCCCTATAGCAACGACTACGACGTCAACGTCTATAACGTGTTCCGATCCTTTCTTCTCAACAGGCCTTCTTCTGCCCGAGGCGTCCGGTTCACCAAGATCCATCTTCTGGCATTCAATACCTTTGACCCAGTTCTTATCGTCTCCAATGATTCTCACCGGGTTTGTAAGGATCCTGAAATCGATGCCCTCCTCTTCCGCGTGGTGGGCCTCTTCTGCCCGAGCCGGCATTTCAGCCCGGGACCGTCGATATATGAGGTAAACATGTTCAGCCCCCAGTCGCCGGGCGACCCTCGCCGAGTCCATGGCTACGTTTCCGCCACCGATTACCGCGACCCGGCTTCCTACCCTCACAGGCGTATCATACTCAGGGAAGAGATACGCTTTCATCAGGTTGGCCCGTGTCAGAAACTCGTTGGCCGAATAGACACCGTTCAGATTCTCGCCCGGGATGTTGAGAAAATAGGGCAGGCCCGCTCCTGTGCCAATATAGACCGCATCGAATCCCTGCTCAAAAAGCTGGTCAAGCGACATGGTCTGGCCGATGATCGTATCCAGCTTCATCTTTGCTCCCAACTTGCCCACGTAATCGACCTCGCGCTGCACAATGGCCTTCGGCAGACGGAATTCGGGAATACCGTAGACAAGCACACCCCCAGCCTTATGAAGCGCTTCAAACACCGTGACATCGTGTCCCTTCTTTGCGAGTTCACCTGCCACGGTCAACCCGCCGGGACCGGCCCCGACAACCGCAACCTTTTTGCCTGTAGGGGGTGCTATTTCAGGAGCCCGAACATCACCGAGACTCAATTCATAGTCGGCCGCAAACCGTTCCAGCCGGCCTATGGCAACGGACTGGCCCTTTTTCCCCAGCACGCACTTTGACTCACACTGTGATTCCTGCGGACAGACTCTGCCGCAGACAGCCGGCAGGCTGTTCGTCTGTTTGATCTCGCGAATGGCGCCGATGAAGTCGCCCTCTTTGATCTTCTTGATAAACGCAGGAATGACGATGCCCACCGGGCAGCCTTCAACGCACGGCATGTTCTTGCAGCCCAGGCATCTGGAAGCTTCCTTCAGTGCATTCTCCCTCGAATAGCCGAGGGCCACTTCGTTGAAATTCTGGATCCTCAATCTGGGATCCTGTTCCGGCATCTTCTCCCGGACTTTCGATTTCTTTAGTTTGGCAGCAGCAGCCTCAAGCTTGCACTTATGATCCCATGCCGCCCGACGTTCCTCCCGAGTGTACATCTGCTGCCTGAGCATCAATTCTTTGAAGTCCACCTGATGCCCGTCGAACTCTGGCCCATCCACGCAGACAAACTTGGTTTCACCACCGATCGTCGCCCGGCAACAACCACACATGCCCGTACCATCAACCATGATCGTGTTGAGGCTTACCACGGTTTTTATGCCGTGAGGCCGCGTTACATCAGCAACCGCCCGCATCATGATAACCGGGCCGATGCCTATGACCAGATTTATGGGAGTCTTTTCTTGTATCAGGCGCTTCAGCTCGTCAGTGACAAACCCATGGTGACCGTAAGTACCGTCATCCGTCGTGACAAGCAGGGTATCGCTGATCGCTTTCATCTCTTCTTCAAGTATCAGCATCTCTTTCGTGCGGGCGCCAATGATTGAAATAACACGGTTCCCTATCTCGTGCAGGGCTTTCGCTATGGGGTACACAGGTGCCACGCCCACTCCGCCGCCCACGCAGACGACTGTGCCGAACTTCTCGATGTGGCTCGGTCTGCCCAGCGGTCCCACTACGTCCATGATCCGCTCACCCTGGGCGAGTTTCGCCATTCTCTGTGTGGAGGAACCTACCGCTTGGAAGATCGTCGTTATCAAACCCCTCTTTCTATCAAAATCGGCAACCGTCAGCGGGATGCGCTCAGCGCGATCATCCGCGCGTAATACTACGAATTGTCCGGGCCTTACCCTCGCCGCAATATCAGGTGCGTAAAGCTTAAAGAGCGTTATTGAGGGTGCCAACTCCCGTTTCTCTACGATCTCATTGAGCGCGGGCCCTTTTTGCTGTTCCATCGTCTGCTTGACTTCGGTTGCTGTCGCCATAGACTCTCCTTTTCTGAATTGACGCGTCAGGCGCTTCCTTCTAACAGGTTTACCTGCGTTGCTCTTTAATGGGGAGCTTGACCGTAAAGGTCGTTCCTTTGTCTACTATACTCTCTACTTCAACCCGACCGAAATGGGATTCAACAATTTTCTTTACGATAGAGAGCCCAAGACCGGTGCCCGTCGTGTATCTCGTCTCCGGTCCCGACACCCTGTAAAACTCTTCAAATATGTGGGGCAGGTGCTCTCCGGCTATGCCAATGCCTGTATCTGCCACTCTAATGTTCAGAGCGTGGTTGCTCCTTTTCGCACTGACCATCACTTTTCCCCGTTTCACGTTATACTTGATGGCATTCGATACGAGATTGGTGAATAGCTGCTCCATCTCGCCGCGATCGGCTTCGACCAGGGGGAGGGACGCGGGCAGATCCACCTGAAACTGGATCCCTTTTGAATCACCCTGAGCCCTCAAGAGTTCCACCGTGCTCGTGATAATGCCTGAGAGATCGAGTAGCTCCTTCTTTCTCACCAACTTCTTCGCTTCCAACCGACTGAACTCCAATAGATCGTTGACGAGCTCAAGGAGCGCATGAGCTCTCTGCTTCGCCCGCTCGAGCATCTGACGGCTCACCTGCGGATCAGTCCCCGCAAGCCCCTGAAGGTATGCAGTCAGATATCCCTCGATCGCCGCCACCGGTGCCCGCAGCTCGTGCGTGACCATGGTGACAAACTGTGTCTTTACCTGATTGATCTCCGTGAGATCGGTGATATCGCGTAACACGCTCACCACACCAAGCCCCTGCCCGTCATTGTCTCTGACTACTGAAAGGTTGACCATGAGCGTGCGCGACTCCGGCCCGCTCAGTTCTATCTCTTCGGAAAGAACCGTATACTGAGACGCATCGGGCGTAAACACTTTATCTATGAGCCGGATGAGGTCCTTTTGCGGAATCAGCTCATCTATATTCTTACCTGCCTCCAGTTTCTCATGCAGGTTGAGCATCCTGATGGCAGCAGGGTTCCAGAGAACGATCTGCCGTTCGTTGTTGATCACCAATATGCCATCAGCCATCGAGTCGACTATCGCACGCAGTTTTGATTCTTCTTTTGCGACCTCAAGCAGCTTCTGGTCCCTTTCTTCCATCAGCCGCTGCGCCTGGATGCGTAACCGCCGTTTCTCCAGGCCCCGGTTAACAACGGCGAGCAGGTGATCGGGCGTAAACGGCTTGGGAACGTAATCGTAGGCCCCGTGTTTCATGGCCTCGACAGCGGTTTCTATTGTGGCGAATCCGGTAATGACGATCATGATCGCTTCCGGGTCGAACCGACTCACTTCGTCCATCAGCTCCAGTCCGCCCATGACCGGCATCATAAGGTCCACGAGAAGCAGGTCGTAAGGTTTCTTGGCCTGGACCATGTCCCACCCTTCTTTGCCATTCACCGCCACATCCACAGAGTACCCTTCAGCCGTCAAAATCCTGCGACAACCTTCACGGATGCCCCGTTCATCATCTACCACGAGTATATTTACGGTCTCACTCATAAAAAGCTCGGCGAGATTTATCCTGTTTCTTTCTTTGCCCTCTCCAGAAGGCTATGAACCCTCTTGACCAGCTCATCAGGCAGTAACGGCTTACTGGCGTAGTCATCGGTCTTCATCCAGTAACCATCCAGCTCCTGCGAAAAATCATACCCTGTTTCCGCAGAGACCGCCGTGAGCATCAGAATCGGTATATCCTTGTATAACGGATCTGCCTTAACAGCTTTTGCGAACGTAAAGCCTGTGTCATGCTTCTCCATCATCAGGTCGAGCACAATCAAGTCCGGCCTTTCAAACCTTACCTTCTCCATGGCTTCCCGACCCGAAAAGGCTGCAGCCACCTCAAAACCCTGATTTTCAAGCACAGCCTTATTCAGATCTATAAAATCTACGTCATCGTCCACCAGTAAAATCTTTGTCTTTTCACCCATGGTCTCCTCTCCCTGAAGCTGTGTTTTGAAAACCCGACCTGTCTGTTCTCGCGTCTTCTGCTCTCTGCTCCTCCCCGGTCGAAATGGGCAAGGAAATAGTAAAGGTGCTCCCCTTCCCGAGTTCCGTATCAACATCGATCTTTCCACTATGTCGCTCTATGATGCCGTAAGAGATGGCGAGGCCCAGCCCGGTGCCTTTCTCTTTTGTCGTAAAAAACGGGGAAAAAATATTTTTCACCACTTCCGGTGGAATGCCCGGGCCTGTATCCCGTATCTTCACTTTGATATGTTTGCGTTCGGGGATTGTGGTAATTGAGAGTTTTCCGTTACCTTCCATCGCTTGGGCCGCATTGAGGATAATGTTGAGAAAAACCTGCTTCAGCTGTGTCTCGTCGGCCACGATCGTTGGCAAGCCCTGGAAGAGAGATTTTCTTATCTTGATATTATGAAACAAAGACTGGTTTACTACAAGCCCCAGTACATCCTCCATCAGGTCATTCACATTTACCGGTCCCGGTCTCAGCTTCGTCTCCCTTGCGAAACTGAGAAGCCCTTGTACAATCTCCTTGGCGCGATTCGATTCATTCACTATCAGCTCGACATCTTCGCGCCGCGGATCATCTTTGTCGATGCCCTTCAAAAGAAGATGTGCGTAAATGGTTATGGTGCCCAACGGGTTGTTTATTTCGTGGGCGACACCTGCAGCCAGCTGCCCCAGTGATGCCAGTTTTTCTGTCCTTATAAGCTGAGTCTGCGCCTGCTCCAGTTCCTGGTGCGAGAGCTGCAGTTCCCGGTGCGACTTTTCAAGCTGTTGATAGATTCTCTTGCTCTGCTCCAAAAGATACGGCAGGCACATGTCTGCTTCCGCTATCCCTTGAGCGACGGCTACGGCCTTATCGCGGCACGTGGGGTATCCGCAGGCCCGGCAATCGAGATTCCGATTGGGAGGCAGCTTATCTATCTTCTTGAGAATGGCCCGTACCTGCTCCTCGGTCGGGGTTGGCAGCTGCTCCTCCATGTTGATGAAGGAGCGATGAAGATCAAGATCGCTGAATTGATCAAGCTCACTCATGATTTTTTGAACGTTTTGCTTGCCCAGTTCGTCCTCGACATACCGGGCGATTATCTGCCTACGCCCAAGGAGGAACAAATCCCTTTCTACGAATGGGCCGTCGATGCAACCCTCGCAATAAACGATATCCAGGAACTTGGCCTTGATGTACCCGGTGGCGAGCTGACCTAGCGCGCCGATAGCTCGTTTTGGCCCACCTGTGACGCTGACATCATCCATCATGACGTCAAAACTTTTACCCATGGAGCGGTAAAGGCCGCCAATGACCGGGACCATCGCTCCCAGGTAAGGCCTGGGGCCATCGAAGTCGGTCTCTTCCAGTCTTCGCCGGCCGCCTCCAATCTCATCGATCAAGTCCTTTACTTCCTTTATCGTTATCACCTCGTCGATCGCCCCGACTACTTCAGGGGCAACAGCCTCCTTCATGTGGGCAAAGCAGGAGGTGATGTAGACGACCTTCCATCCAGGCCTTATCTGGCGCGCCACCCTTCCGACTGCAATCATCGGAGAGACGATTGGCGCCAGGCTCGGCATAAGCTGCGTAAAATACTTCTGCACGTAAAAGACAATCACCGGACAGAAGGATGAGATGAGCGGTTTATATGCCTCCCCGTACTCGGTGTGCTCCCGCGAGAGCCCATCCAGGGTGAGCTGCCTGTGGTACGCGCGGCTCACAAGGTCCACTCCGAACGCTCCCTCCCAGACTTCCGTGAAACCGATCTGCTTCAGCGCCGTCACCGTCTGCCCGGGCGAAGCTGCCTCAAAGACTGCCGGGAAAGCCGGATCGAGAACCGCAACGACTTTCTCTTTATTTGTCAGCAACTCCCTGACCTTCTCATAACCACTTCTATAGGAAAGCGCCTGCTGCGGACAGGCTTTAAGACAACTCCCGCAGCGAACGCATCGCTCCGGAAGGATCCTCAGCGTATCTTTCTCTAGCTTAATGGCTTTCGCAGGGCAGATCTGAATACAGAAGAAACAAAGGCGACACTTCCGTTGGCTGATCTCGATCTCGCAGACGCTCTGCTTCCCGCGTGACATCCGATGGGACCTGTCTGCAGATAGATGCTCCATGTGTATGTCTTCTCTTCCCGCCACGTCTATCTTACTGTAACCAAACGTTGAAGTCAACGAAATCGCAGGCTGTTGGGGCCTTTTCGGGCGGGTTTGCAACTCATGGCTTAATTCGTTAATCTAGTCTTGGACGCGGTCAGCCGTCGCAGACTGCTGCGAACTGTTATGGGCTGTCGGCCGCAACACTCGAGGGGAAACGTGTCGGTCAGGGACGAGGAGTCAGGCAATCAGAACACGCTGAGATTTGTCATGAGGGCCCTCCGCAACCGGAATTACCGTCTCTTTTTTGCCGGGCAGGGCATTTCTCTGATAGGGACCTGGATGCAGCGGATTGCTATGAGCTGGCTAGTCTACCGACTCACCAATTCTGCCTTCTTACTCGGCCTTGTCGGATTCGCAGGCCAGATTCCCACCTTTCTTTTTGCGTCCTTTGCCGGAGTTTTCGTCGACCGATGGGATCGTCATCGACTCCTGCTTGCGACTCAGGTGTTGGCGATGGTGCAGGCATCTCTGCTCGCCCTTCTGACCCTGACAAAACTCGTCGCTGTCTGGCACATCTTCGTATTGGCAGTCTGTTTAGGCCTCGTCAACGCATTTGACACTCCCACACGCCAATCATTCGTCATCGAAATGCTGGACGACAGAAAAGACCTTGGCAATGCTATTGCGCTCAATTCGTTCATGGTAAATGGTGCGCGACTGGTGGGACCATCCCTGGCAGGCATCACAGTGGCAGCCTTTGGAGAAGGAATCTGTTTCCTTCTCAATGGGCTCAGTTTCCTCGCCATCATAATCTCATTACTGGCCATGAAGATACATCACAAAGCAGAGAGAAGCGTGAGGGAGCACCCTCTTCAGGGATTAAAGGAGGGATATCGTTACGCATTCGGGTTCGCGCCGATACGGTATCTACTCATGCTCTTGGCCCTGGCGAGCTTTATGGGCATGCCGTACGCAGTGCTCATGCCCATCTTTGCGAGAGATATTCTTCGCGGCGGACCTCACACGCTCGGGTTTCTCATGGGCGCAGCCGGTATCGGAGCGCTAATAAGTGCCAGTTATCTTGCATCCCGGAAGAGCGTACTCGGACTGGGGAGGGTGATAGTCTTTGGGTCCGCTATGTTCGGCTGCGGGCTCATCCTCTTTTCCCTTTCCCGTTATATGGTGCTCTCACTCGTCTTCATGGTGCTCACCGGTTTCGGCATGATGACTGTTTTAACCTCGTGCAACACGATCTTGCAGACGATCGTTGACGAGGACAAGCGTGGCCGAGTGATGAGTCTCTATGCAATGGCGTTTATGGGCATGGTTCCGTTCGGGAGCTTGATGGGAGGCAGCCTGGCCAGCAGCATCGGTGCCCCGGCAACCCTCATGTTCGGCGGGGCCTGCTGCATTGCCGCATCATTTCTCTTTGCCAGAAAACTTCCAGAGTTGCGCAGAGTAACCCGCGCCATTTACGTTGACCGGGGGATCATCAAGGGTATGCCAACCGAATAGGTCGGTTCATCGCCCCCTTTTTATGCTGGCCCGAGCATGGCCGCAACCGACTTTCCGTAGTCTTGACAGGTGTGCATGTCCTGCTCTTTCTCAGTCAACCCGCCTTCGAGATCGAAGGGGCCTAGGTTCGTCATATTCATCTTGAATCGAGATTCCATCGTCTCGAAGAGGTTCCTGGCAGCCCCAATCCCTTCGCCGCTTGAGGGGTGGGCGCGGGAACTGAAGGCGCCTCCCACCTTCCCTTTAAGACCAGCCTTTTCCGCGATCAATAGAAATTTCTTGAAAGGTTCAGGCATGTCTAGATAATAAGTGGGACAGCCAAGAACGTAACCGTCATAACCTCTCAGGTCTTTTTCGCTCTTGATCTCTGACACTTTTTTCACGTCCGCTTGGTGACCGGCAATTCGCACCCCCTCGGCAACATACTGCGCCATCGTCTCCGTCGTGCCGGTCTTGCTGAAGTATGCAACCAGAACTTTTTTCATAAGCACCTCCCTTGGACAGGCTCAACTCTTTGTTTTTGAATATAAGGACCCCATGGCGTGATGGCAAGGGGAGCCAAGTAAAGCAGGAAAAAGACAATACAGGTAAAGGATACTACAGGTTGAGGTTAAGATTAAGAAATACAGGAAAGAGATGGAGCAGGTTGAGGTTGAGGTTGGAAAAAAATAGCGACACAAAAAGGGGAACCGCTTCCTTCACGGCGTTTCCGTTACGTCCCTCACGTTTCCTTTCTCAAAACCACGTCGGCGATTACCGGACGGTGCTCGGAGTCATTCCCCGTTCCTGCCCTGCAAGCGTACGATTGGAGCTGCGAGCTCAACATGATGTGATCGATCCGCATCCACGAAGCACCAAGCCAGGGGAGTCTGCGCCGGAGAAGGAAGTGGCCGTATGTATAGCCGTAGCCCTTTCCTCCTTCGGCGAAGGCGTCGTGAAGCCCCGCTTCCCGAAGTGTTGCGCACGCGAGAGAAGCGTCCGGCGAGTTCAGATCACCGGCAACGACAACCGGTTCCCGCTCTTGCCGGATTAGTTCCCGCAGTGCCCGTGCCTGTGAGAGACGGGCCTCCACGTTGTCATCAAGCCGCTGAATGGCGCTCGGCAAATACCAGGGCTGTCTCCGAACTTCTCTAAAGGCATCAAGTCCCCCCCTTGGTGACTCAAAATGCACATTGTATAGGATGAGAGTCTTTGCGCCGACGTGCAGCCGACACCGCAGGCACGTGTGGTTCTCTCCGAAGAAAGGTATCCATCGAGCCTCCGCTTCTTCTAAAGGAAGTTTGCTTGCTATGACGTACTGTCCAAAAGAGCGGACATTCCATTGCCGGAAGAAGTGCCCGATGGGCCCATGCAACAAGCCCCCTGCTTCCTGCAGGAGAACCACGTCGGGCCCTATCTCATCAATATCGCCGGTGATTGCCAACTGCGTTATCCAGTTGTGGCCTCCGTCCTTCACGTTCCAGGTCATAATTCGCACGGGCGGATCACCCGCCGATCCTGGTGGCCCTTGTGTGCCCCAACAGAGGCCCATGATTGGCCCCAGAACCCATGCAACGCACAGCAGAGGCGCCCACACCCAACGCCGGGCCGCCTTGAGAGAGAGGACCGTCAAAAAAACCCCGGGAGCCGCCCATACTATCTGGGGCAGGTAAAGGTTCAGGGCTCCGAACCACCAGCGATCTGCGCCGACCCAGTTTAGCATGGTCACCGCCGTGAGAATCGCTCCATAGGCACAGGTAAGGGTGAGAAACCAAATCGCAACTTTTCCTCGATGTCTGGTCATCATGGCGGGCCGTATCCGGACAGCTCCTCCCTGCGGGCAATATGAATGGCTATTATACCTCTGAACTGGCCGGCCCGCCACCCCTCTGCTTGGGTGTGCGCCGATTTACGAGCCGGGGGTCACCTGAATGTGAGGCCCGCGCCCTTCGGGACGACGCCATGACGATGCTCGACGAAGGGAAACAGAACGTCGCGCCGCTCCTCCCCGGAACAACTGCCGACGACTCTTCTTATGCTTGCTTTCTCTCCATAATGCGCAACTCCTATTCGTGTATCCTACACGCGATAGGTAGGCGTAGCAAAGGATCTCGGCGTCCGTCACTCTCGCTTCCTGAAAGAAATGAACGGAGCAATCCGGTAAACAGAGGTGGTCTAGGTTCTCCAGACAGTATAGGGCAGGTCTTAGGTGGTGAGCCGCCCTCGTTCACATCGCTTCCTTCGCCCCGGGCAGCGTGCTCCA
>Ga0209039_10001047_pt1 | contig 26858 bp, 22 predicted proteins | sample BogFormECP12_OM1_FD_188238 | JGI IMG/M metagenome (GOLD analysis project Ga0209039, IMG submission 188238) | Bog forest soil microbial communities from Calvert Island, British Columbia, Canada - ECP12_OM1 (SPAdes) (version 2) | ecosystem: Environmental > Aquatic > Freshwater > Wetlands > Bog ... | reverse complement strand
TCGCGAGCACCCAGTTCGTCGTGTTCCCGCTCAACCATGCCGACGTGTAACTGATCGTCGTCGTCGGGCTTGCCGTGTCCAGCTGCACCGTGATGTGCAACGCTGCTTGCGTGTTCCCCACGTTGTCCACGCTGTAACAATTCAGGTGGTGCATTCCATCCGTCAAGTTCCCGATGGTGAACGTGTAGGGGCTGGATAACGTGTAATAACTGCCTGAATCTATCTTGTAATACGTGAGATACACCCCACTCCCCACATCGCCCGGCGCGGCAGTGAATACTGTCGTTCCTAGCACCCAATTCGTGTTATTCCCGCTTAACCATGCCGACGTGTAACTGAATGTCGTCATCGGCGGGGACGAATCGATGTACACGGTGATATGGTGGGTGTTCTCAACGTTCCCGGCGTTGTCCGTGCTGTACCACCCGATCGTGAATGTCCCATTCAAGACTGTCGTGCCCATGTAGGAATTGATGCTGAATGATGTTCCCGTGACCCACGATCCACCATTCACCTTGTAATACGTCGTCGCCACGCCGCTACCATTTATGTTATCTGTCGGAGTTAACGTGAACATTGCGCCTCCAGCGGTGAAATTTTTCGAGTACGGGATCGATCCCGTGTAGAGATATGTCGGTTGGATCATAGCCGTCACCGGCGCGGTCGTGTCGATCGTGAACCACGCGCTCGCTCGACTGACATGAATGCTCCCCCATTCCGCAAGCACCTGGAGCTGATAATAGCCATCTGCTAAGATGATAGTGTTGTTCACCCACAGCGTTTTATTGAACCACAACGCATAAGCAGCAGACCATCCAGCCCCGTTGTTATAGCGGAACGTAACGGCGTCGGTTCGTGAAAAATTCCGCACTTCCACCAGCAGATTTGAATGATTGTAAGTTGCATTCGCGGGTAACAGTATTTGTATCTGGGGCGCAGTCGTGTCGATCGTGAAGATCACGCTGGCGCCTTCCTTGATGTTTCCGTAGGTGTCATTACCCCACGCCTGCATCACGAAAGTGCCGTTGGTCAACGGCTCGCTCACGTCGCCTTTCCATGTCTTATTTGACACAATGACGTGGTTGTTACTCATGTTCGTGATGGTGTACCATGACGCGTTGTAATCGAGATCGGAATGGCTCAATATAACGGTGACGTGATTAGTTCCATATGTTTGATTGGTGGGGCTCGAGATGACGATCGTAGGCCCGATGATGTCGAGGTGAACGACTAGCTGGTGTGTAGAATCGGGATTGCCAACCTTATCGACCGAGTAATAGCTGATGGTATACGTGCCACTTACATAGCCATTCAGACTGAACGGGGTGCTATATCGTGTCCAATCAAGGATATCGGTCTTGTAATAGATGTTGCCGATACCAGACCCGCCAATGTTATCGATAGCCGAGATTGTAAATTGGGTAGTTGAATTCACGTAATCGACACCATAATGCGGGGTAAACGAGATTGTTGTCGTAGGCGCAAATGTATCGAGATTAACGGTCGTGGTCTCAACATTTTCCGGATTTCCTGCGCGATCGAAACTTCTAAAACTGATGGTCACGAGCCCGTTCGTTGCCAAGGCTAATGTAAACGGAGCGGAATACAATAACCAACTACTACCGTCGTATTGATATTGTGTTGAAGCAATCCCACTTCCGCCTGAATTATCCAAGGGAGAAAACGTGAACATGGTTGTAGTGTTAACGTAATCAGGGGACGCTGCAACAAAGTACGAGATAGTCGTGAGCGGCGAAATGGTGTCGAGCCGGACGATCAAGGTGCCCATGGCTTCCATATTTCCCAGGATATCGATGCCGCGATAATTGATCACGACTGTTCCATTTGTTGCCGATGACAAGTAAAATGGCGAGACATATCCTTGCCAACCACTTCCGTTCGTGTATTGAAATTGTACCGAGCTCAAGCCTGTACCGCCCGTGTTATCATGCGATGTTAACGTGAATGATGTTGAAGTGCTCACGAAATTCGGTGCTGCCACCGGCGTGTATGAAATTGTGGTGCTTGGTGCAATCGTATCTATGAACACGACGATGATTTTTGTGCTTTCCTTGTTACCGGCATAATCCATGCTATAGAATTGGATAAAATAGGTTCCATTTGCCGATGATCCTAGTGTAAAAATGACGGAATACGTTTGCCACCCGCTTCCATTGACTTGATAATGCATCGACGAAACACCAGAACCAAACCCGTTACTATCATTGGCCATCAGAGTAAATCCCGTGGAATCGCTAATCCAATTTTTTCCGCCATTTGAATAAATGCTGTCGTAGGAAATCTGCGTGACCGGTGCGATCGTGTCAAGACGGACGTTGGTGGAATTTGTTGCTCCGGTATTTCCTACCTTGTCCGTGCTATACCATTGGAGCAGGATGGTGCCATTTGAATAGCCCCCCAGATTGAAATTACCAGCAAAGGCAACCCAATTCGTTCCGTTAATGCAGTAATACGTTTTGTTCACGCCACTCGCGCATGAACCAGTATCCTTCCCAGTTAACGCGAATGACGTGGTTACATTCACGAAATTCGGTGCCGACACCGGGTTATACGCTATGCTTGTCACGGGAGGGGTCGTGTCAACCACGATCTTGAACGTGGCTTGGCTCGTCGTGTAATTGGTACAGCCGCCGATTGCTTGCATGACCACCACGACGTTCGCGGCAAGGTCTGTCGACCGAACGGAGACTTGAAACGATCCTGTGAAGGAAGAGTTCTTGTATTGGTGACTGCCATCTGTCACGTTTAACGTTGACCTGTTCGTGATGAGATTATTCGTGTATTGATTGGTGTAATTCGCGAACACGGTGAAATTCGATCCGGCATTCACGAAATAAACGTTCGTGCCATTTTTATAAATATTCGCGTTGTTTTGCTTGATCTGGATGAGATTCGTGACGGCAGGGCATGGATTGATCTTGAGCACGTATGTAGCGGTGAAATTGTTGTAATATCGCCGCTGGAAGGTGACAACAATGTTATACGTTGCAACGCTACGCTTGCCGAACGGTAGCGATTGTATTCGCGATGACGTTGAGGAAAAGCCACTAGCATCCGAGGTGCCATTAGTCTTGTAGGTATAGGCGAGATTGACAATTACCGAGCCATTCTTGGCATCGGCTATCGTGTGGTTCACGAACACGGCGGCACCATAATGGCCTTGATAAGTGCTACCCGATTTGGAGAGGACTGCAGCGTATTGATTGATAGAGAGGAGATTCACGTTCATTGACCCGAGAACGACGAGCGTGGTCGATGCAAACCCGACATCGGTGGTGGAATTCCAACGCGCCTGGACACGGTAATTTCCCAGGAAATTCTTGGTTATCGTCCAGTTCGGTGAAAGAACAACCACCAATTTTCCACCCAATGCCGCGTTGAACGCTGCAAATGTACGGGAATTATTGATTGCTGATGGATAATAAACGCCTAATGTCAAGTTTCCCGTGGATTGCCCAACTACCATGTTTGCTGAAAAACCAACAGTATTTGAGACGTTCGCCTGGGTCACGACAGTCGTTCCGACTTTCATGACGAGAGATGATATCTGGTTGGTCGACGTGCAGTTGATCCGCCAGAATGAGCTTGACTTAATGCTTGTAATGCGGACAACATTACCGATGACCGAGTATTTCGTGAAATTCGCCGCGGTCGACAATCCAGCGAGCGTCGACGCGTTGTACACTCCTTTTACCGTCCAGCCAGCAGGTTTCGTGAAATTCAATTGCCCGCTAAAAGAATTGCTTGCAGGGAAAGGTACGATACTGACTGTCGTGATGTTCCAATTAACGGTGGCTGATCCGCTGGCAAGAAACGCGCGATTTGCGACAACATTGGGGGTATAATAAATTTGCAACGTTACGCCGAACCTAGCGCTTGTCGTGTTGGATGTAAAATTTAACCACCGCATATTCGAGCCTGATAGTGAAAGTCTACCTTGCGCATTCATGGCCGTGTTATTTATTTCCAAGTAACACGGTGCCGTGCTGTTTATTTTTTCCGGGGTAAAGGTGAGGTTGTTGTTGTTCCCGTTATTCACGTACAGTTTCTCATACTCCAGTTCGAAAGCACCGCCTGTAAGACCTGAATCGTTTGCCCATGTTGGAGGAGAATACGTTTGGTACCAATCCACCTTGGTGGTATCTATTTCACGATACCAAGTGAGAGCGTTTGCCAGGTTCGTGTTTAAACTCGGATTTCCCCAAGCACTGCCATCCACGCCGATGAATGATGTCTTAGCTGCAGCATTCTGTGCATTGATGAAGCAATTCGGTGCTGCGCTGTACCATCCTGCTGTGAAATTTTCCGGTAGGGCGGCTGACCAGTAAAGGTTATGCGGTACTCCCGCACTAGCATTTAGTACCTCTAATACGGGGCTTGGAATGCCTAAGCCATTCGTCGTTGCGGCATAATAGATGGAAATATTCTTGATCTCATAACGGTAATTGTCCGTGATGTTGTTTGCTAACATGTCATAGTTATTAGGAAAAGCAAAAGGATTACCTTTGTAATAGATTCTATGGGTGAGAGCATCGTTAGAAATATTTTCAATCGTGACCCAATCGTTGATCGCGGTTACATAATTCTTGGTCACGTTAACATCAACCTTGCTAATGGAGAATCCGGGCATGGAATACCGCGAAAGATTAAGCATAGCAATCCGTTGTTGATTAGAAAAGGAATTTTGTATGACAACCGCTTGATTGTTCACGAATAAGCTCGGCACCATCCCATCGTAATTAGGATATAAGCCAGCAAATGTCTGGGTATACGTGGAGGGGAGGTCACTGCATCGAAACGGGGACTCGACTGAACGTGCTGGATTCATGATCAAATTGTTATTCCCGACGATTATTGACGTCAACATTAAGGAGATAGACATCGTGATTGAAAAAAGGAGAATTGAGTTTTTATGAGCGTGACATGCGTTCTTATTCATTATTCATCACTTTACAAATAAAATTTTTGCACTAATTATATTCCCTTTAATGTGCAACTTGCATAAACACCATACATGTTAAATATATTATTTCAAGCAACCAAGATACTAAATTCAAACGAGTGTATTTAAAAAAAACCCATTAAGTCGGGGAAACGTGGATTATCGACGGAGCAATTGGGCTAAGTTAGTTTTCCGAGATGAATTTGTCTTTATATGCACATTGAAGCATATAATATGATGGATGCATATGGACGTGGACGCCGCTGATATCTTTATGTTTATCGTGATTTTGGTTCTTCTCGCGTTTTTAATTACAAGCGGCGCATATCTCTTGAAAAGGGCAATTGTAACACGGATGATTACTTTGCTTATGCTTGCATCGTTTTATCTCTCGCTCGCAGTGACCATGATCGCCCAGATCTTGCAAGAGCTTCAAGTACCAATATCATACCTTTTCTTCACGATAGCCCTTCAATGCACCTTGTATTCCGGATTATTTTTTACCGTGAGAACATTCCGCCTAAATTTTAAAATGACTTTCAAGATCCTGCTATTTTTTCTCACGATTGAAGGTATTGCTAATGCATTTTTCGCAATTCTTGAAGATATGCTAGCGACCCATAATACCGGAAGGATAGGGCGTACTATTGCTTCGGCTTTGCAATTGTCGCTTGTCGCCATCACGCAAGCATTTCTATCCTTACGCGATTATAACGGGTTGAAATCAACCCATTTACCGCCTCACATCATCAATCGATATTTCCTTTTTGGCATTGCATCAATTCTCGTTCCATTTCTTGGCGTGATTGACACGGCAGGCACGTTTCTTGATATTGCAAAAGTATTGGAATACGCTTTCTCCCTTTCCATTGTCTTATTGCTAACCTTGATATTTTGCGTTCTCTCATTCTTAGCATGGGTTATGCCAGGGCCTTTCAAGCAAACTATTGACAAGAAATATGCGATCAGCGAGGCCGATCTTCCCGGAGATCTTCCCGACAGGGCATCATCCATGGATCAACTGAACGCAATCCCTACGACCCGATCGACCGAGATCATCGAGTATTATGGCGAAATCTTGAGCCGCATGATCAAGGTTTCACGCGGCGCGTGCAAAGGCTTGATATTGCTCTCTACTCAAGGTAACGATATTGATAGTGCGAATGTTCTCCTGGATGCGAAAAAACTCGTCGATATATTTAATCACGGACTTGCCCGCAAGCTCGTTGAACTAGGAATTCCGAACCACGACGAGGTTATCGATGCACTCGTATCGGATGTCAAGCGAAACCAGTCGCTCTTTACCATGAGCTCTGCATAATGGGGCTTTATATCCATCTTGAAGAATATATTATGATGGATGCGCATGGATGCCGCTTATCTCTTCATGTTTATCGTGATCTTGTTTCTTGTTGCGTTTTTAATTGCAAGTGGCGCATATCTCTTGAAAAGGGGAATTGTAACACAGATGCTTTCGTTGATCATTCTTGCATCGTTTTATCTCTCGCTTGCGGTGACCATCATTGCCCAGATCTTGCAAGAAATTCAAGCCCCGATATCTTATCTCTTCTTCACGATCGCCCTCCAATTCACGGTGTTTTCCAGCTTATTTTTTACATGGCGAACGTTTAGGCCTCGATTCAAGAGGACGTATATGATCTTGCTAATAATTCTCACGATTGAGGGTATAACAAACATATTTTCTGCAATTCTTGAGGATTTGGCAGGAACATATGTTCCTGGCAGGATAGGGCGTACCATCACATCGGCATTACAATTATCACTCACCGCTCTAACGCAAGCTGTTCTTTCTTTCCGTGATTACAATGGCTTGAAAATCACCCATTTACCTCCCCACATCATCGGGCGATATCTCCTTTTTGGAATTGCAGGAATTCTCGTGCCAATTCTTGACGTGGTGGACACCACGGGCACGTTTCTAGATATCGCTGGAATTTTAGAATATGCATTTTCTCTAGGCATTGAATTATTATTAGCATTAGCGTATTGCTTGCTTTCGTTCTTGGCGTGGGTCATGCCTGGTCCATTCAAGCGTGCCATCGACAGGGATTATTCTATAAGCAAGGCCGATCTTCCTGGAGATCTTCCCGACAGGGCTGCAACCTTGGATCAGTTGAACGCGATCCCGACTTCCCGATCGACCGAGATCATCGAATATTACGGCGATATCTTGGCTCGCATGATCAAGGTTTCGCGTGGCGCGTGCAAGGGCTTGATCTTGCTCTCGGCTCAAGAAAATGAGATTGCTGGAGCGAACGTGCTTTTGGATTCAAAGAAACTCGTTGACGTGTTCAATCACGGTCTTGCTCGCAAGCTCGTGGAACTAGGAGTTCCGAACCACGACGAGGTTATCGATGCACTCGTATCGGATGTCAAGCGAAACCAGTCCCTCTTTACCATGAGCTCTGCATGACGCCGGGGAACATTTAAAAAATTTCCACGAACTAGAAGGCCATCCATCATCAAAATAATTCTAAATCATTTACAACAAGTGAACGCAGAATGGCTAAAGCATTACACGCCGGAGAAAATGCCCCCGGCTTGAAGGGAATGCCGGTAAACATGGATGAAGAGTTCGACTTGGAAGCGACCATCAAGGACAAGCCGGTCGTTGTCGTTTTCTCACGGTATTTCGGCTGTCCCGCATGCCAATCGGAATTTGTAAAGCTGGCTGGCGTGAAGGAAAAAATCATGGCGAAGGCGCAGCTCGTGTACATCACGCAATCGGGCACGGAAAGCGCAAAGAAATTCCTTGAAAGCAAGGAAGGAATTGACTTCCCGGTCATTTGCGACCCGACCGAACCATATCCACTCTATAAGCAGTGGAACGTGGGACACATGAGCCTTCTCACGCTGGGAAAGGTCGTCAAGGCAGCCGCGAGCGGGAAATACAAGCATGGGGACTACGAGGGCAATGAAAGGCAGTCCCCGGCAGATTTCATCGTCGGCATGGATGGTAAGCTCTTGCACGCTAATTATTCAGTGATCAATGCTGCAAAATTGCTGGAAGTCCTGGATTCGCTGTGAACCTATGCTCCTTTTTTGGAATAAACCTATTTAAGATGACGTGCTGAACTAGACTCATTACCGATGATTTTATCATCTTACTAACCGAGGAAGTTTGAAATGTCTGAACTCGATAATATCAAGGAACTCGTCGTCAAGCTGGAAATCGACGACATCGCGAAGGCAGTCCAGGATGCGCTGGACAACGGCAATGCTCCCATTGACGTGCTGCAATCCTTGTCCGATGGTATGACCGAAGTTGGCAAGCTCTACGAGGAAAAGGAATATTACCTTCCCGAATTGGTGCTCGCGGGGGAATGCATGAACACGGGCCTGGAAATTCTCAAGCCGCTCCTTGGCACTGACCGCCAAATGAAAGGCACGATCGTCATCTCGACCGTCAAGGGCGACTTGCACGACATCGGGAAAAATGTTGCTGCCACGCTGCTCACGAGCGCAGGATTCAACGTGGTTGACCTTGGCAAGGACAATGATCCAGAAAAGATCGTGCAAGCCGTGATCGATAACAATGCCGACATCGTCGCCTTATCATCCCTGCTCACGATGACCGTCGTGGAAATCGAGAACGTCGATAAAGCGCTGAAGGAAGCCGGGTTGCGTGATAAGGTCAAGATTATCTGCGGTGGCGCACCACTCAACCAAGAGCTTGCAGAAAAACTCGGCGCGGATTACAATTGCGATGATGCACCGCAAGGCGTCGAGGTTGCCATGAAGATTATGGCAGAGAAATAGATAACACTTCTTTAACACACTTTTTCTTCAATTAATGACGAAATCACAGCAAGTCGTTGATTTCCTTCCAATGCCAATTTAACGAGGTTTATTGCGTAAAATAAAAATTTATAATGCTGCTTCGTTTGCACAACTCGTGGCTTCGATTTTCAGGAGATGAAAGATTTTGTCTAAATCTCGTTTGAATTTTAAAGAAAATAAATCCAAGGCAATTGCATTAGCCGCTATATTTTCCGGTCTTTATGCCATTGCCAGAATGATCGGCGTGGCATCAGTCGTATCCCTAGAGAGTATCGTTGGGTTCATGAGCGCCGCATTGTTTGGTCCTGTCATTGCTGTGGTATCGTCATTGTGCGGTGCATTAATCTCGATGGCTTTTTTTCCACCTGATCAACCTATGTTTTTTTGGACGACATTAATTGCAGACGTATTTACTGCCTTGATCATTGCATATGGTAGGTTATTAGCGTTTCCCATCGAGAAAAAAAAACTCCTCTCAGAAAAGAAAGCCCGGATTTTTAGTGAATCGATATTTTACTCATTATCGGTTAGCGCTCGATATATATTCTATCAATTATCCGATATTTTCGCCCTGTATGTTGGATGGCTTTCACCTGTGCGTTCTAACACCATTGGACAACAAATTCTAGTCTACGGAATTGAGAACATCATACGCGCAATAATAAAGGTGGTATTCTTGCCGGTCTGCATTTTATTTGCAGAACTCATCCGCAAGAACACTCAGACCATCTATTTTGATATTAAAGAGATCCAGAAAGCCAATAATATGCTCGAATAAAAGAAAGTTTTAGGTTTTCTCTCTATTTGTTATCATTTTTTCACTCAAATATTGAGAATCAAAAATTTAGATTTTATAATTGCAGATGAGTGAAATCGAGATCTAAAAGGGTTGTTGGACCTTAGCGATGATACCCAGCGCTTCATCGGGCGACCAGGCAATAGGGAAATTATGATCCCGAGCCTTGGACACCCACTCGACTCGCATCTCGGGCCATCCACCAAGGATGCACAGCATGATGGGAACGTCTGGACGTGAATCACGCAGTATTGAGAGTTCGTGCCAGTCGAATTCTGATTCCGGCATAGCGAGGTTGACGATCACGATGGCATCCACGTCATTGGCAAGCAATGCTTTCACGGCAACGTTGTATGCGGTAGGTGCACCAACTTTCTCGATCGATGACCACAAGTCGACCGGATTGACTACATGATCCCATAACGGGACGATAGGATCCAGGATTTTATGGGCCGCATCACCGAGTGGAGGCACGTGAAGACCGCACTTGGTCGCGCTGTCCAGGGACAACACGCAACCCGCGCCCGTTATGGAAATAATACCAACCTTCGGGCCTCGTGGATGAGGTGCCTTGGATAGAAATTCCGCGAGAGCAAAAAGTTCCTCGAAATTTCGGGCGAGAATCGCTCCGGCTTGCCGAGCTGCAGCGGCGAAGATCGAACTGCTGCCCGCAATTGACCCCGTATGGGACTGTGCAGCAGCTGCTCCTTGTGGCGTCGAACCCCCCTTGAATATCACGACTGGCTTCACCGATACCACGTCCCGGAGAAGCGACAAAAAGGTGCGACCGTCTTTCACATCTTCCAAGTACATGGCCACGACACGAGTATCGGCATCTGTTTTCAAGTATTCGAGAACGTCGAGCTCGTTGACGTCCAGCTTGTTTCCCATGCAGCAGATCTTGCTCAAGTGAAACCAGCCTTCCTCGCAGATCCGCTGGAGATACCCGGAAGCGATGAGCCCGGTCTGGCCAGCGATAGCAACGCCTGGTTTTTGCTGAGACGGCAACGTGGGATACGGGATGAGGGACGTGTTAAGGCGCGTGCGCAAGTTCACGATGCCAATGGAATTCGGGCCCATCACGCGCGTGACGTGCCCGATTTGCTCGAGAAGTGCCCTGAGCACCGTGGCATTCTCGCGGGCAATGTCCGCATCATCAGCCAGGCTGCCAGATTCGATGATGACCGCTTTAACGCTTGCAGCAATGCAATCTTGAACCGCTGGAAGGACATGGTCTGGCGGGAGGCAAATCACCGCGAGATCGATCGCGACGGGTACGTCGGCCACTGCTTGGTAGCAAGGCACGCCGAGAATTTCCGTTGCCTCGGGGTGCACTGCCCAGATAGTGCCCGGCGGCATCGCTTGCACGATGTTCCCGAGCACTGAATACCCGGCTTTGCCTACTTTCGTCGAGGCGCCCACGACCACCACGCTTGCGGGATCAAAAAATGCTTGCACGATTACATAATTGATTCCTAGCCTTTATCAAAGTATAATTCCGCAATCCTAGCTAAGCTTTAATAAACAAGAACAAATTCTACTATGTATTTCGATATAACGGAGAGGGTAGATATGATAGAATCACTTAACGCTGAAGAAAACGACCCGTACAGGGAATTGCAGGAACATCTTGACCAGTTGCCCATGCCCTACCCGGCGACAAAATCAGGCGTCGAGATCAGCCTACTTAAGCGAATATTCACTCCTGAGGAAGCAAGGATTGCCGCAAGGCTGCAATTCTCGTGGGATGATTACGAGAGCCTCGATAGTATCCACGAGAGATTGCAGGATCTTGGGTATTCCAAGGAAGAGCTAGAACAACACCTGGACACGATGGCGTCGAAAGGCGGACTCATGGCATATTCGGATGATGCTGGAAATAAAACCTTCGCGAATGCCATGCTCATTGTTGGCATGTTCGAGTTCCAGGTTAACAAGTTAAACAGGGAATTCGTGAAGGATTTTTTCCATTACATGGGCGAGGGCTGGTTGCAAGAAGCCAACAAGGTTCCCATTCCCCAGATGCGCGTGATTCCCATCGGGGTCACGATCGAACAAAAATCTGCTATCTTTCCCTACGATGATGTCAAGAAAATCATGGAGGAGGCGGAAGGCCCGTTCAGTATCCAGAATTGTATTTGCCGCCAGGCTCAAGATGTTCTTGATAAGCCATGCACGAATACACAACGTCGTGAGGTCTGCATGGGGTGGGGGAAGGGGGCTGAATCGTATATAAAGGCGGGATGGGGCAGGAGCATTACCAAGGACGAAGCCATGGAGATCCTCAAGGAAAACGAGAAGGAAGGCATGGTTTTTCAAGTGGGTAATGCCCAGCATCCCGATTTTCTCTGCAGTTGTTGTTCTTGCTGCGATCCAACCCTAAGTTTCTTGAAAAAATTGCCAACACCAGCAACATTCATTCAGAGCAATTATTTTGCCACCAACGATCAAGACACGTGCACCGGATGCGGAACTTGCGCGGACCGGTGCCCGATGGTAGCCATCACAGTCACGGATGATAAAGCCACGTTCAACAAGAACCGCTGCATCGGTTGCGGCAATTGCGTGGCGGCGTGCCCGTCCGAAGCAGTACGGCTCGAAAAAAAGGATTGGGAGACTTTACCACCGCAAACGCCGAAAGAGCTCTATGACCGGATCTGGAAGGAAAAAAATCGCGTCCGCGAGAAGGAGCAAAAACGAAAGGAAAAAATAGCCCTCAAGAACGCGGCTGAATGACATGATGAGAGAGCCTTGCCCGCTCCATCTCTTTGTAATCTTTTTTATCTCGATGTCGCTTTATAATTTCCTCGGAAAAAGCTATAGTTAGCGAAAACTAAACGTGTTTAGGATGAGTTTTTTTCTCTCTTCTTGTAACTAGTGCCATCCAAAGGAAAGATTAAATCTCATGCGAGCCAGCTTGACTCATGGATGCACGGGAAAAGATTCTGAAGGAGTTTGACCAAGTCATCAATGCAAACGAGCCGACCAAGGCATCCGTGTTCGCTTTCTTAAGGGACCTGGTTCATTACACTACTGGCGACCCGTTCATCATCGGTGATAAGGATGATTTCGTTGTCAAGAAAGTCGAGGGAGATACATACTTCAACCCTTTTGGCCGCGTGCTATACCTCGGCGATCTCGTGGAGGAGACGCGCAAGTACGCGTTCGACGCGCTGCTAAACATGATGTTCTATTACCAGCACGTCTCCGACAATCCTGACGATAAAACTGGTTTTAAGCGCAATGACGAGAAAAAATTGGCATACGAATTTGTAGCCGCGGCGATTTCGGAGTATTTTATTAATGAGTTTTGTCGGCCCGATCCGGAGATCGAGGCACTCATCCAAAAATATGGTCTCTTCAATGACTTGCTTGTCATCCAGATGTTCGTAAAGAAATACATTAAACTTATCGAATTCGAGGGCGATCTCGTCAAGTTTATTGAAAAAATTAAAGACACCATGACCATGTTTTTTGAGACGATCGATGATAACTCCGAGGATGCAAGCGTGCTCGACGCGCTCGGTAGCGATGCATCGATTGAGGGAAGCGAGCAAGACCAGCAGGAATTGTTGAAAAACTTGCTTGAGAATCTCTCGATTGAATGACCCAGAAGGAAGATATTTAGCAGTTCCACGATGTGCTCATTTTCGGTGGATATTGGTTCTTAAATACGGATCACCACCAATACCTCGAGATCATACTTGCGGGAAAGATAATGTATATCGATTATTTTCCAATCGAGGCAGTGGAATCGAGCGCTACTTTCGATGCCGACGTGGTTGATATACGCCGGGCAAAACGACTCACCCCGATTAGTGACCTATTGCCACACGATGCATCTCTTCATAAATTGCGACCACGTTGCTTTCTCCATAAGGGTTCTTTCGATGGGAATCACGCGTATTGCAAGCATTGCGGTGCCACGTATTGCTTGCCGTGCGCGAGGCAGCTTATCGAATTGAACGAACCTTGCTGGTTGTGCGGGTTACCATTGGCTCTCAAACTGATAATTACCGTTGTCCCTCAATCAGCAGAAGAGTGAATAGTTAGTACTTGATTTATTCGCCTATCTTAACGCAGAGCATGCTAAATGCTGCCATGTCGATTGCATCATTGTAAAACGTCACCGTTTCCCCGCGTTCTTGCAATGCCGCAACGTAAAGCAATGGCTTGTAATGCTCGGCGGAATTGATCGCGTATTGCGCAGCCTTGCCCAGAGGATAAGGATCCACGATGCGCTCGTGCCTAACATTCGTGATAGCATCCTTGATGAATTTCACGAACTCGCCGGTCCATGACTGTGGCGCGGCTTTATTGCTGAAATCAGCATAATAGAAGCTGTGGACAATGTTCCCGCTACCAACGACAAGGATGCCCTCGTCACGTAACGATGCCAATAATTTTCCATTCTCGTAATGCTGCGCGAACGCGCAACTGATGTCTAAACTTAGTTGGATAACCGGGATATTCGCATCCGGGTACATGCGCCGCAACACGGACCACGTGCCATGATCGAGCCCCCATTCCGTGTCCAGCGTGATGGCATCAGGGTTGCCGAGCAATTCCTGGACACGGCTCGCAAGGACAGGATCACCGGAAGCAGGATATTGCACCTCGTAAAGTTCCCTAGGAAAGCCGCCAAAATCGTGGATGGTTCGCGGTGTCTCCATAGCAGTGATGGCTGTTCCTTCCGTTTCCCAATGGGCGGAAATACAAAGAATTCCCTTCGGCCGTGGAATATTGGCACTGATTTCTTCCCAACCACGTGAATAATTTGAGTCCACGATTGCATTCATGGGATTCCCATGCCCGACGAAGAGCACGGGCATTCGTTCGTTATCAACCATGTGGATCAATGCAACATTCCGAAGTTCGATATTTAACATGCGTGATGGTTAGATAAAAGCAATCTTAGCTTTGGTGCACCGAAATCATCTCCGAAGTTCCAAAAACATAATCGGCAAGGTCCAGCGGCGTGCCTTGCAAGAACCCGATACGCTTTTCAAGGGAGGCCAGAAACCAAAGGAAGAACCGAAAGAAGAACAAAATGATGAGCCAAAAGAGGAAGAAAGATAAATCTAACTAGATAGATTCCGCGTTCCTCTTTCTTCTCAACAACTTCCCTTTTTTCAAGGGTTTAACTGAAAACTCGGATTGAAAAACGCAATTATCAATCGTGATTTGGTTTTAAAATCTCAAGTGTCAAATCTTTCGATTATTACGATACTGGATTCGGAGCAGAGAGAATTAGCAATTTTTTCTTCGACCAAGTAACCTTTAATTACCGTATCAATGCCACGATACCTTATTATATTTAAAATACAACTTAAAACTAGCCAGGAAAACGCAAAATCGCGATTATTTTGCATGGTTGGACATGATTAATGCAGATTTTTGCATAAAATATACATCTAAAATAACACAGTGAAAAGAGAGGGTAAATAATGACAATAAAATACCCAATTCCGGAAGACCGTCCATGGTTTACGAGCAAATATTGGCCAGCCGATCTTCCTAGACAACTCGATATTGATTATGACCACGCCACATTGCCAGATCTTCTCGACCAGGCGCTGAAAAACTGGTCGGATTTGCCATTCATCTGGTTTTCCGTTGGTGACGGCTGGATCACGTACAAGCAATTCGGCGACCTTGTTTTCAGGCTTGCAACCTATCTCGATAAGATTGGCGTGAAGAAGGGTGATGTTGTTGCTCTACTCGTACCCAACAGCGTCCAATACATAGTTGCATATTATGCCTGCACGAAAATAGGTGCTGTTCCCTCTGGCGTTGTTACTACCTACAAGGCTCTTGAGGTTCTACACCAGCTTAAGACCGTCAACGCGAAATATCTCATTGTGCTCGATGCTCTGTACGCGGAAATGGTGAAACCGTTCGTCGATGATGGTCGCTGGAAATTCGAGAAGATCATCTATACGAACATCGCCGACAACGCCACCGGACTTTCGTCGATGAAGAAAGCGCTGGGTAAAGCGCTGAAGAAGATTCCCACGGGCAAAGTCGATTATCCGGGAGCCTTGAAGTGGCTCGATGCGCTGAAGACAGAGCCGAATCCTCCCAAGGTCGAAATCAACCCGGAGGAAGACACGGCAACGTTGATCATGACCGGCGGCACGACGGGTGTTCCCAAGGCCGCGATCTTGACGCACGAAAACGTGTATGCCAATGCAATACAAGCTTCGTATTTAATTAAATACCAGAAAGAAAAACCGGAAGATCCAACTTTAGGACCGAAAACGGGCTACATGGGTGTCTTGCCACTCTTCCATTCATTCGCCATGACCGCTTTCATGAACGTTGCTGTTGCAACAGGCGCGTTCATCATTCTATTCCCGCGTCCGCCTCCAACCGAGGAGATCCTTCATGTGATTTCCACGATCAAGTTGCCCGACGGCAGTGCTCCGAATGGCATCTTCTATTGCGGTGCAGAGATCTTGTTCAAACGCATCTCCGACTTGCCGCCAGAGACCCTCGCCAAGTACCAGATCAAGGGTCGCTTGAAATTATGCATTTCGAGTGCTGGACCATTGCATGATTACGTGCGGCAGGCATTTGAGAGCAAAACCGGCGCAGCCATCACCGAAGCTTACGGTCTTACTGAAGCAAGCCCCGGCCTCACTTGCAACAATTTCTTCGGGGAACGCGAGCCCGGCTACATCGGCATGCCATGGTCGGGCACGGATGTTCGCATCTTTGACGCCGAGGATTTCTCCAATGGCCAGATCGAGACGATCGGTGAGGAAGGCCTCGGTGAAATCTGCGCGTATGGCCCCCAGATCATGAAAGGATACTTGAACTCGCCGGAGGATAACTTGAAAGAATGGGACGGCAAAAAATGGTTGCTCACGGGTGACATCGGTTTCATGGACGAGTATGGGCGTTTTGCAATTCGCGATCGCAAGAAACAGCTCATCAAGATGGCAGGGCATAGCGTGTTCCCGAGCGAGGTGGAAGAGCTACTCGCCCATCACCCCGCCATTTCCGAAGTTGCTGTCGCAGGCTTGCCAGACATGAAAACCGGCGAAGCAGTAAAAGCATGGATTGCATTAAAACCAGGTTCCACAGCTACTTCCGACGAAATCATAGTATGGGCTAATGAAAACATAACTGAATGGAAATGCCCTAAATATGTAGAAATAATCGCGGAAATTCCCAAGAATTTGATCGGCAAGGTCCAACGGCGTGTATTGCAAGAAGCCGATCCGCTTTTCAAGGGCGGCCAGAAACCAAAAGAAATACCGATGGAAGAACCGACTGAAGAGCCAAAAGAGGAAGAAGCATAGCCCTTTCTCTAATGACTGCTTTATTTCCTTGTATTTTCACCTATTTTTCTATTTTCAAGTTTTTAATTGAAATCCTGGCTTGGAGAACGCAATCAATAATCACGGTTGGTTTTTTAATTTGATTTGTTCGCAATTTTCCACGCAATTGCCGGAATTAACAATGTTATAAATTTGCTTCGATTGCGGCATCAACGCCTCCGATACCTTCTTATATTTTAATAACCAACTAAAATCTAACCAGGAAAGCGCGACTTCGCGCTTGTTATTGCATGGTCGGAATTGAGTTCTGCATTTTTTAAGAGAAGAATGCTTGCATTTGTTAAATACGAGGGAAATGAAATGACGATAAAATATCCAGTAGCCGAAGATCGTCCATGGTTTAACGGCAAATATTGGCCTGCTGAAGTTCCGCATCAATTGGACATCGATTTCTCCATGAGCTTGCCAGATCTGCTTGACCGTGCACTGAAAAATTGGGGCGATTTGCCATTTATTTGGTTTTCTGTTGGCGGATCCTGGGTCACCTACAAGCAATTTGGTGATCTAGTTTCTCGATTCGCGACATATCTCGACAAGATTGGCGTGAAAAAAGGTGACGTTGTTGCCGCACTTATTCCAAACAGCATCCAATACATTGTCGCTTATTACGCTACCATGAAGATCGGGGCCATTTATTCGGGGATCATGCCGAACTACAAACCACTCGAAGTGCTTCACCAGATCAAGACGGTCAACGCGAAATATCTCATCGTGCTCGATGCGCTGTACCCGGAATTAGTGAAGCCGTTCATCGCTGATGATCGCTGGAAATTCGAGAAGGTCATCTACACGAACATTGCCGACAATGCAACCGGCCTTTCTTCGATGAAAAAGGCGCTGGGAAAGGCCTTGAAGAAGATTCCCACGGGCAAGGTCGACTATCCAGGCGCGGTGAAGTGGCTCGATACATTGAAAACAGCGCCGAACCCGCCAAAGGTCGAGATCAACCCGGAGGAGGACGTGGCAACGTTTATCATGACGGGCGGAACGACCGGCGTTCCGAAGGCTGCGATGTTAACCCATGAAAACTGTTTTGCCAATGCCAAGCAATGCGAGATCTGGTCGGTTAACCAGAAAGAGACGCCGGAATCTACCGCACTTGGCGTGAAATCAGGCTGGGTTGGTGTTCTTCCACTCCAACACTCGTTTGGAATGACGGGGGTCATGAACTTAGCCATAGCGTGTGGCGGATGGATCATGCTATTCCCGCGACCACCACCAACCGAGGAAATTATTAATAACATAGCCACGTTGAACTTGCCAGATGGCAGCCCGCCGAATGGATTCATATATTGTGGCGCGGAGATCTTGTTCAAGCGCATCTCCGACTTACCGCCGGAAACCCTGGCCAAGTACCCACTCAATGGTCGACTGAAGATGTGCATGTCCGCTGCCGGGCCGCTGCACGAATACGTGCGCGCGCCCTTCGAGCAAAAAACTGGCGCCCCCTTGACCGAAGCATATGGCTTGACAGAGGCAGGACCAGACCTGACGATCAACAATCTCTTCGGGGAACGCGAACCCGGTTTCATTGGCTTGCCAGTACCTGGCACGGATATGCGCATTTTTGATGCCGCCGATTTTTCTCAGGGCCCGATCGAGACGCTCGGGGAGGAAGGCATCGGTGAAATATGTGCCGCCGGGCCACAAATAATGAAAGGTTACCTGAACGCCCAGGAAGACAACATATTGGAATGGGACGGTAGAAGGTGGCTACTCACGGGCGACATCGGCTTCATGGACGAATATGGCCGGTTCGCGATTCGTGATCGCAAGAAGCAGCTCATCAAGATGTCAGGACACAGCGTGTTTCCGAGCGAGGTCGAGGAACTGCTTGGCCATCATCCTGATATATCCGAAGTCGCCGTCGCGGGCCTCCCAGATATGAAGACCGGCGAAGCCGTGAAAGCGTGGGTGGCGTTGAAACCCGGTGCGAAGGTCACGCCTGACGAGATAATAACATGGTCGAAAGAGAACATCACCGAATGGAAATGTCCGAAATACGTCGAAATCGTTTCGGAGATCCCCAAGAACATGATTGGGAAGGTCCAGCGGCGAGCTCTACAGGAAAATGACCCGCTTTTCAAGGGTGGCCAGAAACCAAAAGAACAAGAACAGTAGGCTTTCTCGTTAGGCATTGTGGTTCATATTTTTCTTCCATCATTTCTTTTTTTCAAGGTTTTATTTTCAGCACTTCATTTGTTTTCAAGTAATGGTGAAAGAACATTAATTACTAAATGATCTTGAAAAACTCGATGATCAAGAACAACACGACTAAGTAGACAAACCAAGCCACCACGCCTTTCTTGTCGAGATTGGAAATCGACCCGCCCTTGTGCAGCGACACGAACATGGCACCCAGCATGGAAAGTGGCTTGATCACGGCATACCGAGGATTTTCCGCGTGCTTGGTCGGGTATGGAACGCCGCCGGGCATAATTAACACGTCTGTCCGCCGTGCTCGGAGCTCGCTTAACACGGCTTCCTCGGAAAACTCGTCAACGTGCAAGAGCGTCCAGCCGTATAGCCGGTCCTTGTCTGGTTGGTGCATGTCAGTCACCGCCACCGGCGCGATTTCACCCTGGTGCTGCTGGCAAAATGCCAGTGATTCATCATCGATAGGCGAGATATCATCATCCCAATTGCAACATTCCATCAAGTCGAAGCCAAGATCGAGAGCTTTTTTCCTGGAGAGATGCGTCCCGGGTTTCCACCGCGGTTTTTCCCCACCGGTCGACCAGGGAAAGTGGCATATTCCAACGAGAGCGCCTTGCCTGTGCGCTTCCTCCACGACACGCTGCACCTTTTCGTCGGCATCCAGGCCCTCGAACTTGGAGAAATCCCACTCCTTGAGTCCAAGAACGGCTATGTCGCCGCGCTTGGTCGAAATTTCCACGCCTTGCATGACCAGGATCTGGTCCTTATACCTTTCCTTAAGCCTCCGGATATCATCGGCATTCGATAGCGTGTCGTGATCCGTGACGAAGAACGCGTTGAAGCCCATGGCGACGTGCCATGCAATGCCCTCCTCGACCGTCATGGCCCCGTCGCTATGCCGAGTGTGGAAATGCGTGTCGAGCAAGACGTTCCACTTGTCCGCGTCATACCCCGACGGGTGATACTGGTTCGCGGGATCGAGCCAATCCGCCATCTTGTACTTGTATTTCCGAGGACCATCGAGATTCAAGATAACAGACGTGTAAATGATCACGCCAGCCACCGAGCAATACGCCAAAAATTCCCCGATGATGCCAAGCCAGCCGTACCACAGGATCAAGACCACAGGCACCAGCAAGAGCCAGACAATGAATCCGATCTTGATTTCAGCTTTCATGCGACTACACCAGCGTGAAGAGAAATCAATGTATCCGAATCCACGGATACCACGGTGAAATGACCATAGTCAAGAGAAACACGACATTCTGCACGATGACCGCGGCATTCGCGAGGATCGTGGCAAGGAGCAAGGGGGATGCGAGCAATTTCGGCCGGCGAACGATAAAATAGGTCATTTCAGCACCGAGCATGATGATCGATGCAACGAGCATCCAGATCGCCGTCTCGCTGTGTAAGGCGGCATAGCCATCATCAACGGCCATCACTCCAACGATCACGGCGACCCATGGTAAATCGATCCATGAGAGATGTCTCCCGCCCGCGACAGAAAGCTGCTCGATGACGACGAGGATGATAAAATACCCGATCAGGGCCGATTCTTGCAAGGTATGGCCGACAAACTCGTCGTTGAAATACAAGTAGGCATACAAGTTTGATGTATTATAACTAAATTGTTTCGTGTACAAGAGGTTGGCGTGATCATTGCTCCAATGAAAAACGACACCCATCGTGCCAACGATGATGACGCCAAGCGCGAGTAACTCGATTAAGGTTTTCGTTCGCTCCTTGCCAGGAATCTTGGCAAGGAGCATCTTGCACGAGATCCAGAAGATCACGTTCAACACAAGGCACATGGCAATGAAATTGACGATAAAATCGACATTATACGGGTATGGCGTGTTCATGGCTGGCGAGGTGACCGGCTCGTAGATGTTCACGTAGATAGTGAAAGGAATGTTAAACGCTTCTCTCGCCCATGCGCATATCGGGATCGCTATCGCAAGGAGCAAACCGCTTGCAAGGGAAGGATGAAAAGTCTTTCTTGGTTTTTCCGTGTTCATGAATGCACATTATAGCCGGCGGGATTTATAATTTCAACACTCATTACACCAGAAATGAAGTCTTAAGTATTAAGAAAGAATAATTTCACGGCTCGGAAGAAAGTTCTTGCCAAGCATCTTTCATTTCCTCAGCGATTCCTTCGGAAATGACGGATATCATCCGTTCTCCGATTTCCGGGCTGCAGATGGATGGATCCTTGAGATCCCTCAACCAAGTCCACTCCGGTGTTTCTTTAACGGGGATGTCATCACTTACCTGGTAAAGCGGCGGCTCTTCCTTGCCCGTGGCATAATCCGAAACGTCGACGAGGTCAAGGCCGTAATCCTCGCTCATCCGCCATGCCATCGATGTCTCGCCATCTTGGGCGTGCCCTCCATATCCAGCCGGGAAAAGAAAATCAGCCCAACGCAGGCCATAGAGCTTCACGTGCAAGTCATTGGCGGCCGCGTGCTCATCGGCAGCGGCCTTGGCACGCTGGAGCGCCCCTTCTTGAAAGGTTCCCCAATGCCCGGTGAGGATGAGAATGACTTTGAACCCGAGTTTCAACATTTCCTTGTACATTTGCAAGAACACGCTTTCCGTGGTTGTCTCGTCGTAAACAATGCCACCTGGATATCTTGCATAGCCATATGTGCCGATGTAATTGGTTGGCATGAGCGCGCCGGCGTTCAGCTTGATGATGGCACGCTCGCAAATGTATTGCGCTACGAGCCCATCGAGCCCGATGGGATTCTGGCTCCCGTGCCATTCGAGCAGCCCGGTTGGCTGGATGGCCACCGGGCACGCCGCGATGGCCTCGTTTATCCTTGGAGGGCGCATGTAAGCGTATCGAAAGGGGTTTGCTTCTGCTAGCATGGCAATTCCTCGATGAATCGAGTACAACTATCTTCACGGGAAAATAAAGTGGCCAGTTGGTGTCTTTTCATGGCTTATCATGAAAGCATGAACGTGTTTTCGGGAATTGGCACGACAATCCATATTCATGCCTAAAGTCATGCCCGATTCAACGCTAAATTTTGAAATAATAATCAAACAAACGGCAATATGCCATACGAAGATTCCACCCTTGTGGATTTATATAGTCATTGGAGAATAGTAACATGCACGGCTACAATGGTCCTCGATAACCGTGTGATTTTGTTAGCAATCAAGTGTTCTGCGGGCGAACGTTCTGAAAATAAACGAGTAGACAAGGATGAAGATGCCATGCCATATGTCGTCGTGAAGATGCTTGCACCAATAAGTCAGGTTATGGAAGTGGCCAGGATCAACACGGAGGATGCTCACTTGATAGATCGTGATGTTCCAAGTGTTGAATCTGTCGTGCCGGTGGCTTGCAAGGTAACATTGGATGGAGGCGAGGTCTTATCGATCTTGAAAGTCGATAAAGAGTACCTCGCACAAGCCTTGGACATGCAAAACGCGTGGATTGCAAGATTTTCGCGCGTGGAGGGCATGAGGTACAGTATTGACGTATACTACACTGCAGAAGAAGCCATGCCGTTTTTTGCATCGTTAGTGCAATAAAAAGGTCATTTTTCATTTTTTTTTATTTTTATCGAGTTTTGACATTCCAAGGAATTAGTTGTTCGTTCAAATTTGAGATCTATCCGAAAAAATATTCCAACGCAATTTGTCGAGCCTTGCGCAAATGCTCCGTCACCGCCGAAACCGTGATGTCAAAATGTGCTGCGATTTGCTCGGCCGTGATCCGTTTCGGTGACTTGTAAAAGCCATTGTGCACCGCATAGGAGGTTATCTCGCGCTGGCGATCCGTGAAAGCAGGCATCAACATGCGATTGTCACGGAGCTCGTGCCGGAGATCATCGAGGGCAAGGATCGTGATCTCGTTCCCAAAGCTCGTGATGATGTCATGGATCTTGGGCAACATGGTTTCCTCGGCGAGCAAGTTGAACGTTATGGACTCGGGAGTCATGGTCACGGGCGGCATGATCGCCCACGATCCTTGTTCCATCACGGGCAAGGGAAAGAAGCCGCCAGCACTCGTCGATTGGATGATGCAGTCGATGCTAAGCTCCTGCCTTGCAAGTTCTTGAACGAACGTGACGTGCAAATCTTGCTCCATGATATGGTTCCAATCTTGTTCATGGCCTGGCTTGAAAATGATCCTCGCGAGTGAAAAAAAGTGATTTTTGTCATAATTAAATGCCGTGGTGATTTCCAAGAAGGAAATGCGGGCGAAAAAATCGGGAAAACCGAGTTTTTCTAAAAAGTCGGCGGATAACCGAACCCGTTCGATGCGCATGGGATAGATATCGTTGCTGCTATTTTAGGGGTTGCGATCACAAGTTAACATCATTTCTAATCCGAGTCAAACGAGAACACTTGTTGCAATACCAGAGGATTTAACCCAAACAAAAAGGATATCGAAATGGATCACGCCATTGCTTCAAGAAGTTCAATACCATGATTTTGCAAGATGTACCCGAGCGCTGTTTTCCCTATAAAGCTCATGCTTTCGAGCGCTGAAAGACGACCCGCGATGCAAGGTCGCGGAATGCCCGTGAAATAATGGATGCAGTCAACATCTTGCATGCCTTGCGAAATGGCTTGCATAATGGTTATCCCAACATCACCAAGCATCAAGCTCATTTCTTGCGCTATCGCGGAGCTTTCATCCAGCGGTAACTGGTCGAAGCGCCGCAATTGTTCTATCATGGTCAAATTCATCATCGTGGAAGGATCGTGGATTTCAGGATTTACTCGGGAACCACATTAGAAATAGGTGATGGAAAACTTTGAGCATGATGCACTTAAATAAGATGAACATTGTTCATGCTTTTGAAAAAAAATGAAACAAATGCATCGAGGAACCCAGGAAGTTAATCTAACCTCAGAATGATAGCGTTCTCGCTATGCCGTCGATGGACCGTTCTATCATCAAGCTCGTGATTTCGAACTGGCTAAGGCATTACGATTGCTGGTGAAAATATATTGTGCTTTCGAGAGATATCGAAACATTAAAAACGAGGAAAGATCACGGATTCAAGAATTCGTTGAGATAGCCTTTCTTGTCCATCCATGCGCGCTCAGTCTCTTTGTAACGGAAAACGATATCACAATGGGAATCCTCGAAATCCCATTTGCTCACGATAACCAGGTCTCCGAGCCGCGTCCACATGCGTTTCTTGATCTTGCCACGAATCCTGCCCATCCGTTCCACGCCATCAGCACATCGAACTTTCATGCGGTCATCCCCGAGAATTTGCACGATAATGCCGAGAACTTCGTTATCGCGAGGGTCTGGGATGCGGGCTCGTTGGACCTCTATATCGCCCGTTTGTTGGCGAACATGTGGTCGTGATCCGCGGTTTCCACCGCGGCTGCTTTTCTTACCCATACATACAATTAGGGAAAATGGCTATTTATACTATAGCGCAAAAACGTCCTAATTCCGAAGAACGAGCATGGATAATCGGTCTTCACGGTACCCGGGGCTGACATTTTCGGATAATTTCGGATGCTTTAATTCCGTTATAAATTCAAGAATTCACATCCATTCTCACGCAATAATTTTTCGATGTCGCCACGTTCCTTTTGCAACAATATGCTGCCACTTGCCACGAAGAATCCACGATATTCAATACCTTTTAGTTTTTCAACGAAGGCTTTTTTCTGTATGAATTTTTCGACTTTTGAACGTTCACGAAGCACGGTAGTTATTTCGGCGATGATTGGCGGATCATCTGATATTCCATCGATCTCCACCTCCATGGTCTCGGGAAATACCTCGCCTTCCGGATCGTCTATGTGGACCTTTTTCAACTCGACCCCGCCAACACCCTCACCCTCCAATATGCGAGAAATGACATTACGAGCAAATTGTTCAAATGGTGCACCTATGGCTTGCTTGATGTTATCAAGCGTGCTCATTACTTCACGATGCTGGGTATGCATTTCATTCTGCATGGCCTCGAATCGTTTATCCACAGCCTCAAACCGCTTGTCCATTTCCTTGATCAGGTCCTTGATATCTTCTTTAGTAGCCACGACGCTTGAAAGTGCAGTGATGATTGCGCCTTTCACGGTATCATTTTCCCGAATCAATTTCGGAAGAATTTCAAGGAGCTTATCCACGTCAATCTCCGCGGATTTCTTGGTCGAACGAGTGGTCAACTTATAATCACCAATATTCATGGTTTGGATTTCTTTTCCTTCAATGTTCATATACCAAGTACAAAAACATCCTTAAAAATATCGAGAAAATTGCGAAAGTGACGAAGAACTGACCAAAATGATATCTATCGTTCCATTTTCCAGAACACGAGCCCGCTGTACATTTTCGGATAAAAGAACGTGGTCTTGGGGGGCATGATCTCGCCCGCACGCGTGACCTGGAAAATCTCATCGATCGATGCGGCGTTCACGAAAAAACCCATCTGATATTTCGTCTTGTCTTTCAGTCGTCTTATGGTTTCCTCGACCCCCTTCACGTAATCGACATTCTTGTCAATCTCCAGGTCCTCATCGCGGATTCCGAGGCATTGTTCGATAACGACCTTGTGCAAGATTGCAAGGTCGAGATGCTTGTAGGCATCGGAACAATCGGGAAAAAATTCTTCTATCGATCCAAAATCCTTCAAGGATAACAGGTATTTTTTGTCGTTGAAGTTGCATTGCATCCCGAACACGACATGCTTCTCGTCGCCAATAGCTCTAGGCGAAGACATCGACGCCATCTGCTCGATGATATCTTGCATCGCGGGCATTTCTTGCACGGTAAAGTACTTGCCAAGTCTCTGAAATACCTTCTTGACATCCACCTTGCCAAGATTGTAGAGCAGTCGATTCGTCGGGAGTACGAGCAAGCCATCATTCATGGAGTTGACGAAGGTGACGAGCCGGTATCGAGCGGCGGGAATCTCGGGATGCTGGTTCATGAATTCCAGCGACGTCTTGTACCGGTGATGACCATCGGCAATGACGCATTGCTGGTCCTGCATGGCATCGACAAGCTTGGCGATCTTGCTTTCATCCGATATCCGGTACAATTGCTGAATGCCACCATCATCGTCAGTAAATCGTTCCGTCTCTGATATTCCTTCGATGGCGTCCACGAGCATGCTCTCGATGGTTTTTCGCTTGTCATCATAGATGAGAAAAATCTGTTCCAGGTTTGAATGGTTCGCCGCCATCAGCTTGAGCCGGTCCTCCATCGGCTTGGGAAATGTCTTTTCGTGAGGCAAGATGTTATTTCCGAGCTCTTCAAGTTCAAGCAACGCCACGAAGCCGAGCCGGTCGTACTCCTTCCCACCATAATTGAAATGATGCGCGTAAATGTAAATGGATTCATCGGGATCTTGCATGAACACGCTCTCCTCGATCCATTGCGCAAGTAAATTCGCGCTGCTCTCGTACTTGGTATCATCATCACCAAACGGCAGGATCAAGTGTACATAATTGTAGTCCGATCGATTCTCGAACATCTGCTGTTGCGCGGCTGAAATGACGTCGTAAGGTGGAGTGACAACCTGGGCCAGGTCTCCGACAAGTTCGGGATTGTAACGAAATCCCTTGAATGGCTTTATCACGACCATGATTTTCATGCTCTCGTTGTATGAAATTAAACCTTTACCGTGAAAAAAAAGGATGACCGGAATCTATTCGCCATGGCAAGAATCTAAAATGGAAAATTTTATAGCTGAATGGAGCATATTTCATCTTTAACCTTATTATAAGATATTTTCTACAACCTTAAACTATTTTTTGTCCATGGCATTCTATCCCGTGGATTAATGAATTCGTGTCATGC
>Ga0209039_10001046_pt1 | contig 26907 bp, 29 predicted proteins | sample BogFormECP12_OM1_FD_188238 | JGI IMG/M metagenome (GOLD analysis project Ga0209039, IMG submission 188238) | Bog forest soil microbial communities from Calvert Island, British Columbia, Canada - ECP12_OM1 (SPAdes) (version 2) | ecosystem: Environmental > Aquatic > Freshwater > Wetlands > Bog ... | reverse complement strand
CTCCCCAGCTTTAACATTGCTCATTTTGATTCATCTCCTTTTGTGATTTCGAAGGTTTCACCACAACCTTAACAATACTCGGCCTAATCACTTTTTCCCTCATGGTATAACCCTTTCGTATTTCCTCGACGATCATACATCCGTTAACGCCCTCCTTCTCGGTTTTGGCGATGGCGTTATGCATGGAAGGGTCAAAAGGCTTGCCGACACAATCTATGGGAGAGACTCCTTGGCTCTCAAGCACTTTCTTCAGCTTCTTAAGGGTCATCTCAACCCCTTGCACCACGGCTTCCGTGGAGTTTGAACTGCGACCAACCTCGACAGCCAACTCCAAATCATCAACAACATCCAGCAACTCGATCACAAGTGGTTCATTACAATATTTCTTGATTTCCTCAATCTGCCGATCGTATCTCTTTTTCAAATTCTCTATGTCCGCTTGAGCGTACTTCAGCCTCGAAAGATACTCTTCCGAACGTTCCTTCTCGTCATTCAGAGCCCGACTCAAAGTTTCTACTTGATCCGCTTCTTTTTTCGGCTCTGTCTGCTCTTCGCTCATTAAGTCTCCCACACAATAAGCAGACTCCTAGCATATTAAAACAAAAATATATACTTCACTGTTTTAGTGTTTTGGGAATATTTCGGTTAAAGCTATTAGGTTTACAATCAGCTGGCCAATCAGTTCTTTGGTTTTCTTGTCCTGTAGCTTGCGGTCTACATCGAATTTCTCCATCGCATTGCTAATCATCACCTCAGGTTTGTTGATAGTGTGCACATTGAGGAAAACGAAACATTGCCGCAGGTGATATTGCGCCCTGGAAGTTCCCAGCATCCCCGTTGAAGCTCCAATGATGGCCACGGGCTTCCCGTCAAGAACGTTCTCAATATATGGTCTCGAAGCCCAATCTATGGCGTTCTTCAAAACACCAGGTATAGAATAGTTGTATTCAGGAGTCGCGATGAGAACAGCATCTGCAGCTTTGATTTTAGCTTTGAAGTCCTTCACTATCTGAGGCGGCTGAGCTATCAAATCCTCGTTGAACATGGGAATTCCTTCAAGATCGAAAGTCTCAAACATCACGTTCTCTGGCATCAACTCACCCGCAGCTCGCAGAAGCGCCCTGTTGAACGAACTTTTCCTTAAACTCCCAGCGAAACCCAGAATTCGAATAGGCTCAGACATTAACAGCCCCTTAAACAGCATCAAACTTAAAACAATTTCGCCAACGTAGTTTTCGACAAATCGACCCATTAGCAGGCAAATAGAAGCATCTTTCAGAAGATTCTTCCATATCAGAAGAATATAAGACTCTTCCATGATTGCTTAAATCTGATTCCGTCCATCATCATATTCAGGGGGAGACGATGAAGAACTCATCCACGTTACTTGCTCTCGTCATTCTATTGGTCGCTTCCTTCTTGACATTTGCATTGACAATGCCTGCATACAGCGAAGGGGAAGAATCAAGCCAGCAGACTGTGGCACAAACCTTCACATGGACATGGATTATCACAATCTTCATAATAGCCGTCCTAGCTGGAGCTCTGCTGATATTTTTGATGGCTTTTCTTCAGCGCCGAAGAAGAAGAAAGCAGGAAGAAAACCAAAGAGCCGTGCGCATCAGCCTAGTCAGATGAATCACCAGGGCTGGATCAAGACAATAGATGATTAATGCTTCAATCCTGCCGAGGTGACGACGTCCTTCATGACTTCGGTTGGCTTCTGGAAGACCGCTTTTTAGCGCGTGCTAAAACGTGAAGGCCGAGGGGCACAGTTTGTTCAGGACACACTCACGGCATCTGGGTTTTCGGGCTACGCATACGTTTCTGCCCAATATGATAAGCAGATCGGTGATTCTATTCCACTCTTTCCTAGGGATAATATGCATAAGATCCTGTTCGATTTTGTCCTGATCTTCGTTCTCAGTCAGGCCGAGACGCTTCGATACTCTGCGCACGTGCGTGTCCACGGCTATTCCCACAACTACATCGTATGCCTTTTGAAGGACGATGTTTGCAGTTTTTCTAGCTACGCCAGGTAGCTCAATCAGTTCCTCCATCGTTTTTGGAACTTCCCCATTGAACTTTTCCACAAGTATTCCCGCTGTCATCTTGATGTTCTTGGCCTTGTTCCTGAAGAAACCAGTCGGTCTCACCTCCTGTTCAAGCACCGCCAAATCTGCATTCGCATAATCCGCCGCAGTTCTGTACTTCTTGAACAAGCTCTTCGTCACCTTGTTCACTCGTTCATCCGGGCACTGGGCAGAGAGAACCGTGGACACAAGAAGCTCAAGGGGGTTACCATAGTTTAATGCTGTCTTCGCATTGGGATATTCCTTTTCCAGCAATGTAATGATTCTTAGGGCTCTCTTCTTAACATCGGTGTCCATGCCGTTACTCTGCATATCGTCCACCTGAATCAGTCTTGAGCGGTCTAGATAGAAAAGGTTTACAGAAGCTTTTTACAGGCAGAACGAAGCCTACAGTTAGAGGTGAAAAAACTTGGATGTGAAACTGCTAATTGACGGAGAAGCCGTCGACTTGAATCAGTTCGTGGAGAAAATCTTGGGTGGCACAATCGCAGGCGCTGTGACCTCGCTCAGAGACATAAACAAAAACTGGAAAAAGATAGAGATAACAGTCACAAGATAAACGCTTTCTCGGTTCATCCATTTACTGACGTGGCCAATTGTATTTCGCCAAACATTTCTCTCTTTGCCTTGCATATCGGGCAAACATACGGTGGCTCCTCACGGTAGACGACATAGCCACACTGTTTACAGTACCAAAGACGTCTCTTTATCGTGCCGGGTGTTGAAGCTGTTGCAGCAACGCTTTGCGTTGTCTGAGCTGTAGGCGCTGCTTGGATGTTTTTCTGCATTGCTCGAGACTGTTTTTCAAGTGGTCTGCGTTCAGGGATAGGGTTTATCGGCGTTTTGCCGTCATACAAATCTTTCCGCATGTATAGTGCGCAGTAACAGGCTCCGTACTCGACCACATCTGGGTCCCGATAGTCACAGGGACAGACAATGTCCCTGTCAAGTTCGAGGATGCCGCTGGCGACCCTGCATGGACACGACGGATAACCGTACCGTTCCTCGTTTTTCCTCAATCCTTCCAGTAGATCCTGCAGAAAATCTGAATCAGGATGCAGATAGTAGCCATAGCTCTGAGCGTCACTTTGGGCTCTCTGCCGCACCTTCTCCAGGGAAATCAAATTTCAAGTGCCTCTTTTATCTTGTCCTTTCGGAAGCCTGTGATCACGGTTTTGTCGTCGACGATAAGTGTGGGATAACTCGGCGAACCTCCATGACTCGTGATGTCTTTGGTGATTTTTTCGTGATCTGCATCGCTAGCCAAGTCAACATCCACATAATCATACTCGATACTGCTTTCATTGAGGAATTTCTTCGTCATCTTGCACCATGCGCATGTGCTTATCGCGTACATCATAACTTTGTGCTTGTTGTTCTTTCCTTCAACATGAATCTTGTCCATATTCTTCACAGCCATCTGGGGATATCCGTATTCTCGGTGTAGAATATAATGATTTTCTATTACAACTGTAACGTAACGCGTCCGTTGCAAACGATCAGCTTCGAGCTTCCGTCTTCGAGTGACTAAAGAGAAAAAGGGAGGTTGAATATGCGTTTTCGGGGCTCTATTTGTGGAACTCTTGTAATCTCTCGTTTGTCTTGTTCCAGTTGACGAGGTTCCAGAATGCCTCTATGTATTTTGCTCGGTCGTTCTTGTAGTCTATGTAGTAAGCGTGTTCGAAAACATCCAGCACCATAAGGATATGGAAGCCTGGGTAAACGTTGGTGTTATGTTTTTCTATCTGCATTATCAGGGGTCTTTTCGTCTGCTTATCGATGGTTAATGCAGCCCATCCTGATCCTTCCACGCTTGAGGCCGCTTGCGAAAATTCTTTTTTGAATCTGTCAAAGCTTCCGAACTCGCTGTCCAACGCTTCAGCCAATGCTCCAGTTGGTTTCCCACCTGCTTTCTTGGGTGGCGCAAGATTGTTCCAGAATAGAGCGTGAAGAAGGTTTCCACCAATATTCCATGATAGCTCCTTTAAGCTCGCTTTGATGTCGATGTCTGCACCTTCTTTTCTTGCTTTTTCCAATTTTTGTAGGACCGCATTTGCACCGTTGACGTAGGCTTGATGATGCTTGTCGTGATGTATCGTCAACTGCTCTTTTGACATGAACGGCTGCAAATCACCGTAATCATAGGGCAGCTTCGGCAACGCGTAGAGTTTGCTTGATTCCATTATATTTCCTCCTGCTGTATTACTTTCAGATTCGAAAAGCTTTAAACCTTTGTGACTTTACGTCTGCAGCAGCACCGAAAACACCTGCCGGCACTCCCTCTTTAAGTAGTCCGAGCTCAGAGAGTTTCAGGGAAGACAGGAGGCGAAGACGTGGAAACTGTCACGATGGTTGTTAGCAGCTCTCCATATGGGGACGAGAGAATCTGGAATGCATTGAGGTTGGCTGAGGCACTTTCCTGTTCATCTCTGGGGACAAAAGTGAACATTTTCCTGATCGGAGATGCCGTGAATGCAGCTAAGAGAGGACAGAAGCCGGCCAAGGGCTTTTACAACATAGAAAAAATGCTTGAGGACCTCGTCAAAGTGGGGGTCTGCGTTAACGTCTGCCACACAAGCATGAATCTAAGAGGGTTGACAGAAAAGGACTTAGTCACCGGCACCGAGATGGGCACGATAACAGGGCTATCAAAATGGATAGAAGAAAGCCAGAAAACCATCTCCTTCTAGGAAACTAAGAACCTATTTCTTGGTTAGCGCGTAGAGTTCCAGAATCTTTCTATTCGTTCGGCGCAGTCAGATGGGTCGTTGACTCTCATCATCTCTTTCTGGAAGTAGCTCGGAAGCTGTCTCTTGATGTAAGGCTGAGAAATCCGACTGTCCAACAATACTATGCAGCCTCTATCTCTTGCTGACCTGTGGACACGTCCGCAAGCTTGAACCAGCCGTAGTACAGCCGGCGCAAAGTAAGCATAGGTTCGACCGTTTCCAGGAAACTGCTGCTCAAGATAATCAATCAATGATTCTTCATAAGCGTTCCACGTTGCAAGGGGCAGACCGACCGCAACGACGCATTTAAGAATGTTGCCAGGATAATCCATTCCTTCGCTCAGTTTGGCCCCCATGACTCCGTAAAGAATGTTTATTGATGAACTTCTCAGTCTGTCGATGACCTCGCTTCTCACAGTGTCCTGATCCTCCATCATTATTCTCCTGTTCGTCTTAATCAAAGCGGTAACTTCATGCATCAATCCGTAGCTAGTGAAGAAAACAGCCATGTTACCCTGAGTCGAATGAGATATTGCTTCAACGTAATTCTTCCATTTCTGAAGCATTTGGTCATTTCTCTTCTTAAACTCTGATGACACATCTTCAGCCGCAAGGATGAGTCTGTTCTCGGATGGAAAGGGTGAGTCAAACTCTTTCAGACAAGTGCTTTCTGAATCGTAGAGCATCAAGTCTCTGTAAACGGGCGGTGGAGAAAGGAAGCCGCTCATAAGGATTGTTCCACGTGCTTCTCTCAGAACAGGGTCCACTATCTCTCTTCCGTCCAAGCTTCTGACCGCCAGCATCACGCGATCTCTTCGATCTTTCATGATCAGATGCACATGTTTTGGCCCTATATTGCTGAAGAAATTCTCCATGAACACGCCAATTCGATGGTTGTGACTTGAAATCCTCTGTGAACCTGACTCGAGTTGTTTCTTCTTCACGTGTTCCCCATACTCTTTGAGAATGCTGGCAGCTTCAGCGGCTGACACGCCACGGTTAGCCAGGAATATATCGCTGACTTCCTGAGGATGGAGCAGTTTGAGTTCTTCAGTTCTCAAAGTGGACCGGCCACGCTGAAAAATCTCCTTCATAAGGATTTGCAAATGCTCTTTTACAGATTCAGTGGATTCATGTTCGAAAGTTTCAGCTTCTCTCATGGCTTTTTCAACAGCGCCCTCGGTCAACTGGTCAGAAAGCAGTTCTCGCGCGAAATTCGGCAGATTATGCGCCTCATCAACGATTAGAAAAACCCTTGAAAAATCCGGTCCGAAGCTTTTCAAAATCGACTCTCTTATACCCGGGTCGAAGGCGTAATGGTACGTTCCGAGGAAGACTTTAGCCATAGGCAGAATCATCTTCAATGCTTCATGAGCACAGAAACCTCGCTTGGACAAGAATTCAACCGATTCTTCAGGCGCGAGGATCCTTCTCCCACAATCTAGAGCCAGTTGCTCTGCCTCTTTTTCCCTTTCGATGGTATTCCTATAGAATTTGCAGTATGGTCTGGTGGACGACTCGGAGTTTTCCTTGAGTCTTCTACATTCTTCGAAAAAGTCAAGGTAGGAGAGATCTCCCCTGATCTTCAACGGGCACATGTCCTGTTTGCTGAAAAAGGAGACACAACATAGATCCCCCGAAAGTGCCCTCAACTCTTTTAGGTAAATGTGTAGTTGGCTTCTTGTTCTGAAGCATATCATAAGTCTGTTTTCGCCGAGTTGAGGCAAAACAGCAAGCAGCGAAGCGATTGACTTGCCTATCCCGCAAGGAGCACTTCCCACGAAAACCTCTCTGCTCTTGATAGCCTTGGCGGCCTCCTGAATAAACTCGATCTGGCCCTTTCGCAACTCATAGTTGCCAGGAAGTACGCCACTTGTCCGAACGTTTGCCTTCAACTGCTGGCAACTTTTCTTCTTGAATTCAGAAACTCTAACACTAGAAACCAAGTATGTTCCGCAGTCTACGCAGAATCGATTACTCTCGTGTTCCACTGAAGAATACTTTCGGCCACAGTTGCGGCACGCATAGGTCTGAGGCAACTCTTCCACAGCACCATAACTACAAACTCTTAACTTATACTTTCCCAAGAGAAACCATACGTTGAATGTACATCATGCTAAACATTTTCGCCTGGACATTTTGGAAAAAGTACTGCAACAGAATATTAGACCAACCTTGGTTAGCACCCGCTCATGCGTTTCCTATCATTCGCAATGCAGGATTGACTGTCTGTGGGTCCAACATGTTCTCGGGAAGATATTATACAACCAGTAGAACGCGTAATATTGTAAGAGAGTCCACTGTTTTCCGTCCAAGAGCGTCCGTTCTCCTTGTCGTGTGTTGTCTGCTCTTTGCGGGCAGCTTCACGGTCTCCCCGATTGCAGTGGGAAAATCGGAGCATACGTTTGTTAACCCCCGAAACACCTTACGCGCGCACCTTGAATAGGCTATTAGCCTGTCGTGATCTCAAAGATTTGTGATGCTAGATTTTGCCTTTGGTCTGGATGGCTCGAAGCGCGGATAGGTACGCTACAGCTCCTATTATGGTGAATGGAAGGCTCGCGAGCAGAATATTCAGCAGGGAAGAAAGTTGGATAGGATATCCTGAGAAAGTGTAGTCTCGCATGGCTTGTGCTGCCAGACTGAGCGGATTGGCAGATACCACGCTTGTTAGAAGGCTCGGCAAGTATTTCTGAACATAGCTTATAGGGTAATAGACGGTGCTGAGAGTGAGAAAAAGCAGCTGCACGATTTGTTGATAAGCGAAGAAGTACTCGCCATGAGTGGAGGCTACGGAAGCTAATGCAGCGGAAATGCCTGCAAGTCCCATCGCAAGAAGGAACAGGAATGGCAACAGGATTATCATGCTCCATATTGCTGCAGCTGGAAGAACGACTAGTGCAACTAACATTAGAGACGTTGAATAGATTAACGCTGCAGTTCCACCTGCAAGCAGGTAGGCAGTGACGATTCCAGGTGTGCTGATGGGCAAGGAGAGGTAATATTGGATTACGCCTTCTCGGATGGCAAGCCATATTCGCCTCCCAGTGTCCAAGGATGCTGCGAACATTCCCATAACGATGATTGCTGGAACAAAGTATTGGAAGTAGTTAATGGACGGCATTATCTTCCCGTAGACAAGGGCCACGACGAGCATGTCGGACAGATTCAGGCTTAGAAGAACGGCCATCAGCCACTTTGTCCTGAAGAAATAGGAAAGATCGTTTCTGGCCAACTGCAGGATTGCAGTGAGTTCTGTCAACCGCTTTTCACTCCTTCTACCAAACGTCCGAGAAGGAAAATGCCTAACCCAAGTGTGCTGACCGCCAAACCTGTCAATACTGCTATCGCAATCGACGCGTTAAGGAACAGGTTGGGGTTAAATCCTAAGAAGAGGTGAACGAGGTCCGCTCCGTAGGTCAATGGGCTGAACCTCGCCACTGTCGCGTAACCAGGCTGAGCCTGAGCCAGATAGAAGAGTGGATACAACACTGTGCTGAATCTGATCAATAACGCGCTGAGCCCTGTAGTGATGGCAACGTATAGATCGCTTGATTTGAAGGCTATGAATGACAAGCCCAACATTAATCCTGCAACTCCGAAGCCCAGAAAGAAAAGCGCCAAGGCCGCTGCTAAGACTGAAATGACAGTCAAGTTGCCAATCAATGAAAGCACGATGGTAAAAGGTACGAGAAGCATGAGCGCAAGTTCAAGCCCTCCCTTCAGAGCTATCGACAGGAAAAGCTTCGATCTGGAAATTGGAAGGCTCAAGAGGTAGGGCAGTCTCCCTTCATGCGCAGCTTCTACAAACTCTCTCCCTGCATGAGAGCCAACATCAAAAGTCATCATGACCATGAACCCTACTGCATAAAACATCTGATAGCTCCCGATACTTGGGATGTTCACGAGTTGCGATATTATGGCTCCATAAATGAAGATTTGAATACTGAAAGAGAACCATTGGAGCCCAATCCACACTGGGGGATACAGTTCATGTTTGAGATCAAACCACACCACACGAAGAACATCAAGCATTCTCAGTTGTCTCCAGCTTCTTGCCAGTGAAGCTCAAGAAAACGTCGTCCAAAGACGGTTCAGTTACTCTGACTGAAGAAACCCGGATATTCCTTTCATAGCAGAGGCTGGTCATTTTGGGAACCCACGCCTCAGCCATTGAGACGTATATTTTGAATTTGTCCTCTTGGAGAGCTGCGAGTTTCACTGTTCCAGGAATCTTTGCGAGTTCGTCTTGCAATGCTGAGTCATTTTCAACGTGTTCAAGTTCGAGTTCGACGATGTCGCCTCCAGCGATTTTGTCTTTTAAGTTCTGAACGGTGTCGCAAACAATGTTTTTTCCGTTTTCAAGGATGGTTACTCTGTCGGCAAGGTATTCTGCCTCGCGAACCTCATTGGTTGCAACCAGTAGGGTTGCGCCTTTTTCTTTGAGTTCGAGGATTTTCTCCCAAATGGTTCGTTTTCCACGCAAATCAACTTGGCTGCTCGGTTCGTCGAATATGGCGAATTTTGGATTCTGTACAAGGATTTTTGCAACCTCCAGTCGCTTGGCTTGGCCTCCTGAAAGCTGCATGAAGAGTTTATTCCGAGCGTCCCACAGCTCCATTTCCTTCAAGACCCTGTTGATGAGGTCGTCTCGTTCGCTCTTTTTTACTCCGCACATGGCAGCATGGAACCTTAGAATCTCCGCGGGTTTGTGTCTCCAAAATCCCCTAGCGTCCTGAAACGAAATTCCAAGTATCTGGCGAACCCTGGTCGGATATTTCGCGACATCAATTCCCATTACTTTGGCAGTTCCAGAAGTCGGTTTCAATACCGTCGCGAGGATCATCAACAGCGTCGTCTTCCCGGAACCGTTGGGTCCCAAGAGAACCATGATTTCTCCTTCATTCACGATGAAATCAAGACCTTTGAGCGCCTGCGTCTTGCCATATTGCTTAACTAAGTTTTGGGTCTCAACCGCGTACATAAACTGGTTTTTCCTCGAATGATTTGCCTCCACAAAAGAGTATTGAAAGATATAAGACTGCCGCGATAAGTACTAGTTTCTGAAGATTAAGGTCAGCGGCTAGCATGTCGCTGTCTTTTTGATATGGTTGCTGCTCATTCATTGATGTGTCCTCATCGAATTGGAGAAAGAATTAATATTTCCAGCATCTCAATCTACATCGGTGAATGGATTTGCCGATAGATCCTGATTTTCAAAAGAACAGAAAAGTTGCAGGGCAACACAACGGACACAACGTGTGGGGACCTGTTGAACCGCCTAAACAGCTTGGAATACACGGCACGAACGTTGCCGTTGACTGGGACGTTTGCACCGGAGACGGCATCTGCATCGATGTTTGTCCAGTGACAGTGTTTGATTGGGCAGAATCTCCTGGTCACCCAACTTCAGCGAAAAAATCTGATCCTGTAAGAGAAAAAGACTGCATCAAATGCCTCGCCTGCGAGACTCAGTGTCCCACTCAGGCCATCAAGATAACCTAGCAAACATCAAGGTTTCACTGAAAAGAAAGAAACTCTTTTATTCCCTTTTTTCGCATTATTTCTCAGAGGCTGCTTTATGAAAGCTAAACCTGACAGAACACTTGATTGCATAGGTCTATATTGCCCAGAGCCTGTTTTCAAAACAAGGTTAGAGTTGGACGAAATGAAACCCGGACAGACATTGGAGGTTCTGGCAGATGATCCTGCTGCCGAATCTGACATACGAAGCCTCGTGAAGAATCTGGAACAGGAATTGGTAAGCGTCAACAAAGAAGGCAATACTGTTCGTATGTTAATTAGAAAAACAAAATGAGCAGAGGTGAATTGAAATGAGCGTTAAAAAGAAAAAGATACTTTACGTTCAGACCAGCGGCGTTGACACTCCAGAACGCAGTTATGCACCCTTCATTCTGGCAACGACAGCGCAAATGATGAACGTCGAGGCAACCGTCTACTTTGTGATAAAAGGAATAACACTTGTCAAGAAAGGCGAAGCGGAGAAAATCAAGATGGGCAGTTTTCCATCCCTGAAGGAAGTCATGGATCAAGCAATAAAGGCAGGCGTCAAGCTCGTCGTGTGCGAACAAAGCTGTGGACTAATGGGGATACCGCGTGGTGACTTCACAAAGGATGCCCAGATTGTCGGTGCAGCAACACTCAACGATTTAGCTCTGAATGCAGATGCTATTCTCTGCTTCTGAGTGACTAAACATTGTCGACAAAAAAAAGAATCTACATGGATCACTCGGCTGGCAAACCAGTCGAACCCCGCGTGATAGAGGCCATGCTGCCCTACATGAAATCATCCTACGGAAACGCCTCGTCATTACATGCGCTGGGCCAAGAAGCAAAACGCGCCCTCGAACAAGCAAGAGCCCAAGTCGCAAGCTTGATTAACGCAGAAAAAAAAGAATCGATAATTTTTACTTCAGGAGCGACTGAAAGCAACAATTTAGCTATCAAAGGAATCGTCAACCGCAACAAGGACAAGGGAACTCGCATATTGACTTCAAGCGTTGAGCATATGTCAGTGGTAAACACTTGCAAATTTCTAAGCACCAAAGGATTCGAAACAATTTTTCTTCCAGTCGACCAATTCGGCTTCTTGAACCTCGAGAGTCTTAAGAAGGAATTGACAGACAAAACCATTCTAGTCTCTGTGGTCTGTGCAAGCGGAGAAATAGGAACGATTGAGCCCATAAAGGAAATCAGCAGAATTGTTCACACCGAAAACGCGTATTTACACGTTGATGCGACGGCAGCATGCGGCCAGATACCAATAGACGTCAAGAGTGAAGGCATAGATTTGCTCACAATCTCCTCAAACGACATGTACGGACCGAGAGGCCTAGGAGCCCTCTACATAAAAGAAGGCGTGCGTCTCGAACCGCAACTTCACGGCGGTGGACAAGAAAGGGGACTGAGATCAGGAACCGAAAACGTCGCAGGTACCGCTGGTTTTGGAAAGGCTGCAGAAATTGCCCAAAAGGAAATGCAAGCCGAAAACCAGCGACTCGTAAGACTGAGAGACAGATTTATTGACAGCCTCCTGAAGCCAATCCCTTACTCATTCTTGAATGGGCACCCAACAACCCGACTGCCCGACAACGTTTCCGTACGATACAGTTTCATAGAAGGAGAATCGATGCTGCTGGGCCTTGACATGATGGGAGTTTACGCATCATCAGGCTCAGCCTGCACAGCAAAGACTCTGGAGCCCTCACACGTGCTATTGGCAATTGGATTGAAGCATGAAGAAGCTCATGGCTCCCTAATGTTCACGTTAGGCAGGCAAAATAATGAAGAAGACGCAGATTACGCCGCAAGTTTAATGCCTGCCATCGTCAAAAGACTGAGAGATATGTCGCCTCTCACTCCTAAGGAGTTGAGAACCTAATGTACAGCGAAAAAGTCATGGAGCACTTTAAGAACCCGAGAAACGTCGGAGAAATACAAGACGCTGACGGAGTCGGCACAGTAGGTAACCCTGTCTGCGGAGACTTGATGACAATCTACATTAAGGTCAAAGACAACCGTTTGGTAGACATCAAATTCAAAACGTTCGGATGCGGCTCGGCAATCGCAACAAGCAGCATGATCACAGAATTGGCCAAGGGCAAGACTCTGGAGGAAGGACTGGAGATCACGCGAGCAAACGTCGCGGACGAATTAGGCGGTCTCCCACCAGTTAAAATGCACTGTTCAAACCTTGCCGCAGATGCCTTACATGCCGCGATCGAAGATTATTACAAGAAGCATGGAAAGGAAGGAGGCAAGAGCAAATGAAGCCAGAGTTTGTCAAGTGCGAGTTTTGCAAAGCAGAGGTTCCAATGGAAGCGTGCAAGCTTGCAGCTCACCGAAAAGTAATCGATGGAAAAGAATACATCTTCTGCTGCGCAAAATGCGCGCAACGTTACCGACCGACAAAGAAGTAGCTCACAAACCTACAATTTCCCGCTTTTTCTATGCATTATTCTTCCCGTGTAACGCGCGCGAAAGGGTTCAGGAAAGGTTTTTGGCGGTCTACGTTATGGGTGCTACAAGTTGTGATGTTTACAGCTTGTCAGTGCCGGGCTTTCTTTGAAATTCTGGAAAGAGGACAAAATAGCTTTTAAAGAAGTATTTCGATAATTTAGTGCGAGTTGACAGCTATGGATAAATGGGAATGCACCGTCTGTGGCTACGTTTACGATCCTGAGATTGGAGACCCCGAGCACGGCATAAAACCCGGCACATCGTTTGAGTCTCTGCCTGATGATTGGGTCTGCCCAGTTTGCGGAGTTCCAAAAGATCAATTCGCCAAGAAAGATTGAGAACTCTTTTCCTCCTTTCTTTGTAAGCCTTATATGGTATACTCTTCAAGTTTGAATTGATCCAGCATGTCGCTTGCAAAGATTCGGAAGAGAGATGGAAGAATCGTTGATTTTGATCAGCGTCGAATCAGAGACGCCGTTTACAAAGCCTTCATTGCCGTGGAATTGCAAGATGGCGAGAAGGCCGAAATTGTTACCAAAGAAGTTGTCAAGCTTTTAGAACAGAGTTTCGCGGGAAAAGTTCCATCGGTTGAGGACGCGCAAGACGCCGTCGTAAGGGTTTTGAAAGAGAAGGGTTACGGCCGAGTTGCTGAAAGTTATGAAGCATACCGCGAGAAGAAGCAGGAAATTAGAAGGCTGAGACAGAAGCTGGAGATTGAAGAACCCAAACTGACTGTAAATGCACTTGAAGTTCTGAGGCAAAGATATCTGTTAAGAGATGAAAATGAGAATATAGTGGAATCACCTGCTGAACTCTTCAAGAGAGTTGCACGTGCAGTGGCGGCTGCAGACAGCAACTACGGCGGAAACCCAAACGAGACTGAAAAGGTCTTCTATGGAATGATGTCACGACTTGAATTCATCCCGAACACGCCGACCTTGTTTAATGCTGGCACACGGTTGGGTCAACTCTCCGCCTGTTTCGTCTTGCCTGTTGAAGATTCGCTTGATGGGATTTTTACGTCTGCAAAGAACATGGCTTTGATAGAGCAAAGCGGTGGCGGCGTCGGTTTCGATTTTTCACGATTAAGACCCAAAGGAGACATAGTCAAGTCCACCAAGGGTGTGGCTTCTGGACCTGTGAGTTTCATGCGCATATTCGACACTGGTACGGAAATCATAAAGGCAGGAGGTAAACGCCGAGGCGCAATGATGGCAGTGCTGAGAGTCGACCATCCAGACATAATTGAATTCATCACCTCCAAACAGCAACCCGGCTTTCTCTCAAATTTCAATATCTCTGTAGCAGTCACTGACGAATTCATGAAGGCCGTTGAAGAGAATGGTGAATATTGGCTCATCAACCCGCGCAACAAAGAAAAAACTAAGAAACTCAAAGCAAGAGAAGTCTGGAATCTCATGGCAAAGTCAGCGTGGATGAGCGGTGACCCAGGCGTCATATTCATCGACGAAATAAACAGGCGAAATCCAACTCCACAAGCTGGAAAAATAGAATCCACAAATCCATGTGGTGAACAACCGCTGCTTCCTTACGAATCCTGCAACTTGGGGTCCATTAATCTGTCTCAGATGATCGTGGACGGAAAAATCAATTGGGAAAAGCTGAGAGAAACTATCAGAAACGCAGTGCATTTTCTAGACAACGTTATTGACGCGAACAAGTACCCTTTGAAGGAGATTGAAGACATCACACTCGCGAATCGGAAAATAGGTTTGGGTGTCATGGGCTTCGCTGACATGCTCGTAAAACTTGGAATCCCGTATGATTCTCAACAAGCCTTGGGGCAGGGCGAGGAGATAATGCATTTCATCGAAGAAGAAGGGCACAAACGGTCAGAAGAGTTAGGAAAGGAACGCGGTTCTTTTCCGAATTTTGAGGGAAGCATATGGAGGGACAAACATTCTGCCCTCAGAAATTCTACTGTCACAACAGTGGCGCCGACAGGGACAATCAGTATCATCGCTAGCTGTTCCTCAGGCATCGAACCAATCTTTGCGGTTTCCTTCATCAGGAATGTCATGAACGGGACCAGGCTATTTGAGACGAATCCTCTGTTTGAAGCAATTTCAAAGAATCGGGGGTTCTACAGTGCAAAACTGCTTGAGGAAATTGCCCACACAGGCTCCGTGCAGAAGATTGAAGGCACTCCTGAAGACGTTAAGAGACTGTTCGTTACGGCCTTGGGCATAGCACCAGAATGGCATGTGCACATGCAGGCCGCATTTCAGAAATACACGGACAACGCCGTTTCAAAAACTGTCAATCTGCCCCCAGATGCGACGGAGGAAGATGTCAGAAAAACCTACGAATTGGCATGGAAATCAAAGTGCAAAGGTGTCACGGTATTCAGATATGGGAGCAAACCCGAACAGGTATTATACATAGGAGAAATAAAGACCGACAAGGGCAACTTCATGTCTTTAGAACCAGAATATTCTGGAGGGTGCCCCACAAAGAACTGCCCTTTCCCAAGCTGAATACGTCATCGGCTTTGCGACAGCACTCTTAAGCGCGTGCTAGATTTCAGAGGCTGCTAGTCGTATGGGTCTGTTTATCAGATATGGGCACTTAACTCTGTATCGTTTGTGTGTTGCTTCTATGGTTTTTCTTGTTTGAGATTGTATGTTATTTTGACTCCTGCTTTTTCGAAGAGTATGCCGACTGGGCAACCTTTCACTGTCAATTCGTGAAGTCTACGGACTCTGTCCTCTGACATCTCGATCTTTAATGTTATTTCAAGTCTAGCTTCTGTTATCGTTCCTGCTTCTTGTGTCTTCGTTGCTTCTGCTTTCACTTCAATATCCCTGACAACTGCGCGCATTTTGTTTGCAGTGAGCATCAAGATGGTCGAATAGCATCCGACCAGACTCATCAAAGCCAGTTCAAGGGCTGAAGGCCCCATGTCAGATCCCCCGCTTTCCTGTTCGATATCAAGGCAAACCGCATGTGATCTGCCATCATCAACGTCTATTCGATAGTTTCTGACGAGCTTGGCGTTAGCATTAAACTTTGTTATTGCTATCACCCCCCATAGAATTCATAGATGAATTGGATGAGGACAAGGTTACTTGGCTTCTCCCCATAAGGGTCGAGTTCTTGTAGCGTAGTCTTTTCTTCCTTGGCGCAATTTGATGGACAGAAAACTTTTTCGGTACCTCTTTATATCATTTTCGTGATTGCGTGGATAACGTACTCATGACTTCGGAGAGCTGGATGGCTGGATGCTTGGAATAGATGCGCGTGTTTCGAGTGGAGAGCGGACGGTTATGGCTGAGATTTGGACAAGAAACGGAGCGGAACTGATAAGGCTAATATCTGAGAAAATGAAAATATAAATGGTCAAGATAATCTGCCCCGTACTGCTGGAAAAACTGAAAGACTAGATTGAGGCTGGTGATGCATGATGAGTTTGATACCTGACGATCAGAAGGAACGCATCAGAAACGAACTCGCCGAAAAACTGACAAATCCCGTAAAAATCATATTGTTCACGCAGACGATGCAATGCAAGTTCTGTTCCGACACGAAACAGTTGATTCTTGAACTGACAGAATTAAACGGGAAGATCCAGACGGAAGTACATGATTTCATAGCCGATGCTCAGCTCGCCCAGGAATACGGGGTTGATAAGATTCCAGCAATAATTGTTAGGGCTGAGAAAGATTATGGAGTAAGATTTTACGGGTTCCCCTATGGCTACGAGTTTCAAACGTTAATGGAGGCCTTGTCATCGGTCTCAAAGGGTCAGACAGATCTCTCGGAGCAGACAAAACAGAAGCTTAAAGAAATCAGGGTTCCCATCAACATAAAAGTATTCACTACGCTGACCTGTCCACATTGTCCTACTGCTGCTGCCATGGCTCACAAGTTTGCGATAGAGAATAGCTTGATAAAGGCAGAAGCCATCGACGCAAACGAGTTTCCGGATATGGCAATAAAATATGGTATAATGGGAGTACCCAAGATAGTTGTCAACGAAAAAATCGAATTCGTCGGAGCCATTCCCGAGGACATGTTTCTGGAACAGGTTCTCAAGGCAGTCCAGTGAACACGTACTCGTTTTGCGATTCAAGGTTGAAGTAGATGAAGGAAAGAGAAGTCATACTGCAGATCCTAGGCATGAGTTGTCCCTCATGTTCTGAAGGAATACAAGCAGGTCTCGCCAGACTCGACGGTGTCATAGAGGCCAAAGTGAATTTTGCTTCAAAAGAGGCCATCGTCAGATTCGACGAAGACAAGATCGGTCTGGATAAAATAAAAGCAGCGATACAGAGGGGGGGATACGAAGCCGTTGAACAGCTTGAAGACACGAGTGAAAAACGACGAAAACAAGTCAAAAATAGAGTACTGCTTTTCTCCATCGGTCTCGCATTCACAATTCCGATTCTCTTGATCTCTTATTTGACAGAATTTTCGCAAAAGGACTATGTCTTGTTGGCATTAGCCACTCCTGTCCAGTTCATCGTGGGCTGGCACTTCTACAGAGGCGCTTACGTTTCCATAAGAAACAGGTTTGCTGACATGAATGTACTGGTCGCCTTAAGCGCTACAGCCGCCTATGCCTATTCGGTTTACTCTACGTTCTTTCTGCATGGAATGGTATTCTACGACGCGTCGGCTGTAGTCATTACGACAATCACGTTAGGCGTGTTGCTGGAAGAAATCGCAATTGAACGAACAGGCGAGACCCTGAAGAAACTTATGGCTCTTCAACCCAAAACAGCGATTATCCTCAGTAGCGGGCAGGAAAAAGAGATACCCCTCAATGAGGTTCAGGTTGGCGACACCGTAATCGTCAAGCCTGGGGAGAGAATTCCAGTTGACGGCAGCGTCGTCGGTGGTCGAACATTTGTCGATGAGTCGATGATTACGGGCGAATCTGTTCCAGTTGAGAAAGCTGAGGGTGATACTGTTTTGGCAGGCACGATGAATAAAACTGGCATCCTGAAATTCACCGCTGAAAAGATAGGTGTTGAAACGACTCTGGCGCAGATAGTCAGGCTGACAAGAGAGGTGCAGGCAAGTAAAGCTCCTATCCAAAGGATGGCAGACAGAGTCGTAAATGTATTCGTGCCCATGGTTGTATCCGTTTCAGTTGCGGCCTTTTTAGTGTGGCATTTCGGTTTTTTGAACGATAACATGGCTTTGACTACAATGGTCTCTGTGCTGGCGATTTCCTGTCCTTGCGCTTTGGGAATTGCAACGCCAGCTGCAATCACCATAGGCGTGGGTAATGGTGCTGAAAACGGGATTCTCATTAAGAACAACGCCATTCTGGAGGTCGTCAAGAACTTGGATACTATTGTTTTCGACAAAACGGGCACTCTGACAAAGGGTCAATTAGAAGTTACTGACATCATTGGAGGAGACAGCAACTTTATCTTGCAAGTTGCAGCAGCAGCTGAGAAATGGTCTGAACATCCAATCGGGCAGGCCATCGTGAGAAAGGTTCAAACCGAGAAACTCGTTTTCGGAGAGCCAGACTCATTTGAAGCATTGCCCGGTTTCGGCGTCGAAGCCGAGGTTGGGGACAAAGATGTCCTGATAGGAAACAGGGCCCTGATGCAGAACAACAGCCTCTCGGTCGAACATCTTGAGAGTGACATTCAGAGATTGGAGGCTGAAGGCAAGACAGTGCTCATGGTGGCTGTCTCGGGAAGAGTTCTTGGCGCGCTGGCACTCTCCGACACTCTTAAGGATCATTCAAAGGAGGCGGTCGAGACGCTGCAAAAAATGGGTTTGAATGTCATAATGCTCAGTGGCGACACAAAAAGAACCGTGGAGGTGGTGGCTAAACAATTGGGAATATCAGAGGTCATGGCTGAAGTGGTTCCTGCCCAAAAGGTCGAGGAAATAAGAAAACTTCAGAGTAAAGGCAAATTTGTGGCCATGGTTGGAGACGGAATCAACGATGCCCCGGCAATAACGCAAGCCAACGTGGGGATAGCCATAGGAAGCGGAACAGACGTAGCCATCGAAGCAGGAGACTTAGTTTTGATCAAAGATGATCCAAGAGACGTGGCAACAGCAATCGACCTCAGCAAGAAAACGTTTAACAAGATAAGACAGAACTTATTCTGGGCCTTCTTCTACAACGTAATAATGATTCCTCTGGCAGCAGGCCTTCTATATCCTTCACTTGGGATACTGATTCCGCCTGAGGCTGCTGCAATATCGATGATACTCAGCGACATCACGGTCGTCGGAAACTCCATGCTTCTCAGAAGATGGAAACCACTGTAGGAATACGCCAGATCAGGAAAATCTATATTATTTGCAACCAGTTATGCAAATGAACATCGAGCTAAGAAGAGATTTAACGGAATATCAAAACTTAAAATGCATCGCGAGTCTAGGAATGTTCAGATTGCCCCGATGGCTGTGTTTGACCGCTTGCGTAGGTGGCGGGGTTCTTGTCAAATGTGGTCTTGCATGTTCTGTTGCAGAAGTAGTAGATTTTGCCTTTGTATTCAGTTTTATGTTTGGCTGTCTTCTCATTCACTTCCATTCCGCAAATCGGATCCCTGGCCAACAACTTATCCTCCCAAGAACTATTTGTATTTCATGCTTCTATTCAATCGGAACTATCTAAACTTACCTTTTCCTGTTTCTATCTGGAATCATCCTTCACGCATTTGACATGAGACAACGCCTGATAGCTCCATTATGCGCGCCGTTCTAGCTATACCTTATGGACAACACTCTTCATAACTCTTTGTTCCCAAGAACGTTAGAGTGATTCGTGTTCTCCCATGGTGTGGTGGCCTATCTCTAGGCCTTCTTTTTCGCAGAACTCCATGATTTTGGCGACTGTTCTAGTGTCGATTTCTTTTATCTTTTCTTTTTCAGGTCCGAGGACTTCAACTATTAGGCCTAGTCCGCCTACTCCGCAGCATGTGTAAACATTTTTGTAGATTCGGACGTCGTAGTCTGGGGGGAGCTTCATTTCTTTAACTGTTTTCTTCACTATGTCAATCAGGAAATCTACTTGGCTTGGATGTGTGGCGTTTATGAAATGGACTTCTCTGCAACCCATGTTAGGCATTTATATCCCTTTGAATGAAATCAGGGTGGCGGTTTCCTTTATTCCTTCTACTCGGCGTATTCCTTCGAAAATGAATTTGTCGAGGTCTTCCATCGTTTCAAAGGAGACTTCTACATGTAAGTCATAGATGCCGTAGGTCGGTGTAGCCTTCTTGACTCCATTCATTCTGCTGATCTCTTTGAGGACATGATCATCCTTTCCAGCTTCGACTTTTGCTAAAACATACGCGACGGGCATATTCACTCCCTCTCTGTTACTCCTTTGATCATTTGACTGTATTTAATGATTTCCAGAGGGTTTCTGATAACTGGGTCGGACTAGCTTGTTTGGCAGACGGGTATGCGACAGGCGCGCTCTCGGAAAGCAGGCTCGGAGTTTTCCCTGTTCGTATCTTGTGATTTGCATCTAAAGCCCATGTTTTCCGATTGATGAAAACCAGTATGGGTGGAATGCTTATCAGGCATAGACGGTACTCCAAACCTACTTATGGATTATAATAGAAATGCTTATAACAAATGCCCGTCTTATTACTAATGTAGTATTCTAGGCTGTGATTCGATATGACTGAGAATGAATCATGGGAGAATCAATGCTGTCGATGTGAAGGAGACACAAACCTGAATCTGACGCCTGGAAAAAGAGCGTGTCACCTGACTTGTGGGCCATGCATGTATCCGGATGATTGGGGTAAATGTGCTTCGTGTGAAATAGTTGGGCACTGCACGTACGCGTTGGCTCATCTGAGAAGTCTGAAAGGCAACGGCATAGAGAAAGGCTGTTACTTCGAACAGCAACTGACAGGAGACGAGTCATTGTATCACACGATCAACTTTGTGAATGGTCAACAGCAATTAATGAAGACAACTGGCGAAAAAGCTTATCTTGAAAACTTGAAGAAAACAAACGCCCGGAGTCCGTGCATCCAAAAACTCTGACTTTGACTTTTCGCCGAAAGTCTGCTCTCCCAAACTGACATGAAACCCGTGCGAGTAGCGACGGTAGTTGAGTTGACTCTGAGCGGATGCCATTAACAGTTTTCTAATATAGAAGCGCGCGTTTCTTTTTTACGTTTTTTATGATGCTGCATTGCAAAATTGCATGTTGCTTTGTTGCCCCGATCATTTTCACTTGTAATGTCAAAAGTAATGTGGTTAGTAACAAATCATGTTGAAAACTAGGCTGACCAGCTCTTTAGAGTCGGCCCGTGCTGTAAATTGTAACATCAGAAGTAATGTGTATTGTAACAAACACTGAAGGAAGTGGGCTGAGCTGCTCTTCAGAGTTGACTCTATACTTTTCATTTGTGATGTTAAGTATGTGCTGCAAACGGCGCTTCAGAGAACATCAGAACAACCTGCTGAGTTGTTCCAGCTTATTTTTCTGGGCGATCGTCTAGGCATCAGTGCGCGCACTAGAAAAGTGGCTTTAACCCAACAAGAGGTTCTGTCAAGTCTGCGGTGAAGAGAGGTTCATGTAAACTTCGTGAAGCGCGCATCGCTGATGAGGGGTTCGGGAGATATCACGATCTGTTGTCTAGACTGGGAATTCACAGAGTGACCCGAGCGAGCAAGACATAAGTTCTGCAGAGACAAAGTCATCTTATTCTGGGGAAAGATCAATGATTAAGTGCAGTAAATGCACAGTCTTCGTGTGCGAGCACCCTCAACGAGTTCGGGCTGGTTCCAAGCTGGATTTTTGTCCGATGAAAGTTGAGAGGGGTGTCTTAAGGAAAGCTAGGGAAGAATATGAGAAGCCTGATGTGCGAAGATTAGCCTACGTTTCTGCTTTGGTGGAGTCAGAGGGTTATATGAAGTGGACTAGAGTCGAGGACACGATGGAATTTGCCAGAAGGATGAATTTCATGAAGCTTGGTGTTGCCTGTTGTGCAGGATTGGCTGAGGAGGGAAGAGTACTGACGGATATTTTAGAATGTAATGGTTTTCAGGTGACTTTTGTGTTTTGTAAGACTGGTGGTGTTCCGAAGGAAGATTTGGGGTTGAAAGACAGGGAGAAAGTGCGTCCAGGCACTTTCGAGCCTATTTGCAACCCGGTAGCGCAAGCTCTAATCATGAACAAAGCGAAAACAGAGCTGAACATAATTGTAGGATTCTGCGTGGGGCATGACTCCACCTTCATCAAGTATTCCAGAGCACCTGTAACGGTTTTGGTTGCCAAAGACAGGGTTCTATGCCACAACCCTGTTGGAGCACTGTACACTGCAAAGGGGTACTACAAACACAAACTCTATGACACACACCACGCGCACGGGAATTAACGCATCCTAGATTTGCAGAATAGTATTACCATCCGGTTTCTGTTCTCGTCACAAAGAGAAACTTGGCCATATCATTGAGTGTCAGCGAGAACGTTGCGGTGCAGAACGCCACAAACAGAGTTGCAGTCAATGGTATAGGTTCGAGGCCTGGAATTCCGGTAGTCGTCACTATTGTTGCAGCGATCATGCTAAGTACCATTGCTGTGAGCAGGGTCGTGCTTGGTCTTGAATCCCAAAAATGCCCTCTTTCTCTAACGTTGAATATCAGGAACATGGCAAAAAAGAATAATATTTCAAAACTGAACGTGTACAAGGTTTCTTTAGCTACACTCAGATGGAATATATTGAGTCCAACGTATAGCAGCCCGAATGATTCGATGACAATCAACGTGCTGAGCAGCAACGATACTTTTACTATGCCCCTTATGTTCCAAGTGTTAGGTTTTTGTGACCATTTCAAATCGTCCGTGGATAGTGCTATCTTGACGAAGTCGGTCATGAAGAAGAGAAGAATTATGGCGAAGGCCGACACGACGTAGTTGCCGGTTAAGATAAAGGACAGAACCACGAAAATGGCGGTCTGAAGGGTTCTCACTATTTTGCTCAGTACCCATGCAGATATTCTTTCGAAGATTACCCTGCCATTTCTGACCAAATCGACGATGCTGGTCAAACCTTCACTAGTCAGCACGACGCTGGCTGCACCCTTCGCGACGTCTGTTGCGCTGCTCACGGCTATTCCCACTTCCGCCTGTCTCAGCGCTGGGGCATCATTCACTCCATCCCCTGTCATGCCTACAATCTGCCGTGCGGCCTGAAGGCTTTTGACGATCGCGTATTTGTCTTCAGGATAAATCTCCGCGAAGCCATCGCTTTTCTCGGCTGCCTGCACCGCCTCTATCGGGTTTTCTTTTACGAATCCCTTCAGGTCTGAAGCTTTGATGATCCGTTCACCGAGCCCTATCTCAGCTGCAACTTCCTTCGCTATTGCGACAGCATCTCCTGTCAGCATTTTCACTGATATTCCCAGGTGCTTGAGCTCGTGTATCAGCTGCTTTGAATCAGCCCTGGGCATGTCGTAAAGAGCCACTAAACCGACGATATCAGTAGACTTGTGATCATTGGCTCTTGCGACTGCCAGAGTTCTGTAACCCTTTTCGGCAAACTTGCTCATCCGCGATTCCAAGTCTCTCACAGCCTCATCTTGAAGCCCACATGCTTTGGCAATGACGCTTACAGACCCCTTCAGAACTTTGAATTCACTGTTGTCTCCTTGCACTGAGGCTTCAGTTCTGCGTGTTTTCGCGTCAAAAGGAACAAAAGTCTTCTGTACAAAGGAAGAAACTGGCAAATTCTCCAGTTTGGCTTTGACAATAAAGGCGTTATCTATAGGGTCTTGGTTAGCCTCTCGAGAAGCCAAGGCGCCATATAGTATTACGTCTTTTTCAGTAAATCCATTCAAGGGAATTACGTTTGCCACTGAAAGCTTGTTCATGGTTATTGTGCCTGTCTTGTCGGCGCAGAGCACGCTCATCGTTGCTGCATCTTCAGAAGCGCTAAGCCTTGTCACAAGTACGCCTTTTTTGGCCAACTCCATAGAGCCTAACGCCATGCTGACAGTGAACATTGCCGGCAACGCAACAGGTATCGCGGACATTAACAGGACTAGAACTATTGGCAGCACAGTTAAGAGATTGATTCCCTTATATGCTGAGAAGGCTACGGCCACGATGATCAGTGAAGCGACTATGATCAGAAGCCATTTGACGACGTTTGAAATGACTTCTTCCATGTGCAGTTTTGGTTTTGCAAGCTGGACTAGTTGGGCAGTTCTTCCAAAATATGTTTTCAGTCCTGTTGAGATGACGATGCCGTTGGATTCGCCTCTGTTGACGATTGAGCCCGAATAGAGAACGTCGCTTGCTTTCTTGTCTATTGTCATTGACTCTCCTGTCAAGGCTGATTGGTCGGCTCCTAGCTCGCCATCTGTTATTTTGACGTCTGCCGGAACGAAATCCCCTGAGCGCGTTCTGATTATGTCGCCAGGAACCAATTCTCGAGCCGACAAGTTCTTCCAAGAACCGTCTCTGAGCACTCTTGCGTTGACTTGCAGCTTCTGTTTTAACGATTCCACTGCGTCTGATGCTCTCTGTTCTTCCTCGAAACCGAGTATCGAATTGAAGACAAGAAGCCCCGTTACAATATAGAGGTCTGGGTAATTGTGAAGCAAGAATGAAAGAACTATTATGATTTCAAGCATCCACGCAGTGAGTCCCCAAAACTTACTAGCAAACATCTTGAGTGGGTTGCCTTTTTGTTCAGGAATTTCATTGTACCCATATTGAGCTAATCTGGTCGCAACTTCATCCGACGAGAGCCCGCGGATCAGATTAGACTTTAAAGAATTGATTGTATTCTCCGGCGTCATCTCACGGAAGTCCAGCGTCTTCTCGGTCAATACTGAACCTTCTCTCGGGTATTTACCCCAGATCACATTACTAGAAAATAGACACATTCTCTTGATAAAAAGGGGTGGGTCAGTAAGTTTCTACCGGATAATACTGCATGGTTTTCAAGACTTCGCCGAAGGGTACATTAGATCTCAGATCAACTGCGCGCATGTCGTTCCAAAATTCCCGAGCATCTACTTCAGCAAGCCGAATTACCCGATCTGCTCCTGACTTGCATCGAGAATCGGAGCCTTAATAGTGCGTCAATCCTAACGCCTACGAACAGCAAAAACCAGTGCATTTTCTGATTGGCAGCCCAATCTGTTTTTGTTCAAGGCTTGTCACAATAAACCTTACATTTGGCCTTACAAACAAAACTGCTGCATCAGCTCTGAACAGCAGTCCAGATTGTTTTTCAACATTGTTCCTTACATTTCAACATTACATCTGGCCTTACAAGTTGATAGAGGGGGGTCGCCAAACGTAACATTACAATTTCACAGTCCACGCTAGAAACGGAAAGAAAAAATGCATATCATATCGCTACCTAATTAATTGAAACTTTGCGAACAATTGAATTATGAAGAATTTAAAAGTACGATTGAGCAGAAACATAACATCAATTTAATTGGAGCATTCTTTGATTCTAATGACCAACCTGACGAACTCAACTGTAGTTTTGGGTTTTTCAAGCAATCTTTAGCGCTGTTGAATACTGATAAGAAGTGAGAAGTCGAAATCCGCCTCTAACGGGCGGGTGTTCCGGATGCTATTTCCTTTCGATGAGCTCAATCAGGGTTCCATCAGGGTCTTCGATGAAAGCTAGCAGTGGTCCGCCAGGTCCAAGCCTGAAAGGTTCATCTGTTATGGTGATTTTCTCTTTTCGGAACAATGAGAGCATCTTTTCCATGTCCTTTACCTCAAACGCAATGTGGTCGAACAGGCGATCTTCATAATCTGCTTGGCTGAACTTCTTCTGCTTTCTAAAAAAGGTCAACTCAAGCCTTGCGCCTTTTCCCTCAGGATCCTGCAGAAACGCTATTTCAGCGTTGTTCTGTTTTATCTCTCGTTGACTAAGAAGTTTCAGCCCTAATAACCTCGAATAGAAGTCAATAGATCTGTCCATATTCGACGTTCTTATGCTTGCATGAACGAACAATTCTCACACGACCTACCAACTGTCTTCAGCGTAATCGGTATAAATCATTAACTCCTCATTCTATGAAATAGATGCTTGCACTCTTTTTTAGAGCGGGCACGCTTTCTGTGTTGGAGAAAGTTTAGTATTGATACATAAAGCTTTATTCCGTCCAATTCAACAGCTAGCTTGAGAAGGTTCCAATCTTGGTAACTTTGAACCTTGACAAAATCTTTAACCCCAAGAATGTCGCCGTAATCGGAGCAAGTGATCAGGAAGGTTCGGTTGGTTACGTTCTCATTAAGAACTTCATAGAATCACGTTTCGAGGGCAACGTCTTCCCAGTCAACATCAAAAAACCCGAGATACTGGGATTGACTGCATACAAGAGTGTAGACCAGATTCCTGAACCATTAGACCTCGCCATAATAGCCACGCCTGCTCATACCGTGCCAGACGTGCTTGAACAATGTGGAAAAACAGGGATAAAGGGAGTCATCATAATCTCAGCAGGTTTCAAAGAAATAGGGCCTGAGGGTCGAGCGCTCGAAGAAAAAATATCCGAAATCAAAAACAAATATAACATTCGAATAGTAGGGCCCAACTGTTTAGGCGTGATTCGTCCAGTAAATCGTATGAACGCCACGTTCATAAATAGGATGCCAAAGCCAGGGAATATAGCGTTCATCTCTCAAAGTGGCGCGTTAGGCTCGGCGATTCTTGACTGGGCTATACACGAGAACATCGGATTCAGCAATTTCGTTTCTCTAGGGTCGATGATTGATGTGGACTTTGGCGACTTAATCGATTACTTCGGCACTGACCCCAAAACAAAGAGCATCTTGATGTATATAGAAGGGATAACTGACGCTAGAAAATTCATGAGCGCATCGAGACACTTTGCCCGAACAAAACCCATAATCGTCGTGAAAGCTGGGAAATTTAGCGAAAGCGCAAAAGCCGCTGCTTCACACACAGGGTCGCTTACGGGCGAAGATATGATTTACGACAAAGCATTCAAACGAGCAGGCATGGTGAGAGTTGAAGAAATAGCCGATCTTTTCAATTGTGCCGCTGTTTTGGGTATGCAACCCATACCGAGGGGTCCCAATCTTGCCATAATTACTAATGCAGGCGGCCCGGGAGTAATGGCGACCGATGCCCTCATAGCCTTAG
>Ga0209039_10001045_pt1 | contig 26908 bp, 27 predicted proteins | sample BogFormECP12_OM1_FD_188238 | JGI IMG/M metagenome (GOLD analysis project Ga0209039, IMG submission 188238) | Bog forest soil microbial communities from Calvert Island, British Columbia, Canada - ECP12_OM1 (SPAdes) (version 2) | ecosystem: Environmental > Aquatic > Freshwater > Wetlands > Bog ... | reverse complement strand
GCCACTACGAGGTGCGCCTCAAACTGCCATTCGCCGCGAAAGGCGAGGTGGGGCTGTTCAAGAAGGGCGACGAGCTGGTGGTGGAAATCGGCACGCTGCGCCGGCACATCGGACTGCCGACCTCGATGGCCGGCCTTTCCCCCAGCCGCGCAAAGTTGGAGAATAGAATTCTGACCGTGGAAATGAAGGAGATTTGAAATGGAAGAAAAGACGGCTGAGGGCGGAACCGCCGAACACGGCTGCTTCTTCTGCACCATGCTGCCGCTGATTGAGCGCCGCTGGTCGGAAGCCACGCGCGGCCACTTCAAGAACTCGCGCGTCGAGTTCCTGAAAGGGATGCGCAGCCTGATCGACGACCGGATCGCGCATCTATCGAAGGAAGAAGGGCCGAAGGGGTCGCGCGTTACGGTGGAGTGACGCGGAAACAGCCAGGAACGCATAGCCATCGAATCCGGTCACGCTATACCAATGTGGGTATAATGAACGGAGATGGATAAAACTCCGTCCCTGAAGCCGCTGTACTGGGTGGGAAGCTCAAAGCGGGACTTGCTTTCCTTGCCGGAACCGTAGCAGTCCAAGCGCGGAGCCGCCACGCCCAAGGCCGATATCGAGCTGATCCGCGAGCGTCTTAAGGCAGCGGAGCAGATGGCAAAGGAGTCATCCCGATGAAGAAACAGCGAGTCGTGCGGGGCATTCCCATCGAGCAAGGATCGGGGAATGTGTATACCGACCTGGGGTACGCGGACAGCGAGGGCATGCTGGTAAAGGCCCAGTTGGCCGCCAAGATTGCCGAGATCGTCCACCGGCGGGCGCTTACACAAACCCGCACCGCGGAGATCCTGGGGTTAACGCAGCCCAAGGTCTCCGCCATCCTGAAAGGACGGTTTCGCGGGATTTCGGAACACCGCTTATTGGACTGCCTGACCCGATTGGGCCGGGATGTTCACATTGTTGTCAAGCCGGCGCCCAGGAGCCGGTCGAACGGCCGGCTGACCCTCTCCGTGGCATAGGGTAGGGATCGTCCATCCGTCTGGTCAGCCGCCGCGTTACGGTGGAGTGACGCCCAGTTCCCGCAACAGCGGCGCCGGCTGGTAGAGCTTGCGCAAGGCCTCGACGATGCCTTGCGAGGCCACGTGCACGGCGCGCGCCTGCTCGTCGCTATACAGATAGGTTAGCGACAGAGCCTCCAGGTTATTGTCGAAAATAATGCCTACGATTTCGCCCTTGGAGTTCACCGTGGGGCTGCCCGAGTTGCCGCCGGTGATGTCGCAGGTGCTGACGAAGTTGAACGGCATTACCAGGTCCAGCAGCGGCTTGCCATCCACCCAGCGCTGGGGAAGCTGGTAGGGATCTGCGTTGCCGGCGCGGTGATACAGACCTCCGAAGGTGGTGGCGTAGGGAACCGGGGCCTCGGTCTTGTCCTTGTAGCCTTTGACCGCGCCGAAGGCCACGCGAGGGGTGAAGGTGGCATCCGGATACTCGCCGGCGGGGAGCACCTTGAGCCGGTATTCGACGATGCGCTCGACGCTCGAAGCGTCCAGGGATTCGATCAGGTCCTCGCGCTTCTGAAGGAGCTTGCGGGCCGGTTCCTCGATGAGGCGCGCCAGGCGGACGACACCATCTGAGGAGTTGAGGACCGCTTCGTGGCTGGCGGCCAGGCGCTTGCGCTCGGCGACATCCTTTAACTTGGTGGAGCGCACGAACTCCGCGGCGGCCTGCTGCGGCGTCAGGCTGCCCAGCAGGGCCTTGACGGGCGCTTCCTTTTCCCCCAGAGCCTTCACGTCTTCGAGATACTGCGCCAGGAGCGCGGTTTCGAGCGAATCGTCGATGGGGGCGGGCGAGTACAAGGCGAGTTCGAGCGAGGGCAGGGCGCTATCGCGGTATTCGGGCAGGCGCTGGTCGTTGGGCTTGCCGCGCTCCCCGGAGAGACGCACGATCTGGCGGGCGATGCGGAACAGATTCGACCCCAGGGCCGCGGGGCTCTCCAGGACCTGGTACGGCTTCTCGAAGGGCGTCCAGGTTTTGTAAGCGGCCGCCACCTCGTCCCACACTTTGCCGGCGGCGGTTCCCAGCTTGGGGTCGCGCTCGACGGCGTTGCGCAGCTTCTTTTCGAAGCTTTGTTTGCGCGCCATCAGCACCACATCGTTCAAGCCGATGAGCTTGCCGGCGGTCCCCTTGTAAGTGTTCGAGAAGCCGAACAAGGTGCGCTGGGCCAGGCGCTGGTTCTCCGCGCTTTGGGCGCCGAACGCGCGCAGGGCCTGCATGCGGGTCTGCAAGCGCGTCAGGGTGAGGGGCAGCGAAGTGTCGCGGTAAAAGGCGAGCTGCGCGGCGGTCGCGAGGCGCGAGGTGGCGCCGGGGTTTCCGGAGACGAATACCAGCGCGGTATCCTGGACGCCCTCGGCGCTCCACTTGAGGTAGTGCGGCGTGGAAGAGGGCTGGCCGTTCTCGTAGGCGCGGAGGAACGCGATGTCGAAATCGTAGCGCGGGTAGGTGAAGTTATCGGGGTCGCCGCCGAAAAAGGCGATGCCGTACTCGGGAGCGAACACCAGCCGCAGATCGGTGTACTTCTTGTAGCGGTAGAGATCGAAGCGCTGGCCCGAGTAAAGTTTCACGACGGTGCAGGCGCCGCCGGTTTCATCGGCGCAGGCTTTCTCGATGCGGGCGATGGCGGCGTTGCGCTTCTGCAGCGCCTCGGCGGCCTTGACGACGTCCTTGGCCGCGTCCTTCACCTGGCTGGTGACGTCCACTATCCCGACCAGGACGTTGGCCTCCAGGCCGGGGCACTTGATCTCCTGCTGGCGGGTGGCGGCGTAGAAGCCGTCCTTGACGTAGTCGTGCTGCGAGGAGCCGACCTTCGAAAGGCAATCGGAGGCCACGTGATGATTGGTGAAGACCAGGCCATCGGGCGAGACGAACGAGCCCGATCCGCCGCCGATGCGCATGGAAGCCAGGCGCAGGTTCTCGAGGAACTGGTCAGTGACCTCGAAGCCGTACTTCTCTTTGACCTGGTCCTTGGGGAATTGATTGAAGAGCCACATGCCCTCGTCGGCCACGGCGGGCAGGGCAAGAGCGCACAGAAAGAGGAGGCGGCGGAATCTCATGAAAGCTCCCAAGACACCAGTGTAAGACCAGGACACGCTCATCGAGCGGTTGTATGATAGCAAGTCATGGTGCTTACGAGACGCAGTTTTCTGACAACCGCGCTGGCGCTGCCGGTCGGGGCATCGCTGGCGCACTACGAGGCCCTCGCTTCCCCCGCCCAAGGCGAGGTGAAGATCACCGCCATCAAGACCATTCGGTTGAACAACAAGAGCCGGGGAAATTCCCGGGCGCTGATCAAGATTGAGACCGATGCCGGACTTGTCGGGTACGGGCCATCCGAGGGCGGCCCGGAAGCACGGGCGGCGATTGGCGCGCTCGAGGGCGCCCCCGGCCGGGGGGCCGGTCTGATCGGCGGGGATCCGCTATCGATACGCGTTCACTTCCATAACATGTTCTATGCCCATGCCCAGGCCCCACATAACGTCAACGTATACAGCGGCATCGACATGGCGTTGTGGGACCTGGCCGGGAAGATTCTCAACAAGCCGGTTCACAAATTGCTGGGCGGGCCCTTCCGCACCGAGATCGATACTTATTCGCATTTGCTGCCGCCCAGCGGCACTCCGGAGGAAACGCAGGCGGATTACCTCAACAAGGAGAATTGGCGGGCCAGGGCTGAGTTATTGAAAGGATACAAAGGCGGCTTCAGGGCGTTCAAAATCGACATTCACCCGTCGCTCGGCGCGCGGAACGGGGAGTTCTTTCCGACCATCACCCCTCGAACCGCCGCCAAGGTCCAGAAGGTCTATTCGCTGGCCCGCGAGGCGCTGGGCCCGGATTACGACATCATCGTTCACGGCCACAACGAACTGGATGTCTCGAGCGCCATCAAGTTCGCCCAGGCGGTGGAGGAGATCAAGCCTCTGTTCTTCGAAGATCCGCTCTCTCCCGAGTTCTCGGAGTCCTGGATGGCCGTGCGGCGGTCTTCGCGCATCCCGATCCTGACTGGAGAGAGCCTGGCGTTGATAGAAGGCTTCAGGCCGTTCATCCAGAATCAGGCGGTGGACTGCCTGCAACCCGACCTGGTGCACGCGGGCGGAATCACGGGAACCAAAATCGTGGCGGATTTTGCGGCTTCCTATCGCATGCCCATCTCACTGCACAACGTGAGCGGCTATGCGCTCAATCTGGCCTCGCAACAATTCGCGGCGAGCGTCTTCAATTGTCCGCGAATCGAGTGCCGGCCCTGGTACGACGAAGCGCCGGAAGCGGCGGGCAACATTCCCGTGGTCAAGAACGGCTTCATGCAGGTGTCGTCGCTGCCCGGCCTCGGAATCCTGCTGGATCAGGGCTATCTGAAGGCCAACCTCGCGGATGGCGAACCGTGGTGGGGTTGACTATGAGCCTGACACGCAGAGTTTTCGTCGCCGGGGTGGCCGCCGCCGCCCCAGCCGCGACGGCCGGGCCGTCAAAAACGCGCTCCGCGCCCGTGCCGCGCTTCCTGATTCCCACTGTGACTCCCGTGGACCGCGCGGGCAACTTCGACGAGCCTCTGTGGCGCGACATGCTTTCGTTCTACGGGGAAAAAGGCGCGGACGGCGTCCTGGTGCTGGGCACCACGGGCGAGTTCTCCTCGTTCTCCGTCAAGGAGCGGCAGAAGATCCTGGAGGCGACGGTCAAGAACAAGGGGAGCCTCGAAATTGTAGCCCATGTCGGCACCTCCAATCTCCCGGAGACCATGGAATTGATGCTGCACGCCGCCAAGGTGGGGGCCGACTCCGTGTTGATTGTGCCGCCCTTCTATATCAAGAAAGTCCCGCTGGAAGGGTTGGTCCGGTATTATTCCGCGTTGCTAGAGGCCGCGCGGATTCCTGTGTTCCTGTATCACATTCCCGCCGCCAGCGGTATACCGATCACCGAGGAACTGGTCACTGCCTTGTCCCACTACGACATGCTGTACGGGATTAAGGACTCCTCCGGGAGCCCGGAAGGCCTGGTGGCTTTCATCAAGAGGTTTCCCAAGCTGAAGGTCTTCACCGGTATACCCAGCTTGATAGAGCTTGTCATTCGAAGCGGCGGTGGGGGAGCGATCTCGGGGGCCGGAAACGTGTTTCCAGGAGAGACTGCCGCGGTGTTTCGGACGGCTCGAGCGGGCAAGGATTTCACGGCCCCGTTGGCGAAGCTGAATCAAGTCACCAGTCTTCTGACCGGCGGGGACGCGGGTTCGATGAAGTTCATCCTGGGCGAACTGGGATTGCGCGAGAGTTTCTGCCGGCTTCCTCTGGCCCCCGAGTTGACAGCGGAGAGGAAAGCAGCGCTGCGGCAGGTGGTGGCGAAGTACCGCGCGAGTTAGTGGGCAGCCAATCCTGGCTGCGGCCGGCTTTCAGCCGGCGATCGGAGATCAAATTGTGAAAGCACGGCGAAAGATCATCGTCTACATCGCGACGAGCGCCGACGGTTACATCGCCAGGCCAGACGGCGATGTCGAATGGCTGAATCGCCGGCCGCGCACCGTCGATTACGGCATGCGCACGTTCTACCCGACGATCGACACCATCCTGTGGGGACGCAAGACCTACGACTGGCTCCTCGACTATTTCAAGAAGAAGGGCAGGAAAGGCGGGATGTTCGACGCGAAGCTCGCCAACTACGTGTTCTCGCGGAAGCCTCCAAGACGAGCGGCGCCAGGCGTGGAATTCGTGTCGGGGCCGGTGAAAGCGTTTGCGCAGCGTCTGCGCGCGACGCCGGGAAAGCACATCTGGATGATGGGTGGTGGAGAGTTGATCGCCTCGTTTCTCGACGCCGGCGAGATCGATGAATTCGACATCCACGTTATTCCGACTTTCATCGGTCAGGGCATTCCACTCGTGGCGCCACGCCATCGGGACGTGCCGCTTCGCTTGCGCTCAGCCAGAAAGTACCCCGACGGCGTTGTCCGGCTGCGCTACGAGGTCGCGAGGCCACTCCCGAGGGGCTAGTCGCAACATATGGTGAGCCGCCTGAAAGGCGGCTGCGGGCAGGATTGCCGGCAGGAGTGCCTGCGCCACATCCAATTTGTTGCTCCATAATTCCCGGCATGAAATGCGGCGTTACACAAGGGGCGGCGCGACGAGCGCGGCGAATGCGCCGCGATGTAGAATGGGGCTGTGCCGGAGCTCAGCCGGTTTTTCGGGATTATCATTCGTATGTTTGCTGAAGCGGAATCGCCACATCACGGTGCCCACTTCCACGCGTACTGCCAGGACGGAGTTGGGATCTTTACCGTTGACCCTGTCGAGTTAATCGCGGGTTCGTTACCGAGGAGGCAGAGGCGGCTGGTGGAGGCGTGGGCGGAGTTGCATCAGGCAGAGCTTAGAGCCGATTGGCAGCGGCTGCAAGAAGGGCGGGAGCCCGCGCCCATCGATCCATTGAAATAGGTTGCTCCATGAGTCATCCGATTTATCGGGTTTGCTCTTTCGACATTGTTTCCGCTTACACGCTCCGCGTTCGTTTTGACGATGCCACGGAACAAACCATCGACCTTCGACCGATTCTTGCCGGCGAATTGTACGGCCCCCTGCGCGACCTGGAGTTGTTCAATCAGGTTCGGATTGACCGTGAGGTCGAGACGCTGGTTTGGCCCAACGGAGCGGATTTTGATCCGGCCACCCTGCATGACTGGCCCGTGCATAAGCAGGCGTTCGGGGAACTTGCCCGGCGCTGGGAGCCAGTGCAGGGTTCTAGCGTTTCGCCAAGGGCTTGAGAATCTCGGATAGCAGGTCCGGAACGGCGGGGTCGCGCACCAGGTGGGGGTAGCGTTCGCCGCCGTGATAGTCGATGCGGTGCGTTTCGTAATACTCGCCGGTCTTGATCAGCAGCTCCAGCGGCTTGGTGGTGGAGGGCGTCGCGGCGACCGCTTCTCGTAACACCGTGGGCGTGAACTGCCGGTTGTTGACGGCCACGATGGTGACGGCGGGCGCGATTCCAGCTTTTTGGGCCGGGCCGCCATAGGCGATATCGAGGACCATGCCATCTTCCTTGACCTTTAGGCCCAGCGAGTAGCTGAGATCGAGCCCCTTTCGTTCCGCGTCCTCGGCTATTAAGAACTCCGACCGCTGACCGTCGTAGACCAGCTTCCAGCCGGAGTGCTCGATGCCGCCCAGCGGCGCGTGCGGCTCCGTGGAGCGCAGGCGGCTGTTCAGGAAATCCGCCCAATCGTAGGGCTGGACCGAGTTCAGCGCGGCTACCACGTCCGCGAAATCGTATGTCTTCAGGACCGGCGCTCCGCCGGGGCCTCCGTAAAAGACGCGGCAGAAATCGTCCAGCGACTTGGCGCCCTTGCTGAGCTGCCGGATGGTGACATCGGCATCCAGCCAGATCAGCGTGCCCTCGGGGTAGTAATCGACGGTTCGGCGGTAATCCGCGTAATCGTTCCCCGCCTCGTAGAGGATTTGCGCGGCCACGGCGGTGTCTTCCAGCGGCCGCCAGGTGCGGCCGTACTTGGTGTCGAGCGCCGCGGCTTCGATGGCCGTCGATTCGCGGAAGTCTTCCGGGGTCTCGAGGCCGCTGCGCGGCGCCAGAATTTCGCCCAGGTAATTGGTCAGGCCCTCGTAGACCCACAGCAGGTCGCCCTTCATGGGCGTATCGTAGCCGCCATCGGCGCCGCCCGAGGTGAGCCCGATGGGCCGGCGATACTTGCCGTTCCAGGAGTGCACGAACTCGTGCGGCAGCAAGGTGCCGGAGAGCATTCGCGGGCCGGGGTCGACCAGCGTGCGCTCGCCCAGGCGGTCGTCGCTGGATTCGTGGTGCTCCAGGCCGAAGTGCGCCACGTGGTCGCTGAGGGTGAAGAGGAAGTGATAATCGCGGTAGTGGCGCGAACCGAACAGCGCGCCGGTTTCCGCGACCAGGTTCTGGTACTCGCCGGCCAGCTCGGGGGTGATCTCGACCGCGCGGTCGCTGTCGCCGGCGAGATGCAGGTAGTGCGGGGCGCCGCGATCCGTGCCCAGCTCGACGGTGCGAAAGTGGGCGCCGGCGAGCAGCGGCGAATCGACAAGGGTGGTGAGCGGCGCCGGCTGAAACTCGATTTCGCTCGAGGATTCGCGCGCGATGGGCAGCGCGGTTCCGTACCGCCAGGAGCTGGGCACGCGCAGAGTGGCCTGGTATTGCAGGCTGTCGGCCTCCGCTCCCTGGGGATAGAGCAAGAGCTGGTTCCAGTTGAGCACCGCCAGCTCGCTGGTGGCCGAGCTTCCGGAGGAGTAGCCGCCTTCCTCGGGCGGCGAGATGAAATCGAAGGCGGCGTCGAGGGACGACACCCCCGCCGGAACATCGATGTGAAACGCATACATGTTGACGCTGTCGCGCCTCCAGGCAACCGTTTGGCCGCCCGCCTGGATCTTCAGCCCGACCAGATTGGCAATTGGCCCGGAGGGCATGTGCTCGCCCGGAATCCATTCCGGATAAAGCAGCGTCATGGGGCCCGGCCGGGCGGGAATGGTCATCTGCACATGGAACAGCCGGCGCGGGGCGTCAGTGGCGTCGACGCGCAGGCGAACCGGGGTCTGAGCGCATAGCGGCATCCACGCCAGGGCCGCCAAAGCGAAACGGAAGACATGCATAATGTCACGATTGTACTGTGGGCCGCTCAGCGCGTGGGTGCTGTGGCGCAAATGGCGGGTGAACAGCCATCGACAACGGCGTAGAGGTCCGCGGAACGGATGGGCTTGGGGAGGTAGCCGTCCATGCCGGCCAGCCGGCAGCGCTCGGCATCGCCTATCATGGCGCGGGCCGTCATGGCAAAGATGGGAAGATGTCCGCCGGCGCCGGTCTCCGCCTGGCGGATGATCGCGGTGGCTTCGAAACCATCCATTTCCGGCATCTGCACATCCATCAGGACCAAATCGAATTCCTCCCGCTCGACCGCCGCTACGGCTTCCCGCCCGTTGGCAGCCACGGTAACCTGGTGCCCCCGCCTTTCGAGCAACCGTACGGCTACTACCTGGTTGACGGGATTATCCTCAGCCACCAGAATCTTGCGGCTGGCCGCGGCCCGCCCCTCGCCCGGCCCGCCCGCCGCGACCGGTTCCGGCGCTTGGGGCTTTTTCTCGCCGCGATCGAGCACCCCGCAAATCAGTTGGCGCAGTTCCCAGGGATTCACCGGCTTCGTCAGGTGAGCCGCCAAGCCCAACTCGCGGCAACGCGCCGAGTCGCCGGTCTGGCTGGCGGAGGTCAGCATGATGATCGCCGCCCCGGCGCACCGCCGGTCCTGCCTGAGTTGCCGGGCGAGGTCGAAGCCGTCCTCATCCGGCATGTGCGCGTCGGTGATGACCAGCGGCAACGGCGACCCCGCATCCGCCGCGGCCCGCGCAAACGCGAGAGCGGCCTTGGCGCCCGCCTCCGCCCTTACCTGCATGCCCCAGTTGGCCAGCATCTCTTGCAGAACCAGGAGGTTGGTGGCGTTATCGTCCACAATCAGAACCGCCACGTCCTTCAGGTTCCGCTCGGCCGGCTGGTCCGCGCGCGGCTTCCTTGAGACACCCAGGCGCGCCGTGAAATGGAAGCAACTGCCGTGGCCGGGTTCACTTTCCACCCACACCCTGCCCCCCATCATTTGCACCAGACGCGAAGACACCGTCAAGCCAAGTCCCGTGCCGCCGTACTTGCGAGTGGTAGAGCTATCGGCCTGCACGAACGGCTCGAATATCTTTTGCCGCTGCTCCACGGAAATTCCGATCCCCGTGTCGCGGACCGAAAAGTGAACGGCCATCACGTCCGCGTCCTGGCTCGCCACCTGGGCCTGAACCACAATCTCGCCCTTGACCGTGAACTTGAGGGCATTCCCCAGCAGGTTGGTCAGCACCTGGCGCAGGCGTTTGGGATCGCCCACCACCATGCAGGGAACATCGTGCGCCTGGCAGATCAGTTCGATACCCTTCTGGCCGGCGCTCAGGCTGAAGCTCTTCATGAGTTGGTCGAGCACCGCCCGGAGATCGAAATCCACCGGGTCGAGATCGAGCTTGCCGGCTTCGATTTTCGAGAAATCCAGAATCTCGTTGATGATGCCGAGCAGGTTTTCGCCCGAATTCCTGACCATTCCCAGATACGAGCGTCTCTCGGGCACGCTCTCGGTATCCAGGAGAAGTTCGGTCACGCCCAGAACGCCGTTCAGCGGCGTGCGAATCTCGTGGCTCATGTTGGCGAGGAATTCGCTTTTGGCGCGGTTGGCTCGGTGGGCCGCCTCTTCGGCTTGCTGCCGGACCTCGATTTCCTGGCGCAATTCGGCGGTTCGTTCGTCCACGCGCTCCGCCAGTCTATGCTCGCTCCGGCGCAGGTCTCGCACACGGATCTTGTAGTAGCCGACCCCCGCCGCGAAAGCCGCCAGCAGGCACAGCGCGGCGAACCAAAAGGTTTGATAGAAGCGCGGCCGGGCCTCCAGGGGGAACCAGGCGCTGCTCTCATTCCAGGAGTTGTCCATGTTGCGCGCCATCACGCGAAACCGGTACGCGCCCGGTGGAACGTTGGTGTAGTAAGCGGCCCGCCGGTTGCCGGCTTCCACCCAGTTCGCGTCGAAGCCTTCCAGGCGGTAACGGAATTGCGTGAACTCGGGGAAGAGAAAGGTGAGGGCGGTGTAGTGGAACTCGAGATTGCTGCCGGCGCGGATCCACTCGCCGGCGGTAACCGGCTTCTGCCGGTCGTCGGTTACCCGTTCGATCAGCACCGGGGGGGCGGGCCGAATCGTCATCAACCGCGCCGGGTCGATCTCCAGCAGGCCGCCGTAGGTAGCATAGTACAGCTTGTTGTCCCGGCCCTTCCAGGCCGTCGGCGACGACGCGAACGGGAGCTCGCTGCTGCCTCGCATCCCGGCGGCTGCGCCGAATCTCTGTGGCTCAACGGCGCGCTTGCGCCCTTCGGCAACCGCATCCAGGTCCGCCCGCGCGACACGCAGCATCCCGTCGCGGCCGGCAATCCAGAAATAGCCTTGGTCGTCTTCAAAGATCCACGCCATGTCGAGCTCCGGCATACCTTGGGCCGGGGTGAAAGGCGTGAACTGCGTCCCGGCGATGCGGTTGAGACCGGAGTAGGTCTGCGCCCACAAGTGCCCGGCGTCGTCGGCGTACATGCTCAGCACAGTCTGGCGCCCTCCGGGCCGCGCCAGCACGGGACCGAATTGTCCGTCTTGGAATCGCTGCACACCCAGCCTCGTTCCCACCCAAATGGCTCCGTTCGGGCCCTCAGCCATGGCTGTCACTGCCATGGAGGCCAGACCCTGTGTTTCGCCGAAGACTGCCATCGAGTCGCCCTGAAACCGGATGAGGCCGTCTCCCGAAGCAGCCCACACCGCGCCGTTGCGCTGCTCAAACAGCAGACGGATGGGAGGTCGAAACTTCCACTCACGCTGCGCGCGGCCTTTCGGCTCCCCGCGAAACCTCTGCAGGACGCCCACGTCGGAACCGGCCCACAGATTGTTCTCGCGGTCGCGGATCACGGGGAATATCGCTTCGCCCGAAAGTCCGTCGTTCTGGCCGTATGTCACCAGGCCGCCCAGGGCCCGGATGCGGGCGATGCCGTTGGCCGTGCCGAGCCAGACGTCTCCCGAGTGGTCCTGCTGGACGGAACGGATACTGTCGCTCGGAAGCCCTTCCCGCATGGTGCGCATCGTCACGCGATACTCTTTGAAGCGGTTGATCCCGCCACCGGCGGTTCCCATCCACAGGCTGCCTTCGGAGTCTTCGTACAGGCATCGAATGACCTGATTGGAGAGCCCGTCACGGGTTTGATAGGAACTGAACTCCCCCCCGGCAAACCGGATGATCCCGCCGCCGTCCGTACCGATCCACAGCTCACCGTCGCGGTCCGAAAGAAGCGCCAGGACGCTGGTTCGCCCAAAACCGTTGTGCTGGTCGTATGTGCGGAAGCGCCCCTCGCGATACTCGCTTAACCCCCTGCCATGGGTACCGATCCACAGCGCGCCGCCGGCGCCCGCCGCCAACCCCCAGATCATGTCGCCCGGCATCCCGTCTTTGGTCGTGAATACGCGTTCCACGCCGCCTTCGAACCGATGCAGCCCGTTGTTGGCGCCAGCCCAGACGGTTCCCGCCGGGTACTCCAGCAAGACGTGCACGTTCGCCTCCCATCCGCCTGCAAAGACGGCAGAGGCTCGGCCGCGATCGAGCCGCACGAGGCCTGTGTCGGCACCGATCCACAACACGCCCCGCGAATCCAGAAGCAACGCACGGATACCGGTGCCGGGCAGTCCCGAAACCGCAAGCTTCTCGAAGCCGCCATTCCCGTAACGCAGCAGCCCGTTGTTCGCGGTGCCGATCCACAACGATCCATCCGGCGCCGCCAGCAAAGCGGCCATCGCGCTCTGCCTTAATACCGGTGTATTCGAGCCGTTGAATACGGTGAAACTCACGCCATCGAAGCGAGCCAGGCCATCGATGGTCGCAAACCACAGGTACCCGTCGGCGGTCTGCGCGATGGCGCGGACCGAATCTTGAGGCAGCCCGTTCGAGGTGGTCCAGACATCGTGGCCGAATTGTGTGAGAGCCAGCTTGGGATCCAGGCCCCAGGCGGGGGCGCACAAAAGGGCCGTCACCAGCAGGCTGGCCGGACGCAGTCTCACAACGGTTATATCGGCTGCGGCGGGCAAACCTTTATGGGCCGCACGATTGTATCACCGGCGCGGCTATGTTACCTTGGTGGCGGCTGCCCGCCAAATTCCGGTACTTGAAATGAAGCTAGCTTATATTCGCTGGAAAGATGCCGTGGCCGAAGAAGCCGGGGGTGCCGATTCCGAGAACCCCCAGGCGCGATTGGTGGAGCTTCAGGAGGTAGGGTTCCTTCTGGATGAGAACGAAGAAGCCGTGGTGATCGGGATGGAGTTACACGAAGACGCCGAAATCAAGCCCGGACGCTGGCGTCTGCACATCCCTAAAGTCAGTATTCAGGAAATGCGCGTGGTGGAGCTGGATAGGGCATTTACGAGGCGGCGCAAGAAGACGGTTTGAAGCCCTGGCGCCGGAATGGAACGCCCACTCCGGATCCGAATCTATGTCACACTGGTAGTGTGATAAAGGCACAGACCCGGAGGGCCCACGTGGTCCTGCCCGAGGATGTCGTGGCCGGCATAGACAGCCTGGTCGGCAAGCGCGGGCGGAGCGCGTTTCTCGCCGAAGTAGCTCGCGAGGAGATTCAGAGACGCCGGCAGCGCGAGGCGCTCAAGGCCGCCGCCGGCTCCTGGAAGGATAAGGACCATCCTGAATTGAAGGGCGGCGCAGCCGCTTGGGTACGGAAGATACGCGCCGAATCCGAGACCCGGTTCCGGCGAATCCAGCAGCACCGGGATCGCGGCTGATGGCCGTCCTTCTGCTCGACACCCACGGTCATTGTCGACGCGATCAATGGCAAGAGACAACGCCACCTGCTTCTCGATGAGTTGCTGGCTCAGCGAAATCTTCTGGCTTGCTGCGCGATCAACGTCACGGAAGTATACGCCGGCATGCGGCCCGACGAGGCCGGCCTCACGGAAGCTGTCTTGCGGAGCCTCAAGTTCTACGAAGCGACCTGGGAGATCGCCCGGCTAGCGGGCGAGTTACAAAACCGCTGGCGCAAGAAAGGGTACACCCTTTCTCTACCCGATGTCACCATTGCGGCTGTGGCCTTGGCCCACGGGCTTACCCTGCTGACGGACAACCGCAAGGACTTTCCGATGCCCGAGCTGGCGCTGTACTCCCTGCCATGAAGTGGGGCCAACCACAGCCACCAAGAGCCACCCGCAAATGTTGTACGATGATTTCACGGCGGCGCGCCGCTGGGGAGGAGAGGATCGGATGGAAAATCGCCCGGATTCCGGCCAGGACCGGCGTACGGTTATCTCGTGGCTGCTGGGAGGCGGAGTCGCCGCATCGCTGGCATCGTTCTTCTATCCCGTGATTCGCTTTATCAACCCGCCGGCGGTCGCGGAAGCCTCCATCAATGAGGTGGACGCGGGCAAGGCGCAGGACCTCAAGCCCAATTCGGGCAAGATCGTGAAGTTCGGAAATAAGCCCGCCCTGCTGGTGCGCGTCAGCGACACGGAGTGGAAGGCGTTCTCCGCCGTGTGCACGCATTTGAACTGCACCGTGCAATACCGCGACTCGCGCCACGACATCTGGTGCGCGTGCCATAACGGCACCTATGACTTGAACGGCCGGGTGCAATCCGGGCCTCCGCCCAGGCCGCTCGAGGAGCTGGATGTGAAGGTACGCGGAGACGCGGTTGTCATTTCGCGCCGGACATGACGGAGAAAACCCACTTGCCTGCCACTCAACCGAAAAACAAAGCGCTCGACTGGTTGGATGAACGCACCGGCTGGCGCATGGTCCGCGATCTGGCGGACCACAAAGTGGTTCCCATGCACGCCGGCACGGCCTGGTACTACTTCGGCGGCATCACCCTGTTCCTGTTCGGAATCCAGGTGATCACCGGGGTGCTGCTGCTGCTCTACTACCGGCCCAGCGTGGCCGAGGCCTTCGACAGCGTGCGCTTCATCATGACCCGCGTGCAATTCGGGTGGCTGATCCGCTCCATCCATAGCTGGTCGGCCAACCTGCTGATCCTGGCGGCCTTCGTGCACATGTTCAGCGTGGTCTTCACGCACGCGTACCGGCGCCCGCGCGAGCTGACCTGGCTCACCGGGATCGCGCTGCTGGGCCTGATGCTGGGCTTCGGATTCAGCGGGTACCTGCTGCCGTGGAACCAGATTTCGTACTTCGCCACCAAGGTGGGGACCGACGTGGCCGCCAGCGTTCCGATTGCCGGTCCGTCGGTGGCCCGGTTCCTGCGCGGCGGCGAAGATGTGGGCGCCGCCACGCTCACCCGCTTCTTCGCTTTCCACGTGATGATCCTGCCGCTGATTACGTTCGGGCTGGTGGGCCTGCATCTGTTGCTGGTCCAGTTTCACGGCATGAGCACACCCAGCGGCATTTCCCCTTCCCAGCTCGCCCATATGAAGTTCTTCCCCAACTTCTTCCTACGCGAGCTGGTCGTGTGGTACGGCGTGCTGGCCGTGCTGGGGACACTGGCCGCCATCTTTCCCTGGGAGCTCGGGCAGAAGGCCGACCCGTTTGCCTCGGCGCCGGCGGGCATCCGGCCGGAGTGGTATTTTCTGGCGCAGTTCTACACCCTGAAGCTGATCCCCAGCCACGTTTGGTTCTTCGAGGGCGAGCTGCTCGGACTGCTGGGCTTCGGACTGCTGGCCGCCGGATGGGTGGCGCTGCCGTTTTGGGCCGCCGGCCGCAACGGCGAGCACCGTGACCGGCTGGTCGCGGGCGCGGGCGTCTTCCTGATTTGTTATCTCGCCACCTTCACTATTCTGGGTTACGTCAAATGAGAGCGCCTGCCATCCTCTTCCTTCTGTATTGCAGCCTGAGCATTGCCTCCGCCCGGGACTCTTGCATGACCTGCCACTCCGCCATGGAGGAAGGCACCAAAGGTCCCACGACGCTCATCAAGAACGACGTGCATATCTCCCACGGCCTGAGCTGCGCCGATTGCCACGGCGGCGACCGCGCGAGCGACGATCCCAGCGTCGCCATGAGCAAAGCCAAGGGCTTCAAAGGCAAGCCGGCGCGAACCGCCATCCCGAAATTCTGCGCGAGCTGCCACGCCAATCCCGACATCATGCGCAAATTCGCGCCCTCGGAGCGCGTCGATCAGTACGAGCTGTACCAGACCAGCGTTCACGGCAAGCGCCTGGCGGCCGGCGATGCCAACGTGGCCACCTGCATCGACTGCCACAGCGTCCACGATATCCGCGCGGTCAAGGACGCCTTGTCCCCGGTTCATCCGCTGCACGTCGCGGAAACCTGCGCGCGCTGCCACTCCGACAAGGTCAAGATGGCGCCCTACAAGATCCCCACTAACCAGTTTGACGAGTACCGCACCAGCGTGCATTGGGAAGCCATGACCAAGCGGGGCGACCTTTCCGCGCCCAGTTGCGCGTCGTGCCACGGAAACCATGGCGCCAAGCCGCCGCAAGTGGAATCCGTGGCGGCGGTGTGCGGAACGTGCCATGTGACGTTCCAAGCGTTGTACGAAAAGAGCGTCCACAAGGCGATCTTCTCGGGCAGGGCGCCCTCTGGGCTCGGGGGCGGGGGGTGCATCGTCTGCCACTCCAACCATGGAATCCATCAACCCTCCACCGCCATGCTGGTTGGCCCGAATGCGGTCTGTTCGGAATGCCACGAGGCGGGAAGCGCCCCGGCCCAGACGGCCGCGCAGATGGCGGCCTGGATCGACGGCCTGGATCGCGCGCTGAAGCAATCCGAGACCGTGCTGGCGCGCGCCGAGGAGTACGGCATGGAAGTCTCCGAAGCGCAGGTGCGCCTGCTCGACGGGCGCGAGGACCTGGTGAAGGCCCGTCTGGCCCTGCACGCCATCGACCCCGGCGAGATGCGCAAGCCTATCGACGCGGGCATGGCGGTTGCCAAGGAGACGCTCGCGGACGGGCAGGCGGCGCTGCGCGAAAAGGATTTTCGCCGCTGGGGCCTGGCCGTGTCGGTGATTCTGATTGGCATCGCGATTCTAGCCATCCGCTTCCTGCTCCGCCGCATCGAAACCAATGGGAACAGCGAAGTACGCGGCCCACAACAAGGACCTTTATGAAAACTATCGCAATCGGAACCATTGCATGGATCATCTCCGCCGGCCTGCTCTATGCAGGCGCACCGGAGGGAAAAGAACTGTATACAGCCAAGTGTCAGGCCTGTCACGGCGAAAAAGGCGAGGGCAAGGCCGCCATCGCCAAAATGATGAATGTCACGCTGCCGCCCCTGGGCTCGAAGGAAGTCCAGGCCAAGTCGGATGCCGACCTACGGAAGGTCATCCTTTCCGGCAAGGGGAAGATGAAGCCCATCGCCGGAGTCACGGAAAAACAGGCCGACGACATCATCGCCTTCCTGCGCACGCTGAAGTAGGAGGCGTATTTGAGTAGCGCCGGCGGAACGCCGGCGCCACCCGGCCGGAGGGGGGTCATGGCGCGCGAGAAGTAACGCCGCGACCACCCAGTGAAGTGGCTGGGCGCGCGCCGATGTTAAAATTGAGTCTCCCGCATGCCACCTCGCGCCGCAAATCGCCCAGCGCCGGTTGTGAAAAAGCCGCCAGTGGCCGCGCCGCGCTGGTTGCGGCCCCTCATCCTGGCGCTTTCCGCATTGGCGCTGATGGGCCTGTTCTCCACCGAAGTGTCCGATTCGGATACCTGGTGGCTGCTCAAGAGCGGCCAGTACATTTGGCAGAACCATAAGCTGCCGGTTCCCGATCCGTTCGCCTATACGACCTACATGGTCAAGCCGGCTTTTCCGGGCGAAGAGCACATGCGCGATTTCGACTTGACCCACGAGTGGCTGTCGGAAGTGGTCTTCTACCTGGTTTACGCCGCCGGGGGATTCGCCGGGCTGGTGCTGCTCCGCGCGGCCTTGCTCACGGGTTTCTGCGGAGTCGTGGGGCTGGTGGCGTTTCACCGGTCCAAGGGCTTCTATCGCGCGCTGGGCGCGGCGTTCCTGGCGGCGACCATCGCGGACAATTTCCGTTCGGACCGGCCATTCCTGGTCGGTTTCCTGCTGCTGGCCCTGGTGATGGCCGCGCTGGAATACCGCCGGTGGCTGTGGGCGCTGCCTCCCATGTTTGTGGTGTGGGCCAACATGCATGGCGGGTTCTTCCTCGGCTGGGCGCCGCTGGGGGCGTATTGCGCCGAGGCCTTATACCTGCGATGGCGCGGCAAGGGCCCAGAGGGCACCCCGGCCGGCGAGCGCCGTCTGTGGCTGGTGAGCGCGGCGTCGATCCTGGCGTCGGGTCTGAACCCCAACGGCTTTCGCGCCGTGACCATCCTATTCACGTATCGGCAGACCGTCCTGCAGAGGACCCTGGCGGAGTGGCAGCACACCGCGATCTGGCCCCTGGAGCCGTTTGGCGTGCTGCTGCTCGCCGGGGCGGCGGCGTTGCTATGGGCCGGAAGCAAGGCGCGTATGGCCGACTGGCTGCTGTTTGTGGCGTTCGCCGCCGCCAGCATCTGGGCGGTTCGCAATGTCATCCTGATTGGCCTGATCGCACCGATTCTGATTGCCAGTTATATCCCCTGGAAACCAACCGTGCCGGTGCTGGCGGCGGTCCTGGTGGCGATGGGCGCAGGCCCGCAGATCGCGCAGGGCAACGTCTTCCAGTTGCGCGCCACCGAATGGAGATACCCCGCCAAGGCCGTCGATTTCCTGCTGGCACACAATGTCTCCGGACCGATTTTCAATACTTACGAATACGGCGGCTACCTGATATGGCGGCTGTGGCCGCGGGAGCGGGTCTTCATCGATGGGCGCGCGCTCAGCGAATCGGTGTTCCAGGATTACCGGCGGATCGCCTTTAACGCCACGTCGGAGGGTGGCAAGGGCGGCGACGAACTCCTCGATCAATACGGAATTCAAGTCATCCTCATGGGCGGTTTCGAATACCTATCGGGAACTGCCTACCTGCTGCCGGCGGCCCTTTCGGACCCCAGCCAGAAGGAATGGAAACTGGTCTACCAGGATGCGCAAGCGGTAGTCTACATGCGCCATCCGCCGCCGGGAGTCGCGCCCCTGAATTCTTTGGAGGCACTCACCAGCATGGAGGCGCAATGCGCCGAGCACATCCAGCACCTCCCCTTGGAGCCACGCTGCGCCAAAGGCCTAGGCGATTTATTCGGGCGCATCGGCGACAGCGCGCGGGCGCGCCGCTGGATGGCGTTCTATCTGGAACACAGAATCGCGCCCGACCCGGAGGCCGACGCCAGCTACCGGCGGCTGCTGGGGACGCCGTGAGGTGTCGATCAGCCGTGAGATAATTTAGCCATGCTCACTTCGTATATCCGGGCCGCCATGCGTCAGGCCCGCTACGAAATCGTCGAGGATGACGGGGCGTTCTTTGGGCGTATCCCCGCGATCCCGGGCGTCTGGGCGAATGCCAAAACCCTGGAAGCTTGCCGCGAAGAGTTGGAGAGCGTCCTCGAGGGATGGGTGCTGGTCAGCATTGCCGATCATTCCGCAATTCCGGACATTGACGGCAACCGCCTGGAAATCCGCGACGTCGCTTGACCTGATCGCCTGCCTCCGTACGTGATTGAGGGCTGAATGAAGCAGTTGTGGGGCCGGATGGTATCCGGCGCGGCGCACAGGCCGGCAGGCCGAGTACCACTCGGCCGCAGGCTGCAAGCCTGCCCCACAATTGCAAAAAGGACCAACTTGATCTGCCTCCGTCAACGCTTTCGGGTTATACTGTGGTGCAGAGGGGCGATATGAAAAAATATGGCAAGTTCGCGGTCTTGATTGCTGTGGTGGTCGGCACCCTGGCGTGGCTGGCGACGACTGGCATGAACGAAACCAAGACCTACTATAAGACCATCTCCGAGCTGGGCCAGATGGGGAACGGGGCATACGGAAAACGGCTCCGCGTGGGGGGTGACGTGGAGAGCGGGTCGATCCAGCGCGTCGGCAGCCAGGTGCAGTTTGTGTTGGTGCAGGACAAGATGAGGTTGAAAGTGGCGTACACGGGCACCGATCCCCTGCCGGATACCTTCCGCGACGGCGCCCAGGCTCTCGCCGACGGCAAGCTCGACAAGGATGGCGTCTTTAAGGCCAAACAGATCCAGGCCAAGTGCGCCTCGAAGTATGAAGCCAAGCCGGGACAGTTGGCGCCCGGCCAGACTGCGCCCAATATCAATAGCGGCAAAAGCATCTAGAGGGGAATATGGAAAATCTGGGTTCGCTGGCCATACTGCTGGCCTTTTGCGTCGCCATATATGCCGTGGTGGCTTCCGTCATCGGCGGCGTTCGCCACAAGCCTTTTCTGGTGGTTAGCGGGCAGCGCGCGGTGTATTCCGTGTGGGCGCTGATCACGCTCGCCTCGGGCATCCTGGTCTACTCCCTCATGACCGGCGATTTCCGGTTCGCCTACGTGGCGGAGCACTCCAACCGCAGCATGCCCATCCTCTACAAGTTCGCCGCCTGGTGGGGCGGGCAGGAAGGGTCGCTGCTGTTCTGGAGCTGGCTGCTCTCCACCTATGCCGCGGTGGTCGCCTTTACCAACCGGCGCAAGCACCGCGACATGATCCCGTATGTGGTCGCCGTGCTGGGCACGGTGCAGACCTTCTTCCTGCTGCTCAACAACTTCATCGCCAATCCGTTCCAAATGCTGGCCACGGATAAACTTATCGTCGCGGTGCCCGACGGCAACGGGCTGAGCCCGCTGCTGCAATACCCGGCCATGGCCATCCATCCGCCGATGCTCTACCTGGGCTACGTGGGATTCGCGGTGCCCTTCGCGTTCGCCATGGGGTCGCTCATCACGCGCCAGCCGGGCGACGGCTGGATCCACACCACCCGCCGCTGGACACTGGTCACATGGCTGTTCCAGAGCACGGGCGTCATGCTGGGCGCGGCGTGGGCGTACCATGTGCTGGGTTGGGGCGGCTACTGGGGTTGGGACCCGGTGGAGAACGCTTCCCTGCTCCCGTGGTTGAGCGGCACGGCGTTTTTGCACTCGGTGATGATGCAAGAGAAGAAGGGCATGATGAAGGTGTGGAACATGGTGCTAATCTCGGCCACGTTCTTTCTGTGTATCCTGGGGACGTTCATGACGCGCTCCGGGTTCGTGGAGTCGGTGCATGCGTTCGCGCGCTCGAATATCGGCAAGTATTTCGTGACCTTCCTGGCGCTGGGCATCGCGGCCACCATTTACCTGATTCTGGACCGCCTGGATTACCTCAAAAGCGAGGCGCAACTGGAGAGCGTCATCTCGCGCGAATCCAGCTTTCTGTTCAACAACCTGATTCTGCTGGCGAGCTGCTTCGCGGTGCTGTGGGGCACCCTGTTCCCGACCATTTCCGAAGCCTTCGGAAGCCGGATTGCGCTGGACGCCGAATGGTACAACCGCCTGATGGTGCCCATCGGGCTGTTCCTGCTGCTGCTGACCGGCGTGGGGCCGCTGTTCGCGTGGCGTAGAACGTCGATCGAGAGCCTGCGGAAGAATTTCCAGTGGCCGGGCATTGCGGCGCTGGTGCTGGTGGCGGCACTGGTGGCGGCGGGCATGCGGCACTTCTACGCGCTGATCTCATTCGGCTTCTGCCTGTTCGTGGCGCTGACGGTGATCATGGAGTTCTACAAGGGCGCGCGGTCCATCGCCGCCAAGAACAGTATGAACCTTGTGCGCGCCACCGTGGAGCTGACGCATCGCAATACCAGGCGCTACGGCGGCTACCTGGTGCACATGGGGGTGGTGCTGATTTTCATCGGGGTCACCGGGCACGCGTTCAACCTGAATGAGGTGAAGGAACTGAACAAGGGCGACTCCATGCAGATAGGCGCCTACAACCTGAAGATGGTGGATTTGCAGCAGGGCGAGAACGAGAACTACCAGTGGCATCGGGCCATCATGCAGGTTACGAAGAACGGAGTTCCGCTGGGCACGCTGGAACCCGAGAAGCGCTTCTATTTGGCGAGCAAGCAGGGCACTTCGGAGGTGGGCGTCCGCTCGCGGCTCAACGAGGACTTGTACCTGAATTTCGGCGGCATGTCGGACGACAACCGGCGCGCGGTGATCCAGGCGTACGTTCTGCCCCTGGTTACGTGGATCTGGATCGGCGGCCTGGTGCTGATTGGCGGCACGCTGGTGTGCCTGGTTCCGAGCAAGATCAAGATGCAGTACGCCCGCACGGAAGTGGTGGGGGTCTTGAAGAAACATGCGACGATTCAAAATTAGCAAGAGCCGGACCTGGGGGTCCGGCGCGGACGAGGGCGTCCGCCCCACGTTTGCTTTGTGGGGCAGGCTGGCAGCCTGCGGCCGATTGCCAATCGGCCAGCCGAGCGTGCTCGGCCGTTTGCCGTTTGTCCTCGCTCTCCTGGCCATTGCTCTGGCGGCGGCCGCCCCGGCGCAGACCGCTGCCGAGAAGCCCAGCGTGGACGTGCGCCGCGTGGGCGCGCGGCTGGCCTGCCAGTGCGGGTGCAAGGATTCGGTGGCCACCTGCAGCATGCTGGAGTGCAGTTTCTCGAAGCCCGCCAAGGAGCGCATCGCGCAGATGCAGGCCGTGGGGATGTCCGACGAGCAGATTGTCCAGGCGTTTGTCCGCGATTACGGCCCGGGCATTTACCTGGCGACGCCCAATGCCTGGGGGTGGATCGTCCCGTATGCCTCGGTTCTGCTAGGATTGGCGATGATCTGGCTGTTCGTGAAAAAATATCGCAAGCCCAAGCCGCTGGTGGAGATCGGGGAGTTGGAAATCGACGACCCGGCACTGGAGAAATACAAGGATCAGATTGAAAAGGACCTGGCAAAGCTCGAATGATCATCGCTCTTGCGTGTGTCCTCGCGATCGCCGTCATCGCGTTTGTGCTCGGAGTGAGGTCCAAGGACCTACCCGAGCCGGAGCCGGAGTCGCCGTTCCTGCACCTGGATGAGCGCAAGGCGGCGATCTACGAGAACCTCCGCGACCTGCAGTTCGAGTACCGCCTTGGCAAGCTTTCCGACCAGGATTACCAGAACACCAAGAAAGATCTGCAAAAGGAGCTGGCCGCGGTGCTGGCGGAGGTCGATGTGATCAAAGCGCGCCTGGCCCTGGGCGTGGTGGGGCAGGCGCTTTCGCCTGCCAAGCAATCGCTAAATGGTTATTCCTGCCCATCTTGCGGCGCACATTTCGAGAAACAGTTGAAGTTCTGCGGAGAGTGCGGCAAGCCCATGAAGGTGGCCCAGGCATGAGGCGAATTGGCTTTGTTCTGCTTCTTTCCTCCCCCATCTGGGCGGCCGTCACCGGCACGGTCATCAACCGCACCACGGGGCAGCCGCAGGCCGGCGCTACCGTCGGTCTGTTTAGTATGGGGCAGAATGGCCTGGATCTGGTCGAGCAGGCCAAGTCGGACGTTCAAGGACGCTTCACCATCAACCAGGAGGTCCAGCCCGGGCCGCACATGATTCGCGCGACGCTGGACGCGGTCACCTACAACCTCATGCTGCCGCCGGGTTCGCCAGCCACCAACCTCACGGTTGAGGTCTACAACTCTTCCAAACAACCGGGCGCCGCGAAAGTCGGGAAGCACATGCTCCTGTTCGCGCCGGGCAACGGGCAGATGGCGGTCGACGAAACCTACCTTTGCAGCAACGACGGGAAGACGACCTGGAACGATCCCGGTCACGGAACGGTGCGCTTCTACTTGCCGGCGGCGGCTGGCGGCAAAGTGTCGGTGAACGCCACTGGCCCCGGCGGGCTGCCCCTTGGGGTTCCGATGGACAAGACCTCGACGCCGGATGTCTACGCGGTGGATTTTCCGGTGAAGCCCGGCGAGACGCGGATCGACCTCAGCTATACCGTACCCTACACCGAGGGCGCGCCGTACGCGGGCAAGATCGTCACCAAGGACGACAACACCTATATCATCTCGGCCAACGGAGTGTCGCTCCAGGGAGAGAACCTCAACGATCTGGGAAATGAACCGCGCACCCAGGCCCACATTTACGGGCTGACGGGCACGGCGTACAAAATCGTGTTGACTGGCACGGCACAGGCCGCTCCGCCCGCGGCGGCGGAAAACGCGGACGCCGGGGATTCCGATAGCGGCCCGCGCATCGAGGTGATCATGCCGCGCCTCTATGGTCAGGTCAAGCTGATTCTGGCGCTGGCGCTGGGCGCACTGGCGCTGGGCCTGGCGCTGCTCTACCGGGCGGCGCCCTCGACCGCCACCAAGGAGACCAATGAGCGCGGTCGCCGTTGACGGGGTGTGGAAGTTCTACGGCGACTTCCCCGCCCTGCGCGACGTGCGGCTGGAAGCCGCAGCAGGATCGTGCCTGGCGCTGATTGGGCGCAACGGCGCGGGCAAGACCACGCTGCTGCGCATCATGGCCGGCTTTTCGCGGCCGGGCCGCGGCCAGGTCCGAATCTTCGGCAACCCGCCGCGGGAAACCGCAACCCGGCAAAAAATCGGGTTTATCGGCCACGGGATCTCGGTCTACGACGAGCTGTCGGCCCTGGAAAACCTCACCCTCTTCGGCAAGCTTTACGGGCTGGCCGACCCGCGCCGCTCGGCGCTCGAATGGCTGGAGCGCACCGGCCTGGAGCGCGTCCGCAACGGGCTGGTGCGCGAGTTTTCACGCGGCATGCGGCAGCGGCTGGCGGTGGCGCGCGCCTTTCTGCACCAGCCTTCGGTGCTGTTGCTGGACGAGCCGTTCACGGCGCTCGACGATCGCGCCATCGCGGTGCTGCAAACCCTGCTCCGCCAAGCCCTGGCGGAGGGTAAGACGGTCATCCTCTCGACCCACCAGTTGCGGGAAGCCCTCGAGCTGGCCTCGCACGTCGCGCTGTTGAACCGCGGCCAGGCTGCATTCTGCGGCCCATCGACGCCCGAAATGGTGGCCGATCCCGGCCTGGTTTACGCGCGGTACGGCGAGGGCTGATGGGATTCTTCCGGCAGGTGCTGGTCATCGCGGCCAAGGATCTACGCGCCGAGCTGCGCACCAAGGAGGCCATCAACGCCTCGCTGGCTTTCGCGCTGGTGATCCTGGTGCTATTCAGCTTCGCCTTCGATCCGACGGAGGATACCACGCGCGAAATCTCGGGCGGGCTGCTGTGGATCGTGTTCGCATTCGCGGGGGCGCTGGTGCTGAACCGCAGCTTCGCGCGCGAGCTGCCCAACGACTGCCTGGATGCGCTCATCGCGGCGCCCATTTCGGGAGCGGCGCTGTTCCTGGGTAAGGCGGTGGCGAATTTTTTGCTCGTACTTGCGGTAGAGCTAGTTTCTTTGCCGGTTTTTGGCATCTTCTATAATGTGCAGTGGACTTCGCAGTTCTGGGAACTCATGCTGGTGCTGGCGCTGGGCACCTGGGCGCTGACGGTGATTGGCACGATTTTCAGCGCGCTCACGGTCAACATCCGGCTGCGGGAAGTGATGCTGCCGATGCTGACCTATCCGATCCTGGTGCCGGCGCTGTTGGGCGCGATGCAGTTGACCACGGGGCTGGTGGCGGGAAGGCCGATCGGGCCGGACACGGTGGCGTGGCTGAAAATGCTGATCGGGTTCGACGTGGTATATACGGCGGTCTCGCTGGTTCTGGTCGAGACGGTGCTGGTGGGATGATGTATTGTGGGGCAGGATTGCATCCTGCGCGGCGGTTTGCAACCGCCGCCGGCCGGCCAAGGCCGATTGGAAATCGGCCGCAGCTTACAAAGCTGCCCCACAAAGAGCTGTGAAGGCTTGAGAGTTTAGTAGTCCCGAGGGGTGACCTATGCGTGAGAAGATCATTTACGTTCTGGGTATTGCGGCGCTCGGGATTCTGGCGTGGAATATCAACGCCATCGCGCGCCTGCCGGAAGAGACGCAGCAGGGGGTGACGTTCAAGATCATTTTCTTCCACGTCCCCATGTGGTCCGCCGCCATCACCGCGGCCTGCGCGGCGCTACTCGCGAGCGTGGGCTTCCTGGTAACCAAAAACTTCAGGTTCGACGCCGCGGCGGTGGCGGTTACGGAGGTGGGGCTGGCGTTCACGACGGTCGGCCTGGTCACCGGCTCCATCTGGGGCCGCGAGATCTGGGGAATCTGGTGGACCTGGGACGCGCGTCTGACCTCGGCGCTGGTGTGCTGGCTGCTGTACGGGGGCTACCTGATGTTGCGCAAGGCCATCGAGGAACCGACGCAGCGCGCCACCTTCGCCGCCGTGTTTTCGATTTTCGCTTTCCTCGACGTTCCGATCGTGGTTTTCTCGATCAAGTGGTGGCGCACGCAGCATCCGTCGCCGGTTTTTTGGGCGGGCGGAAGCTTCCCGCCGGACTGGACGGTACACTTCCTGTGGAACATGGTGGCGATGCTGCTGCTGGGCATCGTGATGGTGGCCGTGCGCCTGCGGCAGGAAGAAGCGCAACGGGAAATCGATTCGCTGCGCCGCATGGCGCATGCCCTGTGACGGAGACTTTATGCACCTGATATCGCAAACGCCCTTGTTCGCGCAGCTCGTTTCCGATGCGGAGCGGCTGCAGCACCAGTACGAGTTTCTAAGCTACGGCCTCACGGCAGCCTGGGTCATCCTGGTGATCTACGTCCTCATCATGGTGGCTCGTGAGCGCAAACTCAAGCGCGAAATTGCCAGCCTGCGGGCCATGCTGGAAGAGAAGAAATAGCCGCGGCTTCACCATTGCAGCGTGTTCACCAACTGAGAGACGCTCTCGATTCTTTCCCGCTTGAGGAAGTCCGCCAGTTCCCCGGCGATGCGCACGGGGGAGCGCGGGTCCCAGAAGTTGGCTGTGCCCACCTCGACGGCGCTGGCGCCGGCGATCAGGAACTCGGCGGCATCCAGGCCGTTAGCGATTCCGCCCAGGCCAACCACCGGGATCTTCACCGCCCGCGCCGCCTGATAAACCAGGCGCAGGGCGATGGGCTTGATGGCGGGGCCGGAAAGCCCGCCGAAACCGGCGCCGATGCGGGGGCGGCGCGTGTGCGCGTCGATGGCCAGCGCGATGAAGGTGTTGACCAGCGAGAGGGCATCGGCGCCGCTCGATTCCGCCGCCTGGGCCAGGGGTTCGATGGCGGCGACATTGGGTGAGAGCTTCACCATCACCGGCCTGTGGGCCACGCGCTTGACGGCCGTCACTACACCGGCCAGCAGGGCGGGGTCGCTCGAAAAATAAATGCCTCCATGGCTGGTGTTGGGGCAGGATACGTTGAGCTCATACCCGGCCAGGCCCGGGTGGTCTTCGAGGACGCGCACCACTTCCACATAGTCTTCCGTGCGGTAGCCGAAGACATTGGCGAAAACCGCGGTGCGTAGCCGGGCCAGCGCGGGCAGTTTTTGGCTCACGAAGGCCCGGACGCCGATGTTCTGCAGGCCGATGGAGTTGATCATGCCG
>Ga0209039_10001044_pt1 | contig 26913 bp, 19 predicted proteins | sample BogFormECP12_OM1_FD_188238 | JGI IMG/M metagenome (GOLD analysis project Ga0209039, IMG submission 188238) | Bog forest soil microbial communities from Calvert Island, British Columbia, Canada - ECP12_OM1 (SPAdes) (version 2) | ecosystem: Environmental > Aquatic > Freshwater > Wetlands > Bog ... | reverse complement strand
CTCCCGGGACGACCTAACGCCGTTGTATCGACTATTGCTGCATCTTTACCCCTCGTCCTACCGCGCGGAATATGGCGACGAGATGAGCGCCATCCTCGCGCAGGAACTTCGGCGAACCAGCGGGACATCAAGGCGGCCAACACCTCGTTCGCATCGCTGGCAGCCTATACCGATATTGCCATGAACCTGGTTGGCCAGGGCGAGCCGCAGCGAGTTGAGGGAGCCTGGGTGACAGGCAACCTCTTTTCCACGCTGGGAAGACCAGAGGTGCTCGTGGATCTCAATATTTTGTTTTTGTCATTCCTAGTGGACTTAAACCCACGGGGAATCTGGCTTTTCGATTCTTCCCGCAGCCTCGGAAGCCGCGCCGTTACTCGTCTATAATGGCGCTCCTCATGGACTGGGCCCCTGCGTCCATCATCCAACGTTTGTTCGACCCGAAGTACGGCGCGTCTGACCGCCTGATTCCGCGCTGGTTGTTCCTGCGTGCGCTCGGGGTCATCTACTTTTCGGCCTTTTATTCGCTGCTGTTCCAGATTCGCGGCCTCATCGCTCCGGAGGGCATTTTGCCGGCAAGCGAATTCCTGGAGGCCGTGGCGAAAACCTATCCGCAGTCGAAGTTCTGGTTCGCTCCTACCTTGTTATGGATTGCCAGCGGGCCGCACATGCTCACCGCCATCTGCTGGGTGGGCATGTTCGCGTCATTGTTGCTGGTCTTCAATCTCTGGCCACGCGCTTCTCTCGTGGTGTGCTTCGTGTGCTATCTGTCATTCGTCAGCGCGGCGGGAGATTTTTCCGGCTACCAATCCGACGGCATGCTGCTCGAGGCCGGATTCATCGCATTCTTCTTCGCTCCTCCGGGACTGCGCCCCGGCTGGGCGGAGTCTCATCCGCCGTCGCGCATGAGTCTGTTTCTGCTGCTATGGGAATGGTTCCGCATTTACTTCGAATCGGGAGCGATCAAGCTGTTGAGTGGCGATCCCGAGTGGCGCAACTTTACCGCGATGGATGAGTACTACCAGAACGGGCCACTGCCGACCTGGATCGGATGGTACGTTCAGCACCTGCCGCACTGGTTCCACGCGTCTGCCGTGTTTTTTACCCTGGCAACCGAACTGGTGCTGGTCTGGATGATGTTCCTGCCTCGGCGCTTTCGAATTCTGTGCTTCGCTATCGTCACCGCGCTGCAGATCAGCATCATCCTCACCGCCAACTACACGTTTCTGAATTACCTTGTGTTGTCGCTGGGAGTGCTGCTTCTCGACGATCGCTTTCTTCTTCGTTTCTTGTCGAAGCGTTGGCGCGAGACATTGTCGCCTAAGACCGCGCCTACACCAAATGAACCAGTTCCCCAGGCCAGCGAGCCTGCTACCCCCGCGGAGATCGTAGCTCGGACCGCAAAACGCCGGCATGCTGCGGCGTTGAAGTTGGCGCTCACAAGTGTGGTGCTGGTTTGGATTTTCTATGCAACCACGGCGCAAATGCTGTGGATGTTTTTCCCGCGCTTGCCCTTACCCACGTCGCTTGTGGTAGCGCTGGAACCCTTTCGCATCGCCAACCGATATGGACTGTTTGCCGTCATGACGCGCGGGCGTTACGAGATCGAGTTCCAGGGCTCGAACGATGGGCAGGGATGGACCGCGTATCCGTTCCGTTATAAGCCGCAAGCGCTGAACCAGCCACCAGGTATTTATGCTCCGTATCAGCCCCGTCTGGACTGGAACCTGTGGTTCGCTTCGCTGGGTTTTTGGCGCGAGTATCCGATCGTGATCAGCACCGAGGAGCGTTTGCTGGCAGGAAATAAGGACGTGCTCGCGTTGTTTGCGGGAAACCCGTTTTCCGCTGCGCCCCCGCGTCAGGTGCGAGCGGTGCTGTGGCAGTACTGGTTCACCAGCATCGCTGAGAAGCGGGCAACCGGCGACTGGTGGAAGCGCAAGTACCTCGGAATCTATGCGCCGGTGCTGGGGCTTCAGCCGGACGGCAAGCTGGGAGTCGTGGAGTGGCCAACGCCTTTGCCCCCGAGACAATGAAACTCGCCGTTGTGTGCCGAAGGTTTGGCGGAACGAAACTCGTGATGCTATTCGGAGTATCGCGTGAAGGGTAGCGCCTACGTCATCGGCGCCGGCCCCAACGGCCTGGCCGCTGCGATCGTCCTCGCCCAGGCGGGGATGCATGTCGACGTGTTCGAGGCCGAGCCGCAGCCCGGCGGAGCCGCCCGGACACTCGAGCTCACATTGCCGGGCTTTCGACACGACTTTGGATCGGCCGTACATCCCATGGCGGTGGGCTCTCCGTTCTTTTGCTCGCTCCCTCTGCACCAGTACGGGCTGGAATGGATTCATTCACCTTCGAACCTCGCGCATCCCTTGGACGACGGAACCGCGGTGATGCTGGAACGCGATTTGAAACAGGCGGCGTACGTTCTTGGGGAAGATGGCATAGCCTGGCGCAGGTTGATGGAACCGTTCTCAGCCAATTGGGACAGGTTCGCCCCGGAGGTTCTGCGTCCCATTCATTTCATGACCCGGACTCCGTGGCTGCTGGCTCGGATGGGGCTCCTGTCGCTTTCATCCGCGACCGCGCTCGCGAATCGTTCGTTTCGCAATCCGCGCACGAAAGCGCTCTTCGCTGGTCTGGCGGCCCATTCTTTTCTCGCGCTCGATGAGCCACTGAGCGCGTCTGTCGGAGTGATGCTCGGCGCCGCGGCCCACGCGGTGGGATGGCCGATCCCGCGCGGCGGAGCGCAATCCATCGCCACTGCATTGTGTAACTATCTCGCCAGCCTGGGTGCGGTAGTCACAACTTCGCAAAGAGTGGACGATCTCGCTTCGCTGACCAACTACGACCTCATTCTGTGCGATGTAACGCCGCGGCAGCTGTTGCGGATGGCGGGCAGTCGTTTGTCAGCGGGTTATCGGCGGAAATTGGAGAGATATCGCTACGGCCCTGGCGTCTTCAAGGTGGACTACGCTCTCTCGGCTCCGGTTCCGTGGAAAGCGCAGGACTGCCTGCGCGCGGCTACCGTCCACATTGGCGGCACGATGGAGGAGATCGCCGCTTCGGAAGATGCAATGCGACACGGAAAGGTCGCCGAGCGTCCATTTGTGCTGGTTGCCCAGCCGAGCTTGTTTGACCCAACGCGGGCTCCTGAGGGGCGCCACGTTCTGTGGGCTTATTGTCACGTGCCTCACGGATCGGACTGCAATATGCTGGAGCGCATCGAAGCCCAGATCGAGCGTTTCGCGCCGAGGTTTCGTGATTGCGTTCTCGGCCGGAAAATATTTTCGCCGGCTGCTTTGGAGCAGATGGACGCTAACCTGGTCGGCGGTGACATCGCAGGCGGAGCATCCGACTTGCCGCAATTCCTGTTTCGTCCCACCTCTGACTTTTACGCAACGTCCGCACGCGACTTGTATATTTGCTCGTCATCAACCCCGCCGGGTGCAGGCGTTCACGGAATGTGCGGATACCACGCAGCGAAGCTCGCCTTACGCCGGCTCCCGCGGTAGCTCTCATGGCCTGCATCGCTCTTCTGCCTTCTGAACCATCTTGAATTCGGGAAGAAGCGGGTGCCCCAGGCAAGCCTCTTTTGCTTGCCTGGGTAAGTTGACGTTCATCAGGATCGTGGACCGCATCAAAGGTCAGTTCAGCGGTCTTTTCTTTTGGCGCTGGTCAAAATTCCCACTCAAGCAAGAGCAGCTTGAGTGGGGCACCCGGCCAATCAGAGATTTCTGCGGGACTGGACGCCGCGCCGGTACCAGTTGTCGATGCCTGGTGGTCATCACTCAATCGGTACCGATGGCTGGCAATCGCTCTCAAGATATTGTGCATGTAAGAATTCTATAGTATATATAGTGTAATGGATCCTTGTGTTGGGCGTCTGGGCAATCAGGGCAACCTGCGAGCTTGGGGCACAATGCAGCGGCGAGGCGAAAGTCTCGATTGAGCGGAACGGGCCTAACGGTACCTTCGCTGGGGACTGAGAGATGTCGGACGGGTCAGGCTTACCAACAGGGCCTAAGCGACTAAGTGGATCGAAGCTGGCGCTTCAAGTCCGGCGAGGAAGGACCATCGAAGAGGCGTGGCTTGCAATTAAGCGAAACGCGAGGACATCGAAGTCCGAAGACACCAAGAGAGAAATAGACGCGTTCGAAGCAAACCTGGCGACAAATCTTCAGCGAATAAGTCGCCAACTGCAGCAAAATAAGTTTGTGTTCCCGCCCGCGCGGGGAGTCAAAATCCCCAAAGACAAGAAAGACAAATCCAGTTTCCGTCCTCTGGTAGTTGCAAAGGTCGAATCGCGTATCGTGCAACGCGCCGTTCATGACGTGCTGGTCCCGGTGCCCGCCATACAGAAGTTTGTGCATACGCCGTATAGTTTTGGTGGCATCAAGAAGAAGAAAGATGATGACATGGCAGCGGTCCCTGCTGCCATCAGAGCGGTGCTTGATGCGATTGGTAGTGGCTGCAAGTTTGTTATTCGCTCCGACATTGCGAAGTTCTTCACCCGCATCCCGAAATCGTCGGTCACAGATATTGTTGCCAAAGCCGTCAATGACCAGGAATTTGTTGACTTATTCACGCGTGCAATCACAGTTGAATTGGAGAACATGTCTCAGCTGCGGGAACAAGCGAACGCGTTTCCCATAGAGGATCTCGGTGTCGCGCAGGGAAATTCACTTTCGCCTCTGTTGGGCAATCTTATTTTGTATGAGTTCGATCTGGAATTGAATAAGCGGCCAGATGTGCGATGCATTCGGTACATCGATGATTTCATTATTCTGGCACCCAGCAAGGAAATAGCTGAGAACAGCTTCGCGAAGGCGCAGCACATGCTCCAGAAGCTTGGCATGAGTGTCTCGCCTGACAAAACCCAAAGGGCCGAGACACAACATGGATTTGAGTTCCTCGGCATCGATCTTTCAAATGGGTTTATCAGGCCATGCAAGAAGGCGCAGGAGCGAGTGCTTGCGTCTATACAATCAACGCTCATGGAAAGCCGCGAGGCTTTTCGACGACATAGAAAAACGAGAAACCTTGCGAATGCACTATCTCTGCTTGAATCGCTAAAGAAGGTACGCGGCGTCATGCAGGGCTGGGGGAAACACTATCGATTTTGCAATGATACTAAGTGCTTCGAGTACCTCGACCAGCGCGTCCTGACGTTCATAAGGAGCTATCTCGCAGCCTACCATGAGGAGCACGACAAAACGGACGAGGCGGGCCGTTGGCGTCTCCTCGGAATCGAAGCACTTACCCAGATTGAGCGCAAACCATTTGTTTGGCCCAAAAGGAAACTGTGATCGTTATTGCGAGGCCAGAACTTCGGCGAAGCGGCGGGTGGCCCACAATTGCCTGATGTTGGCAATTGTGGGGCGAATTCCAAACGCGAAAGACTCAATTCCCGCGGCGGGTGGTCCACCCCGCGCTCTGAGTTTCTGGAAAAATTTTGAGGCGGGTGCCCCATTCCGGCTTCTTTTGCCGGGGTGGGAATTTTCCTAGCAGCTAGCCCCCGAGCCCAACGGGCGACATTTGTGTTAGCCGTGGGAGTAAGCCAGCGGAAAACGGCCCCCGACAGACCCCGAGCCGCGTAGCGGCGGCACCGTGATTTTCCGGTGGAAGCGCCGGGCCTCAGCCCGGCGAAATTGGACAGGAAAACGAAAGGGCTTTAGCCCCAGCCGTGGCTAAAGCCCCCACGCCAAAGACATCCACTTCACCACGCTAAAGCGTGGTGCTTCCGCCCGGTTGATCGGACCAACCAATTTCCACCCCCGCTTTATACTCTCTACACCCATGCTTGACGGATACATTTGCCTGCCGCCCGGAAAAATCGCCGCGATGGTGACCTACCTCGAGATGCGCACGCCTCCACGCTTTTTGCAGACTCCCACAATGTCAGAGTTCATCGTGCGCCGTGTTTTGCAACCCGATCTCGACTGGTACCGCCTGCTATATCGTGTCATCGGCGAACCCTGGCTGTGGTTCAGCCGGCTGCGCCTGTCCGACGACGAACTCCGCGCCATCCTCTACGGCCCGGCTGTCGATGTTTTCGCGCTTTCGCACGAAGGAACGGACCACGGCCTGCTGGAGTTCGACCGCCGCCGCTTCCCTGACATTGAGTTGTCTTTTTTGGGCGTGACGTCCGCGCTTATCGGCAAGGGCGCCGGACGCGCTCTGCTGCAGCACTGCCTCCCATTGGCATGGGAGCACAAGCCGCAACGTGTCTGGCTGCACACTTGTACCTCCGACCATCCGGGGGCGCTGGCGTTTTACGTCAAGGCGGGATTTGCGCCTTACAAGCGCGCCATTGAGATTGCTGAAGACCCCCGCGTCACAGGAGAAATGCCCCGCAGCGCCGCTCCCCACATCCCGATCCTCTGACGTCTGGGCGCCCGAGGTTCGCGCCGTGCACTCCGGCGCTAAGAATCAATGTCGGCCGACGCAAACTACGGCTGGCTGCGAATTGGCTGGTTCTTGCATCCCAGTTTCTCCACCGCGTCGGCGACGTTCTTGTACTCGGGCGAAGCTCTCACGTTTTCGTGCACCGTCAGATAGGTTCGCATCAGCAACGGGCAGGCTTCGGTAATGCCAAGTCGCGCGACCGTCTCGGTCGCGAACGGACTGGGGAACGACCCGGCGAGCCCATAGCTTCGTTCCAGCATCACGCCCAGCGCCGGCTTGTTTTTGCGCAGGATCTCATCCAGCGCTGTCCGCAACTCCAGTTCCTTCTCCGACAAGCCCGCCGGAGGATTGGCCGTCGTCTCTTCCGACATTCGATCCCCTCGCCACATACGCTCCTCGAAATACAGAATGTTGCGCACGCACTCTGGAGTGCATCCGGTTTGATAGATCGCGTTGGCCAGCCCTTGGCGCACGGCGAAACTCTCCGGCGGCAGCAGCAGATCCGATAACCGCGACACCCGGACCGCGTCCTTGCGATCGACCAGCGCCTGCAGCGCTGCCAGGCGGTTCTCCTGGGTCTGCGCACCTGCAGCCACCGCCAGCAACAACTCGCCGGCGCGCTGCCCGGAATAACTCGCCAGCCGTTTCACCGCGGTGGCATCCGGCTTCTTGTCGACTGCAGCGCGCGCCAGTGCATCCATGCGTGCATTGCGCCACGTGGTGTAGGCGGTCACTAGCATGATTATGACGATGATGAGAATGCCGACCCGCTTTGGTTTGAAGCCAAAATCGTCCAGAAATGACATAGCGTGCTACTACGGTATCAAATCGCAGGCGGGCGCTGGATGCGTTCCCTCGCCCCAGGTTCTTGGAGCGCGAGTTACTATTGCAGCATGAGCACCAATCCCGCGCTCGAAGCTGTCATCGAACAGGAAAAGCTCTTTGAAGCTTTCGAAAACCTGATGCCCTTCCGGGTGCAGGACATCCTGCTGGTGTCCAGCCTGTACGATTCGTTCATTTTGCGCGAAGATGGCCGCCTGAATGAGCTGCTGATTGGCGAATCCTACGAGCTCAACCTGCAGCACGTTCCGCGTATCACGCACGTGAAGACGGGAGCCGAGGCGCTGGCCCTGGCGCGTTCCGATTCGCGTTTCAACCTGATTGTCACCAACCTCGAGGTCGAGGACATGACCGCTGCCGAACTCGCGACCGAGGTCAAGCGTGCCGGGCTGGATGTTCCGGTCGTGGTGCTCGCCTACGACTATCGCGAGGTCAAGAATTTCGTGGCGCGCACGCCGAACAGCCCCATTGAGCGCATCTTTCTTTGGCAGGGCAACGCCCGCATCCTGATTTCGATCATCAAGTACATCGAGGACAAGCTCAACGTCGAGCACGACACCGAGGTCATGGGAGTGCCCGTGATGCTGGTGGTCGAGGACAACATCCGCTACTACTCGTCGTTTCTGCCGGTGATTTACACCGAGCTCATCAGCCAGGCGCGGCGTCTCATCAGCGAAGGTCTCAACGTGGCGCACAAGCTGGTACGGATCAGAGCGCGTCCCAAGATCCTGCTGGCGTCGAACTATGAAGATGCTGCTCATCTGGTGCTGCACTATAGGGAGAACTTGCTCGGCGTCGTATTGGATGTGGAGTTTCCCCGCAACGGCAAGCTCATGCCCGACACCGGCTTCGAACTCGCCCGCATGATCCGCAGTATCGTGCCTGACGTGCCCATCGTGCTGCAATCCAGCCGCGCGGAGTTTATGGCGAAAGCGCACGCGGAAGAATTTTCGTTCCTGCAAAAGCGTTCGCCCACGTTGCTGGGAGACCTCCGCCACTGGCTGATCGAGCAGGTCGGATTCGGGCCCTTCATCTTTCGTCTGGCCGACCGCAAGACCGAAGTGGCGCGCGCCAGTAATCTCAATGAACTGGAGCGGGCGCTGCGCACCGTTCCGGCGGAGAGCATTTCGTACCACGCCGGGCGCAACCACTTCTCGCACTGGCTGATGGCGCGCACCGAATTCGCGGTGGCGCAGAAGCTCCGTCCGCGCAAAGTGTCGGATTTCGCCAGCATCGAGGTGCTGCGAAGCGACCTGATCGAAGCGATTAACAGCTATCGCCGCGATCAGAGTCGGACGCTCGTTGGCGATTTCAATGCCGAGACGTTTCTGCCGGCCGACCCATTTTTCCTGCGCATTGGGGACGGCTCGCTGGGCGGCAAGGCGCGTGGCCTGGCCTTTGCGCGCCACCTGCTGCATCCCAACCACATGCCGCGCCGTTTTTCCGGAGTTCGCATCGCCGTGCCGCGCACCGTGGTGCTCGCCACCGACGTGTTCGACCGCTTCATCAGCGAAAATAACCTGCACGACTTTGCCATGCGCTGCCCCAGTGACAGCGAGATCGTGGAGCGGTTTCTGGCATCGCCCCTGCCCGAGGCTGTACAGACGGATCTGCGCGCATACGTGGAGAAGGTAACGTTTCCGCTGGCCGTGCGCTCCTCCAGCCTTCTGGAGGACTCGCAGTACCAACCGTTCTCCGGCGTGTACGACACCTTCATGTTGGGCAATCACGACCGCGACATCGAGGTGCGGCTGCGTCAGCTCACCGAGGCCATCAAGCGGGTGTATGCCTCCACCTTCAGCCAGCATTCCAAGGCCTACGTGCGGGCGACACCGTACCGTCTGGAAGAGGAGAAGATGGCGGTGCTCATCCAGCAGGTGGTGGGCACGGCGCACGGGCAGCGATTCTACCCGGACTTCTCGGGTGTAGTGCGGTCGCGCAATTTCTATCCGGTGGCGCCGCTGACCGTGAAAGACGGGTTTGCCGCCGTGGCGCTCGGCATGGGACGCGCGGTTGTGGGAGGCGGGAAATGCCTGACCTTCAGCCCCCGGTATCCGCGGCACCTGCTGCAGTTCTCGTCCGTCGAAGATATTCTCGCCAACTCGCAAACTGAATTCTGGGCCCTGGAATTGACGCCCCGCGTTCATCACGAAGATCCTGCCGACGATTTGCGCGAAGTTTCCTTTCATCTCGAGGCGGCAGAGACCGACGGCACGCTGCACATGCTGGCGTCCACCTACTCAGTGGAGAACCACGCCGTCTATGACGGACTCAGCCGTCCAGGTGTGCGTATCGTCAGCTTTGCGCCAATCCTCAAGCACGGTAGATTCCCGCTTCCGCAGATCCTCGAGCAGATTATGGCCATCGGTGAGGATGCCATGGGGCGCCCGGTCGAAATTGAGTTTGCCGTTAAGCTGCCACAACGCGCGGGTGAGGATGCGGAATTTGGATTCCTGCAGATGCGTCCGTTGGTGATGTCGCGCGAAGGTGAAGAGTTGCGCATGAGTGAAGTGGAACCCAGCCGGCTCATCTGCCAGAGTGCCATGGTGCTGGGACACGGGCGCATCCAGGACCTGCACGACATCATCGTCGTGGATTTTCACCGCTTCGAGCGCGCCCGCAGTCATGATGTCGCCCAAAGCGTTGCCCATTTCAACTCCCAGTTGAACGCGAAGGGCAAACCCTACGCGCTGATCGGCGTAGGCCGCTGGGGATCGAACGAGTCGTGGCTCGGCATTCCGGTCACATGGGACCAGATTTCAGGTGCACGCGTGATTGTAGAGGCAGGTTTCCGCGACTTCCGCGTGACCCCATCGCAGGGCAGCCACTTCTTTCAAAACCTGACCGCTTTCCAGATTGGCTACTTCACGGTGAATCCCGACGCCGGCGAAGGCTTCGTGGATTGGGAGTGGTTGACTACCCAACCCGGCACAGAAGAAAACGGGTGCGTGCACCTCTTGCACTTCGACAAACCGCTTGCCGTGGTGATGGACGGAAAGACCAGCCGGGGCATGATCTTCAAGCCCGAAACCGCCGAATAAGCTCTCGTCAGCTTGATACCACACCGGTTGGAACGACCTGCGCTACACCCGCGCTTCCCAGTCGTCCATGGCTGTAATGTTGCCGTCCTTCCAGATCCACTCGATCTTCTGATAGTTGAACGCGACCTCTTCCTGCATGTCGAAATTATGCTGCGCGGGATCCTCCACGTTCGGCATCATGGCGGTGATGGAAGCGATGCCGGCGTTGGTCAGGGTCACCGTGTAGTACTGCACCTCCGCGCCCGTGCCGGTGGCGGCCCTGAGTTGCGGCCTCCAGAATTCTATGGTGACTTCAGGCAGGTTCTCGTTGGTGCAGAGTGCCGTGTAGAGCTGGGGCGTCGCCTTGTCGGTGACCTTCACCACGGTGAACGGCTTATGCATCCTTTGTCCCGTCGGCGCCCCGCTCTGTGGATCCCGAGGGCTGACAATGCTGTGGTGACAGGCGATCACCGCAATCGAGCCCTCCCGCCCCTTCTGTGTGACCGAACCCTTGATGCTGCCCTGTTTTTGCCCTTTCACCTGCATGTACGCCATCATTGCCATAAAGCCTCCGAATAATCGTAATCGCGGGCTGATCTCCGCCGCCGAGACTCTCACCCGTCAGGACGGTTGTCAAGCCCGGTGCGTAACTTTCACGTTATGCATGCGAGCTGCTTTCATCGAGTTCCCGGCGGATCACCGTACTTTTCGAACACGTGCCTCGCATTTTCGAAACCCGTAGGAGTTATGTGCACGGCTCCCTGGAACGGGCGATTAATGTCGGCAATCGCAACCAGGGCCATGGAAAGCATGAGCGCCAGCGTCACAATTTGGAGCATGTGGAGAGCGGGCAACTCCGAACCGAACAGACAAGCCGACATGATGGTGATGATCGCGCCCACGATCAGCACCGCCCACAGGATTCCAGGCAGGCTCGTCTGGCTTTGTAACTGGCGCACGCGCCGATGCTGGGTGATGCTGCTGAGCAGGACCAAGGTTTGATCGAGACTCACTTGTTCCGACGCACTCAGGGACTGCGACTGCGAAGCCGTCTTCCACATCCGCTGCATGATCTCGGTGCCGATAGGGGTGATTTCGCCGCGGTTCATGGCGGGCCATTCATCGGAGATCATCGCCTCCGCATACTCATGGGCCAGACCGCGAATTTGGTCGCGCTGCGCCTGGGGCAGGCCCGATGCTGCCCAGTACAGATTGACTAGGCAACTGGCCTCTCCCTGGGCGTTCTGTTGCGCGTCTTGAAAAGACGACCAGACCGCGAAAAGCATGAAACCGATAATTACGGCATAGGTGGTGCCCAGCACGCTGACCTGCCATCCCGTGATGTCGTTATGCTCCCGGCGACGCTCCGGAGGCCACACCCGCCGCACGAACCACCAGAACGCCAAAGAAAAGACGATCGCGGCGAAAACGATCACAACGTTTTGCCATGTGCCTAGCAACGCTTCCTCCTCCGTGCAATCAGCGGCCCGCCCGCTGCCTTGTCGATATGGCTTTCATTCTCCGCCGATGACCGTTGTCCACTTCCGAACCCGCCACGCCTTGACCAGGCCATTGATTACGTACGGATCGGACTTGGCGAAGGCTTCCGCGACATCGGTTGATTCGCCACGAAACACCAGCACCGCACCGTCGGCGGGTTCCGTCAGGGCGCCGGCAAGAACCAGTTCGCCACGTTGCTGCGATTGCCTTGCAAGTTCCAAGTGCTGCTGGCGAAACTGGGCGCGCCGCTCCACGTAGTCGTCGACCACGTCGTAGAGCAGGATGATGTGCATCGGCCGTCCTCCGTCAACAGGATAACGTTTGGACATCACTCCGTGGGCAGTTCACAATTTCGTAACAGATTGATCTCGGTTTACACTCATACGAGACAATGCGATGCCGAGACTGCGGAACCTGCGATCTCTGGAACCTGCGATGATCTCTGCAGGAGTTGCGGTGCTCAAAGGAGCCAGTGGGAACTGCCTGCACAGAAGAGGTTAAGCGCTGTTATGGGCATCATCCGGCAACATTTTTTACGGTCGCTCAAGAATGGAATCCTTTAGTTAAATGTGCGGCATAGCCGGTTTTACGCACTTTCGCAAACCCCTGCCAGCGGGCGTTCTCACCAACGCGGTGGACTCAATTATTCATCGGGGTCCCAACCAGAAGGCAAGGTTCGAGTGCGACGAAGTTTCGCTGGGCGCCACGCGGCTCGCCATCCTTGATATCGCGGGTGGCGACCAGCCGATTTTCAGCGCCGACCGCGATGCGGTAATTGTCTACAACGGCGAGGTCTTCAACTTCGTCGAATTGCAGCAGGAACTGGAACGCGAAGGCGCCACCTTCCACTCCCATTGCGACACCGAGGTCATCCTGCAGGCCTTTCTGCACTGGGGCGATGAATGTTTTGCGCGTCTGCGTGGCATGTTCGCCGTCGCCATCTGGGTGCAGTCGCAACGCCGGTTGGTGCTGGCCCGCGACCGCATGGGAATCAAGCCGCTCTACTATTTCCAGCAGGATGGGGAAATCTATTTCGGTTCCGAGCTGAAGTGCATCTTCGCGAATCCCGTTGTTCCGCGGCGGATTTGCCTGCCCGGGCTAAACTGCTACCTCAGTTTGAATTACGTCCCCGCTCCTTACACGCTTGTCGAGGGAATCATAAAGCTGCTGCCGGGCCACATGCTGGAATGGAAAAACGGAGAATGTAGCACCCATTCGTATCTTCCGGCGCGCGCCAGTTTGCCCGCGCCAACTTCGATCGACGCGGCCTGTGAGGAACTCGACGACCTGCTGCAAAAATCCGTCGCGGAAGAATTGGTCTCCGATGTGCCGTTAGGTGTCTGGTTGAGCGGAGGGCTGGATTCCTCGTCCGTCCTGCATTACGCGGCCCATGCCAGCCCCAACCGGTTGCATACATTTTCGGTCACGTTTCAGGGCCGCTCGTTCGACGAGAGCAAGTACATTCGCGAAGTCAGCCACCATTTCGGCACCAATCACACCGACTTCGACCTGAACACCGACGCTGAGTTGGCCGACGCCATCCAGCAGATCGCGTACTTCTCCGACGAGCCCAGTGCCGATGCCGGGGCCGTGCCCTTGTGGTTTCTGGCGAAGATGACGGCGCAAGACGTCACTGTGATTTTGACTGGCGAGGGTGCGGATGAACTGTTCGCTGGCTATCTTACCTACAAGGCCAACCGCTATAGCGATATCGCGAGAAAGTTTCCCGCGCCGTTACGACGGGCTGCGCTCGCCGCCGCCAATTACCTGCCGGTATCGGATGACAAGATCAGCTTCGAATATAAGGTCAAGCGTTTCCTGCAAGGCTCGCTGATGGACGAAGGTGCGGCCCACCTCTACTGGAACGGGACATTCTCTGACGACGAGAAGGAACAGCTCTTCCGCTACGCCGACTCGCGGCCGCTGGCTGGAGTGCTCAAAAACCTGCGTCCGGGTCGCGGCCTGGAGCGGTTTCTTGAGTTTGACCAGCGCTACTACCTGGCCGACGACATACTCTACAAAGTCGATCGCATCAGCATGGCGCACTCACTTGAGGTGCGGCCTCCGTTTCTCGATGACCGTATCGTCGATTTCGCGGCCCGTCTGCCGGACTACTACAAGCTGCGCGGATCGCAGTCTAAGTATGTGTTGCGTCGCCTGATGCAGGACAAGCTGCCGGCCTCCGTGTTGCGGCGGCCCAAGATCGGGTTCGATATTCCCATTCACGAATGGTTTCGTGGAGTGCTGCGGCCATTACTACTGGACACACTCTCCGAGGACGCGATCACGTCGAGCAAAATTTTCCGCTGGCCTTATGTCCGCCAGCTGCTCGATGAACACCTGGAGCGACGAGCAAACCTGGGGTATCACTTATGGGGGCTGTTGGTCCTGTTCATCTGGATGAAACGTTGGAACATCGAAACGGCAATCGAGGAAGCAGCAGCGGCCAACCCGCTGATCGCGGTGGGCGGCTAGGCTGGATCGTTGTTGGCGCAGCTTGCCTCGTCTTCCTCGTAAGCGTCGTTAGTCCACCGCGCCTGGTGGATGACGTCGATGCCGTCCAGGCACAAATCGCTCGCACCATGCTGTCCTCGGGAGACTGGGTTACCGCCCGTCTTGATGGCGTCGCCTACCTCGAAAAGTCTCCGCTGATCTACTGGATGATGGCGGTTTCGTTCCGCATTTTTGGCGTGCATGATTGGGCCGCGCGCCTGCCGCTCGCGCTATCGATCATCCTGCTGTGCTGGGTCACCTATCGTTTCGCGCGCTGGGCATTCGGCGACGACGCTGGGCTGTATTCCGGCTTGGCGCTGGCTACATGTGCTGGACTGTTTCTCTTCACCCGCATCCTCATTCCCGATGCCATCGTCACCCTCACCATCACCGGAGCGATCTGGGCGTGGTTGCGTCTGCTCGAACCTGACGAGCAGGATCCGCGGAAGTGGTCGCTCGTGCTCGGCGTCTGCGTGGGACTGGGCTTGCTGCTCAAGGGACTGATCGCCATCGTATTCCCGATTCTCGCGGGACTGGCGTACATGGCGATCACCCGCCAGCTTTTCTCCCTCGCCTCGTGGAAACGCCTCCACATCTTTCTGGCAGTCGCAGTCGCATTGGTCATCGCCTTGCCGTGGCATGTGCTGGCGACGGTGCGCAATCCGCCTTACTTCGCATTCTCGCTGCACGCCGGTCCGGGCGAATACCATGGGTTTCTCTGGTTCTACTTCTTCAACGAGCACTTGCTGCGATTCCTGAACCTGCGCTATCCGCGCGATTACAACACCGTACCTCGGCTGCTTTTCTGGGCGCTGAATCTGGTATGGCTGTTCCCGTGGTCGGTCTATTTGTTGGCTACTCCCACGCTGTCGTACACGCCGACGACAAAGTCGGGCCGCACGCGGCTGATGACAGTTTGCTGGATCGCGGCGGTGATGGTCTTCTTCACCTTCTCCACCACGCAGGAGTATTACTCCATGCCGGTCTATCCGGCGCTGGCGCTGCTGATCGGCTCGGCCTTGGCCGGCGGTGGGCGCTGGATTCGGATCGGCTCGCGCGTGCTGCTCGCTATCACGACCGCGCTTTTTCTTGCGTTGGCGGCGGTGCTTGCGATGGTTTGGCGGACGCCGGTGGTGGGCGACATTTCCCAGGCGCTGTCCCAGAACCCCGATGTTTACACGCTGTCGATGGGACACATCTTTGACCTGACGCAGGGGGCCTTCGCCTACCTCAAACTGCCACTCGGACTCGCGGCCGTAGCCCTTGGTTCCGCCTCGGTGGCGCTGTTCGTGTGGCGTTCCAGTCTGCGCAGGACGGTGCTGGCGCTCGCCGTCTGCATGATTGTCTTCCTGCAGGCCGCGCGCATTGCGCTCGTCGAGTTCGATCCCTACCTCGGGTCGTACCCCTTGGCTGTCGCGCTCCAGCAGAGTCTTCCCGGCGAGCTGATCGGAGCGAATAAATACTACGCATTCTCGTCCGTGTATTTCTATACAAACCGTTCGGCCCTGCTGTGGAACGGCCGCGGCGCGAATCTCGAATACGGCTCTTACGCTCCGGGTGCGCCGCAAGTCTTCATCGACGACGCCAGGTTCGTGGAGCTGTGGAATTCAACATTCCGCTGGTACCTTTTGGCCTACGGATCGGAGATGCCGCACATCGAACGCTTGGTCGGACGCGCGCAGATGCACGCGGTGAAGGAAAACGGCGGGAATTTCCTGCTGACCAACCAACCGCTGCCGTAATGGGTCACTTGCCCACCGTTGCCAGCGGATGTTTGCTCGTCCCGGAATGAAACGGTGTGAGCAGAATCGCGCAACTTTCCATCGCAACAGTTGCAAATCATGCTATCTTTCGGTGGCTCTTAGCACCCGCAAACTGCCATTCCCTGAGCGTCGGAAGGAGCGAATATGGCGACACCTGCACGCAAACCGTCCCAGTCGGCGGCGGAGAGTCCCAAGACGCAGCCCCAAAGAGTTGCGAGTCGAAACGCGCCACCAGATCCGCCGTTTCGCAGCCTGCGCGCCTTTTCGATTGATCCCAGCCTGGCTACGGACTACGAAACCGCGCCCATCAGCGAAGTCACGATCAAGGTTCCCTGGGAGCGGCTGAAGCCCGGGCCGCGTGGAGAGTACGTCGATGTCATCGACGTCGATCCGGGAAGCGACTGTTTTTACGAGCCGGTGAACCTCGACGATCCGTCATTGCTGGCACAGGACGGATTGGCCCCCAGCGAAGGCACACCGCAGTTTCATCAGCAGATGGTTTATGCCGTCTCGCGGCTGACGATCGACAACTTTGAGCATGCACTCGGACGCAGGACCTTGTGGCGGCCGGTCCGCGACCCCAACAAGGGTCCGAAAGACGATTCTGTGTACATACCGCAGCTGCGCATCTATCCGCATGCCTTGCGCGAAGCCAATGCCTATTACTCGCCGGAAAAGGTTGCGCTGCTGTTCGGGTACTTCAACGCCGACGATGACAACACGGGCGAACAGTTGCCGGGAGGCATGGTCTTCACCTGCCTTTCGCAGGACATCGTGGCGCACGAGACCACGCACGCCCTGCTCGACGGCATGCATCGCAAATTCGTCAACGCTACGAATCCCGACGTGCTCGCCTTCCATGAAGGATTCGCCGACGTCGTGGCGCTGTTGCAGCACTTTACGTTTCCGGAGATAGTGCGCGACCAGATCGCGGCCGCCAAGGGAGACTTCCTGACCCACCAGACGCTGCTCGGCCAGTTGGCCGGACAGTTTGGGCACGCCACCGGCATGCGTGGCGCCCTGCGAGAGGCGATCGGCAAGTGGGAAGGAGACGCGTGGAAGCGCCAGGTACCCGATCCCGCAGCTTACGAAGCGACCGCCGAGCCGCACGACCGGGGCGCCATCCTGGTGGCGGCCATCTTCGACGCGTTTCTTGCCATCTATGAACGGCGTACCGCCGACCTGTTGCGCCTGGCCACGTCGGGAAGCGGGGTGCTCAGACCGGGTGCCATCCATCCCGACCTGGTGGAGCGCCTGGCGCGGGAAACCTCGAGGGCCGCGCAACACGTGCTGACCATGTGCATTCGGGCCCTGGATTATTGTCCGCCGGTGGACATCACCTTTGGCGAATACCTGCGTGCCATCATCACCGCCGACTACGACCTGGTCGAGGACGATCGCCTGAAGTACCGCGTGGCCTTCATCGAGGCATTTCGCAGGCGCGGCATCTATCCGCCCGACGTACGCGCCATGAGCGTAGACAGCCTGGTTTGGCGCACTTCGGAGAACGATGAGGCCGCGTATTCCGGCAGACTCGGGCCCCTCTTCGAGCAACTGCGAGGCGAAGTTCTGGAGTACGTCTTCGCGCAGTCGCATGGAGAAAAGAGCGAGCGCGAGAAGCTCTTTGACCTGCAGCGGTCCGTCCGCAGAAAACTGCACAGTTGGTTAGAACAACATTTCAAGAATCGGGACCGTGCCGACGCCGAGTACATGGGCCTTGATCCCGACAAGAAATTCGAGGTCCACACCGCACGGTTCGCTCTGCGCAGTAAACCTGATGGCGGCGTGGTTCCACAACTGTTGGTGACGGTGCTGCAAGCCTCAGAGGTCCCAGCGGATGCCAGCGATCCCCACGGCCCGAAGATAATTTTCGAAGGCGGTTCGAGCATCGTGGCCGACCTGCGCCGCAAGGTCATCAAGTACTGCATACGCAAGAGCCTGAAGAGCCAAACCCGGCTGGCCCAGCAACAAGGATTCGCGATGGCACGCCTTACCAGCGCCCGGGCCACCTACGTCAACACCGATCCCGATCATCCGGAGCGCGAGCCTTTTGCGCTCCTGCACCGTGGGCTGTGAGGACCGCCATGCCAACCGTTCAACGCAAGGCCAGCAAAAAATCCAAGGCAGGAGCCCGGCGCGTGACCAGATCGCGTCCGGTTTCGAGAGTCACGACCGGGCGCAAGCGCAAGCCTGCCAGTGCTCCCGCGACGCCAGCTGCCGCCAGCACTCTGCCCAAGCTGCGGGTGCGGATGTACCGCCACGGGCTGGGAGACTGCTTCCTATTGACATTCAACCTTGGCGGCGAAGAAAAGCATGTCCTGATCGACTGCGGAACACTTGGGTCGAAATACACAGACGTCAAGCTGCCCGATGTAATCGCGGATATCGACAAGACCACAGGCGGACACCTGCACCTGGTGGTAGCCACTCACCAGCATCAGGACCATCTTTCGGGATTTTCCAAGTTAAGTGAGCGGTTTGCCGCCGCCGCGAACAAGCAGATCGACCATGTCTGGCTGGCCTGGACGGAGGATCCAAAAGACGATTTGGCGAAGACACTGACGAAGTCGCGTGATGACATGGCAATCGCCGTTACCGCGGCGGCGCAAGCCTTACGCGCCAACGACAACAACAGCCAGATGGCCATGGACGCAGAGTCGCTGCTCGGATTCTTTGGCGAAACGAAGGTAACGATGCCCGCCGCGGGACAGGCGGGTGGCGCAACCTTTGCGGCAGCGGCGAGAAACTCCATGGATCTTGTTCGAGGATTGGCGAAACAATCCGACTACCGAATTCCCGGCGAGCCGGCGATCGAGCTGGATTGGCTTTCGGGCTTCCGTTTCTATGTCCTCGGACCGCCGCGCAACCTCGATGCCATCCATGACACGGGCGAGCACGGCAGCTCGGAGCTTTACGCCCTGACCGCCCTCACGCGCGCCGCCTTGCAGCATGTGGGCGCCGCCAACAAAACTAGGACCGGCGACGATTCGAGCGCAGAAGCGCCGTTTGACGCCCGCTTCAGGCTGCCGCGACATGATCAACGCATCGTGAACGCGTTCGGCAAAACGTATCTGGATCAGTCGCAGACCTGGCGCTCGATTGACGCCGATTGGCTCAATGCGACATCCAGCTTGGCGATTCAGCTCGACAAGTTCACCAACAACACCAGCTTGGTGATTGCGATTGAGCGCGTCGCCGACGGCAAGGTCCTGCTCTTTCCCGGCGACGCTCAGGAGGGCAACTGGGTGTCGTGGCACGATCCGTCCATCAAGTGGGAGGTGACCGGCAAGGATGCCAAGACGTCTACCGTAACTGCAAAAGATCTGCTGGCGCGCACGGTGTTTTACAAAGTCGGGCATCACTCCAGTCATAACGCCACGGCCAAGGCCAAAGGACTCGAGATGATGACCGCGCAGGCCGAGCTCACGGCTTTCATTCCGGTGGACCGCCAGGTCGCGCTGGGGCGCAGTCCGGCGGGCACGTGGAAGATGCCGGCGCGCCAGCTTTATCGCCGGCTGCTCGACAAATGCCAGGGACGAGTGCTGCGCTCAGATATAGGATGGGCCGCCAACGTTAAGCCGGGTGCCAAAGGAACAGAGGCCGAATTCGCGGGTATGGGAACCGATGCCGAATGGTCAGCGTGGACCAAAGCGCAGCAGGCCGCGACAAAGGTGCAGATCGCGCCAACGTACATTGACTTCGTGCTCGAGTAGCTTATTGCTGATGCTCGGCTAGATGGCAACAATCGTAGTCGAATTTGTGTGATGTCCTAGTTTGACTGCACTTCCTTTGCTTGTCATCCTGAGCGCAGCGACCCTTGGGAGCGGAGTCGAAGTACCCCTTTGCGGGTACGCCATCCTTTGCGAAGCAAAGGGCGGGAGTTACGCGACACATCCTCTTGCGTCGCCCGCCGCGCTAGCTCCCCCACGCGTGTCGTAGAATAAGGCCTCTTGGCGCTGCCTGTTGAACTCGATCGCCTGCGCGTTATTTTGGTGGACACGCGCAATCCCCTCAACCTCGGTGCTGCCGCGCGCGCCATGAGCAACTTTGGATTCCTGCGGCTGCGCGTGGTCAATCCTTACGAGTTGGCGTTTCGCGAAGCGCGCTCCGCCATGGGCGCCGCGGGTTTGTTAGCCAATGCTGAAGAATGCAAGAGCGTGGCGGCGGCCGTCGCCGATTGCGCGATGGTTGTCGGTACCACGTCGATCCAGCACCGTGATTTGCAGCACCCCCTCCGCAGACTCGACGAAGGCGCAACTCTTATCCGCCGGCAGATGGCATCGGCGCCCGTGGCCTTGCTCTTCGGATCGGAGAAGTTTGGTCTCAGCAACGACGACCTAAGCCACTGCCACTGGCTGATGCACATACCAACGCGCGACGAACATGTGTCCATGAATCTCGGGCAAGCGGTGGCCGTCACCCTCTACGAACTGGCGCGCGATGTCAAGTCAATCGAGGCTCCCGCGGCGCCGGAAATGGCAACCGCAGGCGATGCCGAGCGTATCACTGCGTCCCTGCTGGACGCCTTGAGTGTCAGTGGTTACGCTACTCCGGCGACGATTGCAGCCACGGAAGAGAAGGTGCGCCGCATGATTCGCCGTATGAACTTGACTGCGCGCGACGCCGAGTTGTGGCTCGGCATGCTGCGCCAGATTCTGTGGAAGCTGCGCGCAGAGGAGAAAGGTGCGCTATAGCAGTCCGAGAGTAGTTACGTACCGAACTCGGCCTGCCACCCGCGGCCGCAACAGCCTTGAATCCTTGATTTAGGAATAACCATCAACATTCTATTGTGGCTGTGGGGTCCGGAATGGGATTTTGAGCGATCACCAATCGCCGGAGATTCAGCGATGATCAAATTCAAACTCAATGGGCAGGAGCAATCGTTCGACGGCGATCCCAGCATGCCGCTGCTGTGGTATGTGCGCGACATCGCCGGCCTGAGCGGTACCAAGTTCGGGTGCGGGATGGGCCTGTGCGGAGCCTGCACCGTGCATCGCAATGGCAAGGCGGTTCGGTCTTGCTCAACCCCCATGAGCGGTGTTTCGGGGCAGGAAATCGTAACGATCGAAGCCATCGCCGGTCCCGGCGGTCTGCATCCCGTGCAAAAAGCGTGGATCGAAAACTCTGTCCCGCAATGTGGGTACTGCCAGTCGGGGCAAATCATGCAGGCCATCGCGTTGCTCGCCGAAACGCCAAAACCCAGCGACACCGAGATCGAAAATGCCATGGCGGGAAACATCTGCCGTTGCGGGACCTATCAGCGCATTCGCGCCGCCATCAAGCAGGCTGCGGGGGTGAGGTCATGAGCGTAGCCATCGAGAATGTAAGCCGCCGCGGCTTTCTGAAAGGCATGTTCTCTGCGGGTGCATTTGTGCTGGCCGTGCGCTATGTGCCAGGCGTGAGCTTTGCCGAGGAACAATCTGCCCGCTATTTCGTCGACCACGCACCACTGCATCCCAGTGTTTACGTTGGCGTCGAGACCGATGGAACTGTCTACATCGTTGCCCATCGTTCGGAGATGGGCACCAGCAGCCGCACTTCGCTGCCGCTCATCCTCGCCGACGAACTCGACGCCGACTGGAACCGCGTAAAGATCGAGCAGGCGCTGGGAGATCCACGCTATGGTTCACAGGACACCGATGGATCTAAATCGGTGCGCGAGTTTTTCAACCCCATGCGCGAGGCCGGGGCCACCACCCGCCTGATGTTGATTCGGGCCGCGGCGCAGCAATGGGGCGTGTCGCCGGACGAATGTACCACCGGTCCGCACCAGGTGGTCCACAGCTCCAGCGGCCGCAAGGTGGACTACGGGCAACTTGTCGCAGCCGCTGCTAAGCTCCCGGTGCCGGCGAAGGGCGAAGTGAAATTCAAGCCACGCTCGCAATGGCGCTACATCGGCAAAGGGGAAAACCCCTACGACCTGCGCGACTGCTGCACCGGCAAAGCGAACTTTGGCATCGATGCGAAAACCGACGGTATGCTCTATGCCGTCATCGCGCATCCTCCGGTGCTGGGCGGCACGGTAAAGAACCTCGACGACAAGCAAACATTGCAGGTCAAGGGCGTGCGGCAAACCATCACAATCGAGACCTTCAAGCCACCGTGCCACTTCCAGCCGCTGGGTGGGGTTGCGGTGCTGGCCGACAACACTTGGACGGCGATGCAAGGCCGCAAGCAGCTCAAGATCGATTGGGACAACGGACCCAACGCGAGTTACAACTCCGACGAATTCAAGAAGCAGTTGCAGGAAACCGCGCGCAAGCCGGGAAAGGTCTGGCGCAACCAGGGCGACGTCGATGCGGAATTCGCCAAGGGAGGCAAGATCATCGAGGCCGACTACTACCTTCCGCACCTGGCGCACGCTTCGATGGAGCCTCCGATGGCGCTGGCCGATGTGCGTGGCGATCGAGTCGAGGTATGGACTTGCACACAAAATCCGCAAGCGGTGCAGGAGTCGATCGGAACCTCGCTGGGAATTCCCAAGGAAAATGTTACCTGTCACGTGACGCTGCTAGGTGGCGGTTTTGGTCGCAAGTCGAAGCCCGATAACGCTGTCGAAGCCGCAGTGCTTTCCAGGAAGGCCGGCAAACCAGTGAAGGTGGTTTGGAGCCGCGAAGATGACATCCGCTTCGACTATTACCACTCGGTTTCAGCCGCGCACATGAAGGCGGCGGTGGATGCGAAAGGGAAGCCGACGGCATGGTTGCAGCGCAATGCATTCCCGACGATAGGTTCGACGTTTCAGGCTGGGGCTGAGTCTCCCGGCGCTGGCGAATTGCAGCAGGGTTGGACTGACATTCCCTACGACTTGCCCAACCTTCGCGTCGAGAATGGACCGGCCCCGGCGCACGTTCGCATTGGGTGGCTGCGATCGGTGGCCAACATTTATCAAACCTTCGCCGTGGAGACGTTTACTGCCGAGTTGGCAGCGAACGCCGGGCGCGACCACGTCGAGTTCGTTCTCGATCTGATTGGACCCCCGCGCAAAATCGACTTCAAAGCTCTGGGAGTGGACTACCCGAATTACGGCGCTTCGCTGGAAGAGTATCCGGTGGACACCGGGCGTCTGCGGCGCACCATCGAATTAGTGGCGGAGAAGTCCGGATGGGGCAAGGAAAAGTCGGGCAACGGTGTCGGCTACGGATTTGCCGCCCACCGCAGTTTTCTGACCTACGTTGCGTGCGTGGTCAAGGTTCAAGTGAATGGCGATGGTGACATCACCATTCCGCGCGTGGATTACTTGGTCGACGCGGGCACGGTCGTCAATCCCGATCGCACCAAGTCCCAGTTTGAAGGCGCGGCGGTATTCGGCACGAGCATCGCCCGCTATGGCCAGATCACTGCCAAAAATGGCGCGATCCAGCAGTCGAACTTTAATGACTATCCGGTGACCCGCATCAACGAAGCTCCGTATCACACCAATGTCTACCTGGTGGAGAATGACGCTCCGCCTGCCGGGGTCGGCGAGCCAGGTGTGCCGCCTTTTGTACCGGCTCTCTGCAACGCCATTTCCGCAGCCACAGGTCAACGGGTACGCGAGCTGCCGCTGTCGAAACTCGATTTCAGTAAGCCTGCCAAGAGCTGAACTTTCAGATCGTCACGCCGTTCCCGGACTGGCCCTGCAGAAATGCGGGCTTTGTTTCTTGCTCGTAACTTTTCAGATGAGAGCGGGACTCTTCCGCCGAAGCGCCGGATCGTGAACTCGGCGCGTACGGCTCCTCCTACACGCACACAGGCGTAAACCAGCGAATCACCTTTTTATTCCCAGACCGGCGCCAAAAAACCCGTGGAATAAAACTGGGCGCTGCCGGTTCTACACGGTGAATCGAAGCGCGACCTGAGCGCGCGGGAGGAAATGACAATGCAGAAAAACAGCGATGCAATTCTGTTCGACCACAACCACGACGGAATCGACCGCCGGGGATTCCTGAAATGCATGGCGTGGGCCGGCACGGGTGCGTTTTGCGTGCTGCAGGGTGGAGTGCTGAAGTCCTACAGCCTTAGCGATCCAACCCATGTGAAGAAGGCAGCCAAGGGAGACCTCAGTTTTGTACAGATCAGCGATAGCCACATGGGATTCAACAAACCGGCGAACCCCGACGTCGTTTCCACGCTGCAGGCCGCAGTGCAAAAGATCAATGCGCTGCAGGTTGCGCCTGAGTTCATCTTGCACACCGGCGACATCAGCCATCTGTCGAAACCAGGGGAGTTCGACACTGTCGACCAGATTCTCAAATCGGCGCGCCCCGAGGACGTATTTTTCGTCCCCGGTGAGCACGACGTGCTCGAAGACGACGGCCAACAATACCGTGAACGCTACGGAAAGAACACACAGGGCGCTGGCTGGTACAGCTTTGACAAGAAAGGAGTGCACTTCATTGGACTCGTCAACGTGATGAACCTGAAAGCGGGAGGGTTGGGCACGCTGGGCGCAGAACAGTTGGCGTGGCTTGAAGGAGACACGAAGCATCTCTCCAAAAGCACGCCCATCGTTGTGTTCGCACACATTCCGCTGTGGAGCGTGTATCCCGAGTGGGGATGGGGCACCGAAGACAGCGCGCAGGCTCTTTCCTACCTGAAGCGATTCGGTTCCGTCACCGTTCTGAACGGACACATTCATCAAACCATGCAGAAGGTGGAAGGCAACGTCACCTTCCATACCGCAGCTTCGACTGCGTTTCCGCAGCCGCATCCGGGAGCCGCGCCATCCCCTGGCCCGATGAAGGTTCCGGCAGAACAGTTGCGCAGTCTGCTGGGAGTGACCGACGTGAATCACGTGCACGGTAACCATGCCCTGGCGGTGATCGATTCCACGCTGGAGTAGTCGCGAATAGGGAACGTCAAAACCACAATCATCGACTCTATAAGGAGCAGGAAGATGAAAAAAAGTAACTGGATTCTTGGTATTGCAGCATCAATGGTGTTTGCTGTGGTCGCGCTCCCCTCGGTGGAGCGGACCGTGACCGCCGGTCCCCCAACCGCCGACGTCCAGATTGATAACTTCAGCTTCTCGCCGGCCACGATCACGGTAAAGGCTGGGACACAGATTACCTGGACAAATCACGATGACATTCCCCACACCGTGGTCAGCGAGGACAAGAGCTTTAAGTCCAAAGTGCTCGATACCGACGAGAAGTTCACGTTCATGGCCACAAAGCCAGGGACTTACTCGTACTATTGTTCGATCCACCCCAAGATGACAGGCAAACTGATAGTCGAGTAGCACGCCAATGCCAATTTTCTTGTTGATAACATCGAATCCCCAGGGATACGCGGGCGAGATGATCTACTTGCAATCTGTGGTCATGCCACGCAGAATGGAGCGGGGTGCTTCTGAAAATCTCCAATCCGACCGCGGCGACGAGCTGGTCCGGGGACCGCTATGCCACTTGAACCGGGCAACACCATCGGGGATTACGAAATACTCGGTCAGCTGGGTTCTGGCGGCATCGGTGAAGTGTATAAGGTGCGGCACGTCATTTCACAGCGCACCGAGGCGTTAAAGCTCCTCCGCTCCGACCGCACCGGAGGTGAGCTGCCGCAGCGTTTTTTGCGCGAGATCCGGGTGCTGGCCAGCCTGTCACACCCGTCCATTGCACGCCTGCATACCGCCTTCAAGGTGGACGACCAGATTGCCATGGTCATGGAATTCATCGCGGGGGAGGACCTGCATTGGAAGCTGAACAGCGAGTGGCCAGCCCGGGCTGTCGAGGGAATCGAATATATAGGCCAAGTGTTGTCGGCACTGGAGTACGCCCACGCGCGTGACGTGATTCACCGCGACATCAAGCCATCGAACATCATGATCACACTCGACGGCCAGGCGAAGCTACTCGACTTCGGCATGGCATTCAACGCTGCCGACCTCAGCGTCACTCGGCCCGGCAACATTCTGGGGTCCGTGCATTATATGTCGCCGGAACAGGTGCGCGGCGAGCGCGTGGACGCGCGCTCCGATTTGTACTCCACCGGCGCCACTCTTTACGAGATTATTACTGGACGCCGCCCCTTCGATGGCAAAACGGAGTACGAGGTTATGACGGCGCACTTGCGGGAGCAGCCAAAGTGGCCGGGCGAGATTAATCCCGCGATCACCTACGGGCTCTCGACAATCCTGATGAGGGCGCTCGCCAAGAATCCCGAAGAGCGTTTTCAGAGTGCTGCGGACTTCCTGGCTGCACTCACCCACATTTCCTTAGACGACGCGGTGACCCTGCAATCCCTGGCTATCCAGCCGGGAACGTGGACTTCGCCGTCGGACAGCGCCAAACCACCGTCCGGTTCGCCGGTCAGCAAGCCTCGGGCAACCACTCCGAACCTGACGAATAGCGCCCTGGCTCCATCCGTACTCGACTCGGTCAGCAAAGAGCTTGCCGCATTCATTGGTCCGATCGCGAAGGTCGTGGTGAAGCGGGCGGCCGGGCGATGTTCCTCGGTTGACGAACTCTACAGCGCCGTCGCCGCGGAAATCGACTCGGAGAAGGACCGCTCCAGCTTCATGGCCAGCAAGAAGCGGCGGGTGTGAGGACGGGACCGTCCGGGGCTCGACCGCTTCCTGAATGCCTTTTATCAGTTTTGAAAGGACACGGCTTCAGAGGATGCTGAAAAAGTCGAATCGGTGGAAGAGCTGGCCTTTAGGCCAGCGTCTAAGTTGTTTATTTTGACTTCCCTCGTGGACTTTAGTCCGCGAGGGACACCTATTACGGACTTTTTCCGCAGCCTGTTCAGCCGTGCCGTACAAGTCCTTTATCTTTGTCATTCCGAGCAGCGGACCTGCTGGGGCAGGTTGAAACAGGAATGACAACTCTGCAATAGCGTTCGGCTAAGTCCTTTGTTTGCGTTGTTGTCATTGGGAGGTTGAAACCGGAATGACAACTCTGCAATAGCGTCCGGCT
>Ga0209039_10001043_pt1 | contig 26948 bp, 20 predicted proteins | sample BogFormECP12_OM1_FD_188238 | JGI IMG/M metagenome (GOLD analysis project Ga0209039, IMG submission 188238) | Bog forest soil microbial communities from Calvert Island, British Columbia, Canada - ECP12_OM1 (SPAdes) (version 2) | ecosystem: Environmental > Aquatic > Freshwater > Wetlands > Bog ... | reverse complement strand
CAATGGTGGCAGGAATTGTCACGAATCCTGTCATCCTACAAATTCCCACGAACCCCAAAGAGGAAACATCATGAAGAATGCCCACGAGCCCTTCGGGGTGTTGGAATACACAAAGCGGATGAAGGACACCACTACGCGAATACGACTACGGCTGGACCGGTTTATTGGAGAGGTCGAAGACGGCCGGAACGGCAAGGCCCATCTCATCTCTCTTTTGGGTGGCGACTCCGATGTCGGCGCCATCTGGGCAGCCGTGGTTGAGCAGAGCTTTTTCACCGTGGAAGGTCCCGGGATCGAGCCGGTGACTGCAAGCCTAGGTGAAGACGCCCAATGCTTCCGTGGAACCATCACCATCGCCGGCCGCAAACCCATCCGCCATCTGGTGGCCATTTCAGCAGAGCTGGCCAAGACACGTCCAGGGGCTGACCCGGCAGGCAGGCGAACAATCCTGTGTGATAACGACCCGACGTTCGTGCTGTACCGCATGTCCCAGCGGTTTGGGTTGCCGGTTGTGCCGGAGTGGGCCGGTTGGTTCAACGAGGAAATCAACCGCCGTGGAGCGATCAAGCCGCTTATTGGTCAGGGATGCTCTCCGGTGATGGTCAGTGGCACGAAGAAGCTGTTCCTGAAATGGATTCGAAGCGCCCTGCGACAGAAGCGGATTGAGGTACCTGACTGCAATGGGCCGGTTGGCTGGAGCCTGGCCCATAGTTTCTTCCGACCTGGCCTGGATGACCAGGAGGATGGAACACTCCAAGAGATAAGCGAGGAGACTACCGCACTCCAGGCAGAGGAGGCACCGTCATGCGAATCATCTTAAAGGTCTCAAGCAGCCCGAGACGCGACCGTCCTATCGGGGTATGACGACCTGGGGAAAATGAATGTTCAGCTTATAGCAAATGAAGAGAACCAGGATCGCGCCCAGTGTGGAGAAGATGAGGCCGGCGGGGTGATATCGGTCGTTCCTCGATCGAAATAACAAATTGGTAACGGCACCGCCGATGATCGACCCAATGATGCCGAGCACGATCGTCCAGAAGATCGTCATGTGCGTGTGCATCACCGATTTCGCGATAACCCCCGAGATTAGCCCAATAAGAATGTACCAAATTAGGTGAAACATACTTTCTCCTCCATCGTCTGCCTTCAGAACGCCGTAGAATATAACCCAGGATTCCGAGCAGCTGATCGGTACACCCACAGGCTTTTCATCTTCTAGTCCCGAGCAACGATCAGAACATTCTCGCGAATTGGTGTCTGTATAAAACTGCACAACGTGGCTAATTAATCCTCCTCCACTTCGACGGTGGTTTCCAGCCGCGGCTTTAAGATCTTCGTCACGCGTTTGCCGAGATCCGACTCTGATGCAGTTCTTTCGCAGTCTGGGAGTGTAGATCATGTGATACGAGCGGCAAGGGACGCTCCACGGAAATGACCGCATGTATGCCTGCACCACATGACTTCCAGCCCCACGTAGTTGCGTTATGTAGCGCTAATCTCGTGTCAAACCCTAAGAGGAGGCACTTTCACGTTCATGGAGCCCATAACCGACATCGCTTATGTTGGCATGATTCATTAAGTGCCTTCCCTTCAGCTGCTACCTGCCGTGATGGCCACATAACCTGCATACTTGGCTGATTTCAAATTCACTCCAAGGAGTAAGCCATAGCTATATGCATTCCAACTCGTGTTTCGCAAAGGGTCCAATTTGCGACGTTGCAAAAAGGTTAAGTTTCGCGACAAATCAGCCGTGATATCATCGAGCCCATGAAGCCAGCGGTGCCTTTGCCAAACGAAGAGCTAGTGCGGGCAGCGTGCAAGGAATACGAAGGCGAAATTGCGGACCTCGCGTTGAACGAACTGTTCACGCAGTATCCCAGTAACAAGAGCTATTCCCACGTCCTACTTAAGGTTGTCACCCTAAATCGGCTTTATTCCACCTCCATCTATGCCGTGTACGACGCTGCGACCCACATTCACGAACGTGCGGAGGAAATCGATTCGGCACTTGCCGCTGGGTCGCCGGAGATCGTCGACACAATCGCCGCCCTGACGCTCAGCGCCACCGGCAAAAAGCGACACGTTTATTCCTTTGCCAGCAAGTACTGTAGCTGGCACAGACAAGATAAATATCCCATCTGGGATTCCCGCGTCCGAAGATACCTCAGCGCCCTAAGACGCCAGCTAAAGAACACGCATGATGCCGGACTTCTCGGAACGAATCCAGACCTCTGGACGCTCTACCCTGAATTCGTGGAGCTGATAACTCGACTACAAAGGCGCTACCAACTGGAGGCGTTTTCCTTCAAGGACATTGACAAGTTTCTGTGGAAGCACGGACGTGATCCCAAGGACGATTCGGCGAGCGTCACCATTGCATAGTTCCTTCACGCAGCTAGACGCCACCCTGTTTTTTAGAAAGCGCTTCAGGAATGCGAGCCGTTTCATAAAGGGTAAGTTTTGCCGCGCGCTCGCTGATCCGGTCCCGGCCCAGTTTTTCGCCGGATATTTATTTCAGAATTGGGTCTGAGGAAGCATCCGCGATGGCTCGCGCGGCCCTGACAAGGCCGCCCAAATATTCGTTATCGGCCCAAGTCTTTTCGGCAAGGTGCATCAGGGTGCCTGCCAAAGCATGCGAGCGCAAATCGAGGGGGCGAAGTCCCTTTGCGCTAGCGCTTGAGAGCGGCGATGGTACGCGGTATCATTGGCCACATGGCTAGATGCACAGCACCAGTACGTGGCCATCGCACAGAGAGCGGTCGAGCGGCCTGCCCTGCATGCGGTGGCGGCTACCGCGGCTACGGTGGCTACGGGTCGTACTCGTACCCGTCCTACTCCCCGTCCTACTCCCCGTCGGGGAGCAGCGGGGGCGGCCGGAGCAGCGTCGGCGGGTCCGGCAGCAGCGGAAGGCCGAGATGGTCGCGAGCCGGTTCGTCCGTGGCGTACACGCCTGCCGAGGTGCGGGCACTCACGCCGGTCCGCGACAGCGTCGAAAAGCGAGCGCCCCTGCCTGACCTTCGGGACGTCTTTCTCTGCCATGCGTGGGACGACCGGAGAGGGGCCGCCAAGGAACTGAACGATCTGCTCGAGTCACTCGGTGTCTCGGTCTGGTTCAGCGAGAAAGACATCGCCCTCGGCACGCCGTTGCTCCGCGAAATTGACAGGGGACTGGCGAAGTCGCGAGTCGGGATCGTGCTGGTGACCCCTGCGCTGCTGCGCCGCCTCCAAGGAGAGAGCATCGCCGACAAAGAGCTATCGGCACTCCTAGCGCGTGACCTGCTCGTCCCCATTGTGCACGACACGACGTACGAAGCTCTCCGCGAAGTCAGCCCCCTGCTCGGCTCGCGAAGCGGCCTGAGTACTGCAGAACATCCGATGGCAGACGTCGCGGCCAAGCTCGCCGAGCTGGTCGCCCTCTAGCTCTACTGCCGGGGTGGCCGGCCCGCGCGACTAACGGCGAAGGGGAGAGGCGGTGTTCCCGTCTCATAAAGGGTAAGTTTTGGGACGAAATTGGAAGGGCCTGAAATCAAGGTTTCCCGAGTCCCAAATCTCTGTCTCGAATACGGCCCGAAGGTGTACCAATCGGCTGTCGGATCGCGTCTGGCGCCAGTCCCAAAACCCTATCCCAAAAACCGCGCCCGGTTTTTGCTCCAAAGGTTCGGACAATTCACTTGGCTTGTTCGGCTCGTCGGAAACTGGCCACTGCCGGGTACACGTATAACCCCAAATACGTTCTTGTTGGTCGAGTTGCTTATGAACGCCTCGTTGCTGATTCAATTCGGAACACCCCACTTCCGGAATGGCTGTAGAGTCTGAATTAGAGTTCTTACCGCGTCCCCGCCGATGAGGCTCTCAATACCTGACTCCCCTCTGACTGATGATATCGGCTCCCTTTTATCCCGATGCTGACAATCGCTCGACGCCCCTTTTGTTTTATGTGGCGGACCTGAAAAACAACACATTTTAAATGAGGTGCTTCGTGGACCATCCCAACATAAGCGATATCCCAACATATTTACGTGCCCATTCTCAGGAGCTCGGAAATAGAATCCTTCAATCCTACCCACCCCTTCACTCTATAGACGACCCACCGTCACCGATGATTGCCAGGCTCCTTCGGAAGCCTTATCCTGCCCAGACCCTCGCCATCATGGGCCTGGTCCGACGCTGGCAGGAGGCGCGCGCAGGTGCGGTTATTGCGGAATGCGGAACGGGCAAGACCCTGATCTCGCTGGGTGCTGTTCAAACCCACGCTGAGGACCGGCACTTTACGTCAGTCGCCATGGTTCCGCCCCAGCTTGTGGAGAAGTGGTGCCGGGAGACAATCCTCACGCTTCCGCGTGTTCGGGTATTCATTATCGACGGGCTGCGAACACCGACGACTTCCAAGGCCCACTTCGGCGTGAACGAGGTAAAGCTGCGCAATGGCCGCATCTTGCGGGAGGGGTTGAAGACCAGTCTGACCGAGCTGCGTCTCCGGAAAACATCCCCATCCGCTCGTAAGCGTTGGGATTCGCTTTGCCACTGCCCTGCGGTGTTCATTGTTGGCCGGGACCGCGCCAAGCTCGGGTACTTCTGGCGGCACGCTTATGAAGTCGCCCGGTGCGGTCGTTATCAGGGCAGCGTCGTTAATCCCGACAGTGGGGTTCCGGTCTATCTCGGAGAAGATGGCGAACGCCTGCTGGCGATGGACTTCAAGAAAGTTAAGCTGAGCGAAATACTGGGCCAAGGTGAAGTGTCAAATCACGCCCGTAGACCCCTCTACAGCGCCCTTTGGCAGGCAGATGGGAAGAAGATCCACCGCTTTGCCCCCATCGACTTCATCGGGCGGTACATGAGCGACGGGTTCTTCGACTACGCCATCGCCGATGAAGTTCACGAGCTGAAGGGAGGGGACACGGCCCAGGGGAACGCTCTGGGCACACTGGCTGCATCCGCACGCCACATTGCAGTTCTCACTGGGACACTTTTGGGCGGCTACGCGGACGAGCTTTTCAATATCCTATTTCGCCTCGGGGCATCCCGAATGCTCGAAGAGGGTTTTGAATATGGCGATGCGGGAGTTCGAGCCTTCACCGAAATCTACGGCCTACTGGAAAAGATTACCGTGATTGAGCCGGCTGATAATGCCTGTTCCGAAGCACGGGTCACAACCCGCGTCCGCCACCGGCCAGGAGCCTCGCCTCTGCTATTTGGCCGCTTCCTAATGAGTCTTGGTGCGTTCGTCTCGCTGGAAGATATTTCCGATGCTCTCCCTCCCTACCGGGAGGAAATCGTCAGCGTGGAGATGGACGAGCCTTTGAAGAAAGCTTACGAGGACATGGAGGAGGACATCAAAAAGGCTTTCCGGGAGCATCGAGGTAACTCGTCGGTCGCAAGCGTCGCCTTGAATGCTCTGCTGGCTTATGTCGACCGGCCTTTCGGCTTCGGGGACTTGATAGGGCGTGAGTTCAATCCCGAAACCCAGCGTCGTGAGCCTTTCCTGATTGCGGCTACGCGTGACCTGGATGAGGACTTTGTTTACGCCAAGGAACGGCGGTTGGTTGAGGAAATCAAATCCTCGCTTGAGCGCGGCAGGAAGGTGCAGGTCTTTGCCGTATATACGCAGAAGCGGGACGTGACGAGGCGGCTGGAGAACATCCTGGCGAAAGAAGGGATTCGGGTAGCCGTGCTTACGACCCAGGTGGCACCGGAAGAACGCGAAGCCTGGTACGAACGCCAGTTACGCTCAGGCCTTCAGGTGTGCATCGCCCACCCGCGTTTGGTTCAAACCGGCCTTGATTTAATGGCCATGGCCGACATCTTCTTCTACGAAACCGGTTATTCCATCTACACGTTGCGGCAGGCCAGCCGACGTTCGTGGAGGATTGGGCAGCGGAACAACGTCAACGTCAAGTTCTTCTACTACGCCGGCACCATGCAGGAAACGTGCCTGCGGCTGATGGGAAAGAAGCTGCTCGTCTCTCTGGCGATGGAGGGGAAGTTCGCAACAGACGGCCTGCAAGCGATTGACGAAGGCGATGACATCCTGATGGCGATGGCGCGGGAACTGGTGACGGAGAAGGGTATCGGCGAATCAGCCGATGCGGTTTGGAAAAGGCTCGTAGAGAAGCAGGCGGAGGTATTCGGTGTTCGGGCCGCCGAGACATCACTATCGGAAATGGAAGCAAGTCCTCCGGAGAGGGATATGCCAGAAATCATCATTCCATCGCCAACTCCAATACCGACATTGGTGACGCAACTTTTGATGTTCGGTGGGTCACTTGAAAGTGTGCCCAGGCGTAAGGCCTCGCGTAGGCCCTCGACTGCCACCACGACGGCAGACCAGATGGGATTGTTCCCGGGCTAACGGTGGAGCGAGACCGTGGAATCACGGGGCGCTGAATGCCATTTTCGACGATTGTCTTGGCGTACGCGGTTTACCTAAGTACTCTATCTTTATAAGTCAAGCAAGAGTAGCATTACTCCAGTTCTCCACTGTGCCAAGAAATGCGGCGGAGTCATCAACATGACGTGCCGACCCCTGTTTTCCGCCGTCCGTAAGCGTTGGCACGAAAGGGGACGCGATGGGCTGGCTGGTTTTCCTAACCGCAATCGTACTCCTGCCCGCTGCTCTCTTCTATCTTCAGAAGAAGGCCAAGGCGAAAACTGGGCAAGCCGACAAGGGCCGGGGGACCGCCACGATGGCCCAAGCAGAGGCAGGGCAGACAAAGAGCGCCGCACCTCAATTTCGCATCCTAGTGGTTGATGATGATGCAGCAATAAGCCGGACCCTAGTCACCAAATTGAAGCTCGCCGGCTTCAGTGCGCAATCCAGCGGCAGCGGCGAGGATGCGCTCAACATCCTTCTCCATGAAAAGTTTGACGCCATTATTTCCGACCTGAACATGCCGGAGATGTCGGGGCTGGAGCTGCTCGCCGCGGTGCGCCATCGAATCCCGCACACGGCTTTCCTGATGGCAATGGGCGAAAGTGATGTCGCGGTGGGGGTCACAGCGATGACGCAGGGTGCGGCGGATTTCATTCTTAAGCCCTTCCAAATGGAAACCGTAAAGGTCAGTCTTCGGCGGGCATTGGAAATGAAACGAAGGGAGGCGGAACTCGGCAGATACGGGCAACATTTGGAGAGCATGGCCGAACGCCGGACAAAGGAACTCATGGCGGCACTAGGCCGAATTGAATCGACCTACGATGAAACGCTGGAAGCCTTGCATGCGAGCCTAAACCTTCGTGGCCATGACACCGCCGGGCATTCTCAGCGGGTCGCTCTCTACTCCGTGGGAGTGGCCAACCGGCTCAATTTCTCCCCCACCCAGCTTAAACAATTGGAAAGGGGGGCCTATCTGCATGATATCGGCAAGATTGGCATTCCCGATTCGATTCTGCTCAAACCGGGGAAGTTGACGCCAGAGGAGACCGCCGTAATGCAAACTCACGTGCGGATAGGGTATGAATTTACGAGCCGTCTAGCCTTTCTCTCCTCTGCTGCACTCATCATCCGAAGCCACCATGAAAGTTACGACGGCACGGGCTATCCACAAGGCTTGAAAGGTAGCGAAATTCCCGTAGGAGCGAGAATCGTGGCTGTTGCGAATGCGTTCGACAATATGGTTTCTGACCTCCCCTACAGGCGTGGGCGCAGCACCGAGGAGGCCGTGGCCGAATTGCGCCGGTGCTCCGGCACGCAGTTCGACCCCGACATAGTCGAGGCTTTTGTCCGCTCGCTCGAAATATCGGGCGAGTCAACGCTGAAATCTCCTTATCGCAATACCCCGTAAGTTGACGGTATTCGTTCGCCTCACCGCTCTCCATTAACAAATGAACGCGTGGATGTTTTGACATGAAAGGAAGGCGTATGCCCTTACGATTCTGTCACTCTGGTGATTTCCACCTCGATGAAGACCGCTACTTCGCCGACACCGCCCAATGCCTGGAATGGTTTGTCGCAGATGCCATCCGGGCGAGCGTTGACTTCTTTGTAATCAACGGCGACCTCACAACCTACAAGGCCACCATCATGGAACGGAACTTCTGGGTTGACAGGCTGGTCGAAATGGCCAACCGCGCTCCGGTAATTCTGGTGGCGGGAAACCACGGTGCGGAGCTGGAGGGGGATTTGTACGTGTTTGGTCGCGCTAAGGGAAAGCACCCGATATACCTTTGCACTGAGCCGCAGTTCATCGAGCTGGGTGCGGCATCTGTCGCAGTCTTCCCGTATCCCCGGAAAGCTGAGATGGCCGGTAACGAGCACAGTCAGGGTGAAGCCTTCGCCCGGCAACTTGGTGAATTCAACCACCGCTTTGAGCGGCGGCCTGGATGCTACAAGCTGTTCTTTGGGCATTTCGGGGTGGCGGGCGCCAGGGTGAGCAGCGGCCAACCCCTGGTCGGGCGATGCGCGGAGTATCCCCTTGACCCGCTACGTAGCCTGAAGGCCCAGTATGTCGGGCTCAGCCACGTTCACCTCCGGCAGCAACTTGCTCCGAGGGTCTGGTACGCGGGGTCCCTTTCCCGGTGTGATTACAGCGAGGTCGAAGACAAAGGCTACCACCTGGTGACGCTGAACGGTCCTGAGCTTCGCGCTGACCTCTCGGACTTAAACATTGAATTCAGGAATTCGCCTACCCGGCAGATGATTGAGCTTCATGCCGTTTTCGAAGATGGCGAGCTGCGGCTACCCGACAACTTGGAATTGGCCACCTTGAAAGACTCTCGGGTGAAATTGGTGGTGACCGTCCCCAATGGACCTGACCATTTGCTCAGCCGCGAACAGCAGGACGTTCTCCGGGAGAAGTTATTGGCCGCATGCCCGGCGGAATTGAAAGTGAAAATCGAGCACGATGCAGACCTTCCATCGGAGCCTACCCCTATCGCTGCCGCCCACTCCGCGGAGGACAAACTTCGTGCCTACTGGGCCATGAAAGGCACACCGCCAGCCGACCGTCAGGAGCGGTTGCTGGCCAAGCTGGCGGATATTGAGGCAACCGTGCTCGGCACTGGCTAATCTCCACGGGAGCTTGGAGATGACGCCACTGGGGGGAAGGGGGAACCTACGGAGGGGGATAGAGGGTATCTTTTAATAACCTACGAAAAGACTTAGCTAGCATGGAAAACATTGTGTATGACTTTGTGATTATAGGCACCACCCTGCCTTACGGCAGGTGGTGCTACTTTGTTTTACGACGAGTGTTAAGGTGTATGCAGTGTTTTCCATGATAGCATTTGCTTTAAGTAGTGCTTGTGGCCCACCCTTCCCCTACGGTTCCCCTCCCATGCCGATAAGTACCTTTTTTATCAATGACATAGAATCATAGAAATCACCACTTATCGGGGTATAAAATGATGACTATTGTATTACACTTTGATGTGGGCTATTCTTGGGCTACATGGAAGCGTATCAAATCATGTGTTTTCAATGACATAACATGAACATAAGACCCTATATGGCATCACGACTTTTGAGATGTAGCCCAAACGTCTACGTAGAATCAATGGCTTGGCTGTTATCTCTTTGGTTAATTTAGTGAGCCACCCATGAACCCCGAGGAAACCCATTATGAGACTTTCAACCCTTCGCCTGCGTGGCATCACCGAAGCCTTTCCCAACGAAATAAACGTCGACTTCGATGCGCCCGGTCCAGGGCTCATTGCCCTTGTGGGCGAGAACGGAGCCGGCAAGTCGACGCTCATCGGGTCAATCTTCGCAGCTCTGTTTCGCCAACTGCCCGGCCAGAAGCGTTCGCTTTATGACTTTGCCACCCATCCCCAGCCCGAAATCGACCTCACGTTCAGCGTCGATGGCACCCGCTACCGGTCCCTTCTCAAGATTGACCCCAAGTCTAGACAAATGGAGAGCTATCTCTTCAACGGGGATGGCAAGCCACTGACCAATGGCAAGAAGGAAGGGTAATGGAGCGGGGGTTGCTTCCTGAGTGGCTCCATGAGGATGTAAGTCGGGTTTATGAAAAAGGAGGAGGTGGAGCTGGTGACAGAATCGATTTTGAATGGCAGTTGAAGCGCAGCACGAATTACCATGAAGCGTCCGATAAAGATAAAGTGGTAGAGGCAGCGTGGGAATACTTCAAGACAACTGCTAACCGTATTTTGGACCGCTACGATGTTGTAAAGGCATGGCAACGCGCAGGAGAAATAGTCCGACAGTTTGATGTTCGTCTCGGCCGTCCTACAAGGGCTACTGAAATACACCTAAGCAAGGAAGAAGTTGAGGATGTGGTTCAATCGGTATCGTTGGGCAAAGAGGTAAGAGACCACAACATCTATCAAGAGGAGGAGGTAGCAGCATAATCGCCTTGGGTTTAATGGGAGCGGGTGTAGCAGGGAGCGGGCTGACCGCTCCCTGCCGCACAGCAATCAGTTTCGCTCTCGCTATTTTCAAGGCATACGATGTGACCCCGTTTGTTGGTGCCCGATTGCCTGTGCAAGTGGCGGAACAGATGGCCCGCGAAAGCAGAGATATGAAACGGAAAGCAAGAGAGGGTAAACATCAGTCATGGCCGTATCAAAGAGAGGTCGGTTTTATCACTATGAGTTTGAACTCGGTGGTCGCCGGTATCGCGGAAGCACCAAGCGCACCAACCGCCAAGACGCGTTGAAGGTGGAGGCCACCAAGCGCACTCGGCTTTTGAACTCCCTTCAGGAAATCCCCCACCTTACTGCGGTGCCCACTTTCGCTGAGTTCGCAGATGACTTCATGACCTGGGCCAAAGCAAACTTGGCAGAAGCTACTGTCGTGCTGCATAAGGTCAACGTCGACAGGCTCAAACAGTTCTTTCGCGGCAGGCTGATTAACGAGATTGACCGTAAAAGCGTGGAAGAGTTCAAGAGCTGGCGGGCGGGCCAGAAACGCAAGAACGCCAAGACCAAGGTTTCCGGGGCGACGGTGAATCGGAACCTGACCACCCTGAAGCGGATTTTCAATTATGCCGACGCGATGGGCCTGAACGTTAAGAATCCCGTGAGGCATGTGCCCTATTACAAGGAAACCGGCAGGATTCGTGCCTTGACCCTGGAGGAAGTCGATAAGTACCTTTCTGCGGCGAAGGGTGATATGAGAGATTTTGTCATACTCGCTACCGAGACGGGTGGTCGGCCGAACGAGATACTGGCTCTTCACAAGAACCACGTCCACTTGGCCGAGGGCTATGTCAGTCTACCGGGCACCAAGAACGTGAAAGCCAAGCGGGACGTCCCATTGACGGATAGCGCTAAAGAGGTTTTGGAGAGACGGATTGCGGCATCGTCCAATGGCTACATTTTCCCGGTCCGGCGTCCCAAAACCAAGCACTGTGAAGTAAATCACATTACCTCTCTCAAGAAGGCGCACGAGCGAGTCATCAAAGATTACTTTTCAGATGACCCGTTCACGATATATACTTTTAGGCATACGTACGGCACAAGGCATTCGCAGGCCGGAACGGAGTTGCCGGTGCTGGCAGAACTCATGGGTCACTCGAATATTCAGACGACCATGATTTACGTTCATGCCGCCCGGAAGCAGAAGATTGAAGCCACGGCCAAGCTCCAGGCCTTCGTCGAGACGGCACGGAAGGCCAAGCAGATGCAGGAAGAAGAAGATGCTCAGAAAGGGAAGCCAGCGGAGGACGAGTGGGGGAATCCAATCTATGAGAGTGACGAACGGTCCCCACAAAATCCCCCACAGAGCGAAGAAATTGAGGATTTGCCGTTCTAGCCAAGTCGTTTAGTATCAATCATGTGCGCCCGTAGCTCAGCTGGATAGAGCACTTGCCTACGAAGCAAGGGGTCGGGTGTTCGAATCACCCCGGGCGTACCATAACCTCCATGTTTCCAAAGACATAGACGGTTGTTATGGCAGAGCTCCAAAGGCGAGTATCACTACGGTACCACTTGCTTCAAAAACAAGGGGTCCGGGGGCATTCCTCGGCACCCTTGCGTCCACGCGGAGCGTGTTTGCGTTTGACCCGGCAGGTCCAGTTTAAGCTCGGCGCGGGCGAGACAGGTCGGCGTCCCTGAGCAGGTCGAAGGCGCTTCAGCTTCGCTGCCTACGGCATGATGGCAAGGCTCAAGTATCTCCCATCATCCTCGATCAAGAGTTTGTTTGCCACCAGGGTCTTGAGGGATTTCTTCACTGCGGCATCGCTAGCATGACTGCGGAATCTTTTGAGAAGCCCATCCAGGCTTTGGACAGCATCGCACTGCTGGTAGATCTGTGCCGTTAACCCTCGCAAGCGGTGGGTGCGCCGGGAAGCGCACGGTCGGGTGTCGGTAATCACCACGCCATCACCGGCCGTCCGCAGGTCGAGGCGCGGATGGCTGCCGTCGGGAGTCTGCCATAGCTCCATCCATTTGCCGACTTGACGGCGGAGCGGGCGGGTGTATTCCACCGGCTGGCGACCGTCAGCATAGTCGAAATCAAAGTAGTAAGCGATTCCCTCCAGCTTTCTCCGGCCGAAGGGATACACGAATGAATAGGAGGGGCGGGGGCGGACGTCGATCAGCCCAAAGCGGCCCGGGTCCAGCCCATAGGGGCTGAAGCGCATCAGGTTCATCGGGATTACGCTAACGGGAGGGCCGAGGTGGGTCAGCAGGGGAACGAGTTTCGCCATGCCTTCGTATTCGGAAACCGGCTCTCCTGGAAAGCCGTAGATGATCCTCCAGTTCTCTTTTGTCGCGATGCCGATTTCCGCACACCAACGGAGCAGTTGGATGTTGGCGAGGCTGGTGATTCCCTTGCGCATCAACCGGAGGACAGCCGTGCTCAAGCTTTCGATCCCGGGCACCAGGCAATTCACGCCGCCGGCATACAGGGTGCGGAGTTCGTTGCGGGTCAGGTCGGGGCGAACTTGATAGCCGAAGGGCAGCCTGGATCCGGACTTGCCCAGTTTAGCGAAGACCGTCTCGATGTGTTTCTTGTCCAGAGCATCATCGACACAACCGAAATGACCGAACCGGTACTCCTTGGCAAAACGTTTGATCTCGGCGAGGACCCGGCGCGGCGACTTACTGCGGTAGGCAATACCGTCTGGAGTATTACCACAGAATACACACTGGCATTTCTCCCCCCACCAACACCCTCGGGACGACTCGAGGGGAAGGCATGGCCGTCCTACCTCCGAGGCCAAGCCGGAGCCTGCCAACCGATGGAAATAATCCGAGTGGTCAGGCACGGGACTGTCATCGAGGTTGCGCACGGGCGGTGGAACGGAAAGCCCTTGGTCATGGCGACTCAGTATGCCGGGAATGTGTGGTACGGCATCCCCACGAAGAACCCTGTTGAGGAATAGCGGGAAAACTTCTTCGCCCTCGCCGGTGCAAACGTAGTCGATCCAAGGGAAGCAACGGAGCCACTGCCATCCCAGCTCCCGGTGGCAATTGGGGCCGCCAACGATGATAACGGGGGGCCGGGGACTCATCTTCAACCGTCGTGCCAAAGCCAGCGCTGAGCAGGTCTGGTGGGATGCGCATCGGAACCCGACCACGCGCGGTTCCAACGCCGAGATCTCCTGGGCCCATTGCTCGACAAATTCCGGGACGAGCTTTCGCGCCTTCAGCATTCCAGGCCACACGCGTTTGACAAAGTACTGCGACAGGGTCATGCCCAGCCGGCGCAGGCCCTCGTCGGGCACTTCCTTCGCCGGCACCAGGTAAGTGGTTTTAAGATACGCCAGAAAGCGGTGAGGAGGGGGCAAGCGATTTCCGTAAAGTGACTCGGCAAAGATCCAATCGCCGATCAGCGGCAGCGATCCCCACTTGATCGCCACATCGTTGTAGGACCGCACGCCAACTCTCTCCGCAAAGTCGAAAGCGAAGTAGCGGACCACCGCGGAATAGCCGGCCTCCGTGGCGGCAGCTTTCAGGATACTGACCGCAAGCACCGGTTGGGTGACAGTTGCGAAAGGGAGAACCGGGAAAAGGACATCCGGGTTATCGGTCGGCATTTTGAGCAACAAACCTCAACGGCTCGATTACGATGCGCCTGGCCACCTCGTCAACATCAGGACGCGGACCGCACACGCTGTCTGCCGAGGGCTTTCTGCTGGACGGCCAGACTCAGATATTTGTCCTCGTCCTTAACCATTAATTTGTTGGCCACAAGCTCCTCAAGGTTTTCCTTCAGGTCGGCATCATGGGCGCGACCGTGAAATACCCGAACGAGCGTGTCGAGGCTTTGGACTGAATCACACTGCCGGTAGATTTTCGCCGCCAACCCTCGCAAACGCTGGGTGCCCCGGCCAGCGCAAGGCCGCGTATCGTTAATCACCACGTCATCACCCGCCGCTCGCATATCGAGGCGAGGATGGCTCCGGTCGGGAGTCTGCCATAGGTTCGCCCACTCATCGACTTTGCGTCGAAGGGAGCGTGTGTATTCAAAAGGCTGCCGCCCATCCGCGTAACGAAAACTGAAGTGGTCAGTGATCCCCTCCAGCTTTCTGCGGTCGAAGGGATATACAAATGAATAGGAAGGCCAGGGGCGTACATGGGTCAGCCCAAAGTGGCCGGGGTCCATCCCATAGGGGCTGAAGCGCTTCAGAACAAAACGGACCAAGTCGGAGGGAGGTCTGAGGTGAGTCAGCAGGGGGACCAGCTTTGCCATGCGCTCGTATTCGGAGGCGGGCTCTCCCGGAAAGCCGCAGAGGATGTTCCACCCCGCTCGTATGCCGATTTCCTCACACCAACGGAGCAGTTGAATGTTGCCGAGCGCGGTGGTTCCCTTTCGCATCAACCGAAGCAGGGCATTGCTCAAGCTCTCGATCCCGGCCACAAGGTATTTCACGCCTCCGGCATAGAGTGTGCGGAGCTCGTCCCGGGTTAGGTCAGCCCGGACTTGATAGGCAATAGGCGGTCTGGAGCGGGACCTGCCCAGCTTACCGATGACCGCGGTGATGTGATTCTTATCGAGGGCTTCATCCACACAATTGAAATGGCAGAACCGGTAGTTCTTTTCAAAGCGTCTGATCTCCGCGAGGACTCTGCCGGCTGACTTGCTGCGGTAGGTGAGGCCGTTCGGAGGATCTCCGCAGAAAACGCACTGGCATTTCTCTCCCCACCAACATCCACGGGACGACTCGAGGGGAAGGTCGGGCAGCACTCCCTTGGTGGCCAGACCGGAGCGTGCCAACTGCTCGAAATAGTCCGAGTGGTCGGGCACGGGGCTTTGATCGAGGTCCTGCAGGGGCGGCGGCACGGAGAGTCTTCGGTCATGGCGAGCCAGAATGCCAGGAATCGGTTCCGTTGGGCCATGGCGCAGGACTTTGCGGAGAAACAAGGGGAAAACCTCTTCGCCCTCGCCCGTGCAAACGTAGTCGATCCACGGAAAGCAACGCAGCCAATTCCATCCAAGCTCCCCGTGGCAATTGCGGCCGCCGACGATGATAATAGGAGGGCGAGGACTCCTTTTTAAGCGTCGCGCCACCGCAAGACATGAGCAGGCCTGAATGCAGGTGCTGGTGAACGCCACCACGCGGGGTCCCCGCCGCAGAATCTCACTGGCCCACTTCTCGACAAATTCAGGGGCGATTTTTCGCGCCTCGAGCACCCCCGGCCACGCGTGTTCGGCAAAATACTCCGAGGTGGGCATAACGAGCTTTCGGCGGTGACCCTTGGGGAGTTCCTCCTCGGGCGCGAAGTAATACTCCTTAAGGTGGGCCCAAAAGCGGCTTGGGCTGGGCAGGCGACTTCCGTAAAGAGAGTGGGCGAAGATCCAGTCTCCGATGAGCGGCCGTGCCCCCCAGGAGATCGTGATCTGGTTATAGAGTTTCGGCCCAATTCTCCCGGCAAAGTCGAAAGAGAAGTAGCGGACGGCCGCGGAAAAGCCTGCCTCGGTGGCGACGGCCTTCAGAATACTGACAGGAAGGACCGGTTCAGTGACCAGGGCAAAGGGGAGAACCGCGAAGAGGACATCCAGGTTATCGGTCGGCATGTTGAGCCACGATCCGCGGCGGCCTTTCGGCGAGGGAATCATATACCGATTCATAGCGGCATGAAACACGATTTGAGCATTGACTGGGACGCACGAACAGCGAACAGGACATGGACGTTATGGGACGGCTCTCAGAAGCTCCGGATGCTCCTTGCGCATCCGGGAGATGAAGTAGAGATCGATCTTAACCTTTTCCCGGGCGAATTGGCAGGAGGATTCAGGGAGCGGCTCGAGGCGGCGGGCCCGGTCATACGATGCTGCGTAGCAGCCTCCGCCGCACAGCAGCTTGGCATAGCAATTTCTGCACCGCTCGACGTCAATTCGCAACTGCCCCTGGGAGAAAATCCATTTCTCGAATCGGTCGTACTGGGCTGCGTCAATCCCCGTTTTGACATGACCGAGTTCGAGTCCCTCGTGAAGAAAGCAATGGCACGGGACCGCGCGTCCGTCGGAAGTTATCGAGATGAGGTCCTCGACGATGCCGCAGCCGAGAGTATGGGGCGAGCCGCCGGCGCGGTCCAAACCTTTTGCGTAATCGCCCAGAACCGCCCGTCGGTCGTTGTGCTTGGCCGGGCGATTAGCGTTAAGATAATCGATGTAGTAATCGCAATAGGCCAGGTACTTCTCCTTCCACAGTTCGAGGTCGTCCTGGAAGACGTCGGGCAATCCCTGCTGCCCAAAAACGTGACGAATCATGAGCCGGATCTCAAGCCATTCAAACCCCAGGCGGTGCAGTTCTTCTGCTGCGCCAATATAATCGTAGGGGAAAGGGACCTGGCAACTAACGGAGTAGGGAATTCCCCCGTCCATCATCCTCCGCAAATTGGCGATCACCGTATCGTAAGATGATGCCCGCCGGCCTCGAAAAGGCCGATTCTTATCCTGGGCTTCTTTGAAGGCATCGAGGGTAACCACCACGGTGTTGCACTCGGGCTCTTCGGCAAGGACGTCGAAGATTTGCTGGTCGTAAATGGTGCCGTTGGTGGAAAGCATGATGTGGACCTTTGTCGCGAGGCCGGAGCGATTCAGATCCTGAAGGCCGTGGACCAATGTATGGAGCGCTGAACGCGCCAGGAGCGGTTCCCCTCCAAATAGATTGACCGTGACAAATCGACGGGTCGAGGTGGCAAGCATCTCGCGGATGAAGGCCACAGAGTCTTTTGCCGTCTCGACCGACATCAGGGACGGCTTTGTCCCGAAGGTCCCCCCCTGGTTGAAACAATAGGTACACGCAAGGTTGCAGGCTCGGGAGACGTAGATCACGATTTCCTGAGGGTCCAGCCTGCGACAAAAGCTCGCCTGCCGCGCCTCCGGCTTCAGGTCGGGGTGAGTCCCCCGCTGATATAGTTGGATTTCCTTCCACAGGCCGTTGCGACGCCCTCGGTTGCTTCGAATTGGGATTCCATACGGGGCAGGTGCGGTTTCTTCGAGTTTTGCAAGGGAATCGAGCGCCTCGACAGCGTCAGGGGGGAGTGAATCGTAAAAGGCCCCGTTGTGCCCGTTGAAGAAAAAGGGGCGGCCACGCACGCCGAAGTAGATAACCAATCCGTGCTGGTCAAGGGGGACGGTCCAGCATTCAGGCATCGTCTCACACCTCCAATTACGACAGAAGGGGGCTTACCAGCCCGCATGAGGCTGGCAGCCCCCTTCCACGTCGATCGGTTCCGCCGGGCTCTGGCTAGAATTTGAGTTTGCTAACACTCTTCGGATCTGAAGCCATCGAGGAACAGCAGTCGTCTCCCCCCGCGATACCCTTCACGTCGACGGGCTCGCCGAGCGGCTTACGTCCTTTCTTGACTGCCGCCTTCTTTACTTTCTTCTTGTCTTTTTCTGTGGCCATAATCTTTCCTCCCGGAAAATAAGCGAGTTGGATGATATATCGGATGAACTTAATCCCAGCGGCTTTTGGTACTCCGCTGGATGTGCGAAAGGAAAACTCATTGCAACACGAACTACTGCGGCAATCTAACAACACAAAAACGAACCTTGTCAAATGAAAATAAACATAACGGACATCCTGTCGTATTGTTCCAATCCGCATCAACTAACGATCGAGAACCGCCCCGCGAGTGGGCAAAGGTCGCTCTTGTTAGTTGGCGCGTCCGCGGCTTTTCTTCCTTGCTTCGATAGACCCTTCCGCCGATTCTTTGAGCAGAAATTGGGCGACCGTGCAGCGCAGTTCACATTTGCTTCTTGCCACCCGGTTGGTGTCGCCGTGCTCGGCCCATGCATCGCTCGCGCACCCTCCGCCGCACGGGCCCTCGATGGGGCAACCCTTGCACTCTTCAATCGTACCGGCGATTCGTCCTACAAGTTTGCGGTAGTCAGGATGGGTGAAACACCTGCTGAGATTGGCGACATGGCCGATAGGTTGCGGAATTGCATAGCACGGGAAGACGATTCCTTCAGTATTTACGCAAATTTCATCGCCATTCGCGTAGCAGGTTCCCTCGGCCCGTGGGGCTTTACCCATAACCCGGAACGCCATCCAGGAGCCGAGCACGGGAACACCTAATGCCTTTCCGTGCTGCCGGGCGGCTACGATGGCTTCGAGTTGTTGGGAGATTTCGGCCGCGTACGAAGTCCCACCTTTGGGGATGAGGCGCATCGGCCCGACCCCAATGTCCTTTACACCCAGGTTTTTGGCGAATTCGATGACTTCGGGCATGCGGTCCACGTTGGCCCGGTGCATGGTCATATCGAGGTGGACCTCAACTCCCGCACGCCGTAGCTTCTCGATTCCCGCTTGGACGGCGCTGAATGTGCCCTTTCCATTGGGGTATCTTCGGAACTGATCGTGGCTTTTCTGGTCGCCGTCCAGACTGACCATGGTCGTCACGTTGTGCGCCTTCAGAAAAGCGGCGACTTCTGACGTAATGAGTGACCCGTTCGTCGTAAGGTAGTAGTCAAGATCCGGGCGATTCCGCTGGTTCGTGGTGTGCTCGATAACTCGACGGTAAATCGGCCAGTCCAACAGAGGTTCACCGCCGAAAAATCGAATCTGCGCCCGGCCGTGGCCGTGTCGGCGTACTAAGGACAGGAACTTGTCCGCGGCGAGCCTCGCGACTTCCCACGAAAAATGTGCTTTGGGCCGGATCAACGGTTTCGGCCCCATTCGATTGAGTTGGGTGACGGAGCAATAGTTGCAGGCGAAGTTGCAATAGGCAGTGAAGTAACGCAGAATAGTAACCAGAGAACCGTCAACAGCGCTTTTCACTCTTTCTTGAGCAAGTCGCACCAGGACGGTTCGCTCATCTACTCCTTCTTCCTGGAGAAAACCCAGCGTTTGAAGGTCGTCAATGTCATTTGAAGAAGCATCCATCTTCTTGCAGATAACCGAAGCGTATGCCGGAGACGCGAAGGCATCGAGGAGCTTCAAGGCTCTTGGTGTTGCCGCAAAAGGATTCCCGTAAAGGGAGTGGTAGATCACCATGTTCCTCGAGGAGCGCAGCGGCAACACCCGAAGGTAACGCGAACGAACCAGGCGCGTGGTGAACCTTCTCATGTATTTCCATCCCCGTTGGGGCTGAAGTCAACAGCACGCGGAGTGGGGATTTCACCCAGCACCGTAGAAGAGCTACACCTTCACAGCATCTGCCGGGCCATCATGCGGGAGAACAACCCCTCCCCTGCCGCTAACTCCGCGAAGGTTCCCTCCTCCGCCACTCTGCCGTTCTCGATCACATAGATCCGGTCGGCGTTGCGAATCGTGCTCAGGCGGTGCGCGATGACGATGCGCGTCACCTTCAGACGCTCCAAACTCTCGCTGACGACCGCCTGCGCGTGGTTGTCCAGCGCGCTGGTGGCCTCATCAAACAGGAGAATGCGAGGCCGAAATACCAGGGCGCGGGCGATCAGCAGACGCTGCCGTTGTCCCATGGAAAAATTGCTGGCGCCCTCACTGATGACCGTATGCATTCCCATGGGAAGTGCCTTGATGTCCTCGGCGATGCCGGCCTGCCGCGCTGCTTCCCAGGCTTGGTCGAGCGTGATGGTCGTTCCCGCCGCGATGTTTTCAAAGATCGGGCCACCCATGAGGTTGCTGTTCTGGAGCACCACCCCGAGCTGCCGGCGTACTGCCAGCACGTCAAGGCCGTTCAGATCCTGGCCGTCGTAGTAAATAGTCCCGGAGGTGGGCTTTTCGAACCCCAGCAGCAGCCGCACAAATGTCGATTTTCCACTACCGGAGGGACCGACAATCGCCACGAATTCCCCGGGGTCGGCGCGGAAACTGAAATCCTCGATCGTCAAGGGGCCGGAATCGTGGTAACGAAACGTCACCCGCGCCATGGCGACCTTGCCCCGGAGTGGCCCGGGATCGGACCTCGCCGCATCCATCTCCGGCTCAGCCGTCAGGATCGGCTCTGATCGGTCCCACAGGCTGATGGCACTAAGGGCATCAACCACCGTGTTGCTCAAATAGACCAGGGAACTTATGTACATGCCGAAGGCGGCGCTAAAGGCTAGAAAGAAACCCGGTGTGAGGCCTGCCACCCCCGGGGCATTCGGTTGAAACAGCATGCTGCCGGCAACCGCAAAGATCGCAGCCGTGGCCAGAGTAGGAATGGTCTGATTCAGCGAACCGATGTAATCCTGGAGCCGCTGCACGGAGAAATTCAGCTTCTGCTGCTCGCTGTAATTCTTGCCCCAGTAGGCGAACGCGAAACGCTCCGTCCCGGAAACGCGCAGTTTGGAGATGCCGTTGATCAACTGAAGGGTCAGCCCAAGGATGCGCCCTTCCAGTCGCTGCAACGAGCGTAGCCTGCCGACCATCGCCATTCCCGAAGCCTGGGTGGCGACCACGATAAGGACACCGGCGGCCAGCCCAATCAGGGCCAAGGGTACACTGTAATAGAACATCAGCGCGAGGTTCAGAAGTGAGGCGAAGCTGCTGAAGATCGCCCGGAGGCTGGTGGTGCTCAAGTGTTGAAAAATCGCGCTGATGGACATTGCCCGCGAGGAAAGATCCCCGGTCGAAAATTGGCGCAGGAATGAAGGCCGAAGCTTGAGCAAGCGGTCCCAGACGGCCGCCTGGGTGACGGCATTCGACCTCGTACTGATGCGGGTGGTAGCGAATACCTCCGCCAGGTCGAACAGCGACTTACCGAAGGCCGCCGCGAGGAGGCCCATACCCATTTGCAAAAGGAGCGACCGATTGGCATCCGGGATGGCAGAGTCAATGAGTGCCGAGGTGGCAATCGGCGTGAACATTCCCAAGAGCGTGCCGGCAAGCGCCGTCACCAGGATGACCGTTAGCTCGCGACGGGCGCCCTTCAGACTGAAAACCATCATGTCGTACGGCCGGTGGATCTTCTCCGGCAGGGGCCGATACGCGACATATCCGAAAGGCTGCAGCGCTCCGGCGGCCCTTTGGTCGACCTCCGTTTGCGCCCCCGTTGCGGGATCGAAGAGGGCATATCGGTTGGGCCCTCGGGGCAGCAGCGCCACAGGTTGCCCGTCCGCAAGCTGGAAGGCCAGGATGGGACCACAATCTCTTTTCCACCACGGTGCTGCGAGCATGACCTTGCGGATGCGAAAATGCGAGTTACGAGCGATGGCGCGGAGGGCCTCCTCGGCGCCGCAACCAGGATCGAGGTTCTTGGGAGCGATGACCGTGATGCCCGAGGCCTGGCCGAGCGCCTGGACCGCCGCAAAGAGCGGGGCGCCTCCAGGGGGCAGGGGCTTCCCCTGACCCGCTCTGGCCGCCGCCGCGAGGTCGCCGAGCACGTCTCGCGTCGCGCTCTGGAGTTGCTCCTCCCTGGCCATCAAGCTCGCCGCCCGCTGCCGGCTATCGCGCTCCTCCAGCGCCGCAATGTTACGAAGGAATTCGCTGTGCAGGCTGCTCAGTTGCTGATGCAGTGCATTGGATTCCTGGGGGTCAGGGATCGGCAAGGAGGTCAACCCTTCCAGCACGGAACCGATCTTCTGCGACCAGTCACTGACGAACTTCGCTGCCTGCCCCTGATGCCGAACCCAGTCCTCTGCCAGGTCCTGAAGACGAATCCTGATCAGCTCAGTTTCTTCCAGGGAAACGGCCAGCAGGATTCTGCTTGCTTCCCCGCTGATGGCGACGCCGAATAGGGCGTCCCCGGAGGAGACGGTGAAAAGGTGGCGGCGGCTTCCCGTCTGCCCACCGGCCTCGCACGTGGCCGCAAACACCGCCATCGATCCTGAAACAACCACCCATACCCCGCCCGGATCGGTCAGATTAAGGGAATTGTTCCCCGCCAGTTTCAATTCTTCGCCTCGGAGATTATCGCAGAGTCCGTCGTTCAAGCCACTTTCTCCTCCCCTAAGGCCTCACCTTCCACAGAGATCAGTGAGCAATATGCTCCCTGCATCGCCATGAGTTGCGGGTGAGTCCCACGTTCCACCACTTTTCCGGCGCGCAGAACAATGATTTCGTCGCAGTCACGGATGGTGCTGAGCCGGTGGGCAACAATCACGCACGAGCAACCCCGACGTCGAAGGTTCTGATCGATGAGCCGCTCCGTCTCGGCATCCAAGGCACTGGTTGCTTCGTCAAGAATGAGGATCGAAGGATTGTTGACCAGCGCCCGGGCAATTTCCAGCCTTTGGCGCTGGCCGCCGCTCAAGTTCCGGGCTCCTTCCTCCAACTGAGCATCGTATCCCCCCGGCAGAAAAATGATGTCGTCGTGAATGCAGGCGTCTTTGCATGCCTGCACCAGATCATGATCGGGCACGGCGGAGCACCAGAGGGTAAGGTTGTTGCGCACGGAGCCTTCGAAGAGAAATATTTCCTGCTCGACCAAGGCCACCGAAGTGGTAAGGAGGGCATGTGTTATCGCGGACCTGGGCTTGCCATCAAAAAGAACCTCACCGTTCCAAGGGTCGTACAGCCCGCAAATTGTCTTCGCGATGGTGGATTTTCCCGAGCCGCTCGGCCCCACGAAGGCCACGCGTTGGCCCGGCTCGATGCGCAGATTGAGTTTCTCAATGAGCGGTGGCGCAACGGGGTTGTAGCCGAAGGTCAAGTTACGCAATTCCACCCGACCTTGGAGGCGAACACCCTGTTGCAGCCCGGAATGCTCCTCGGTTCCCTCCCGAGCGGCCGGATCTTCCTTTTCCTGCAAGACGTCGTCCAGGCGGTTAAGATCCCCGCGCAATTGCTGCATGATGCTTCCCATTTCGAGAAGACTGTTCAACGGCTGCAGAAAGCTCTGCATCAGGCTTTGAAAAGCCACCAGCATCCCGATGCTAAACCGGCCGTTCATCACTCGCATCCCGCCCACGATTAAGATCAACGCCGAGGTCAGCGCGGAGAGGAGGGTGGGCAGAACTCCCAGCGCCTGGTTGGTCACGCTCAAGTCCTGCTGCGCGTTAACGGCTTTGGCGTATGAGCCGGCCCAGCGCGCAAAGAAATCAGATTCCAGCCCGGAAGCTTTGAGCGTCTCGATCCCCTGCAAACCTGCGATCGCCAACCCCTTGGCCTTGCCGAATTCCCGCAACAGCCGCATGTTCGCGTCTACCCGGCGGCGTGAAATCCATTGCAGGGCCAGCAGGCTAATCGCGGCGGACGCGATGCCGATCGAGGCCAGAACAGGGTCATAGCAATACATGACGATCGCGTAGAAAAGGATCATGAAGAGGTTGATCAGCGTCGTCGCCAGGCGCCCCGAGAGCACCGCGGCCACACCATCGTTGATGTCCACCCGACCGGCGATTTCACCGGTATAGCGCTGCGCGTAAAAACTAATGGGCAGACGCAAGACCCGCCACAAGAACCGGCTCGACATCACTACCGACAGTTTGATCTTGAGGGCGCGCAGAAATTTCAACTGCCAAACGGTCAAAGCGCCCCTCAGCAGCGCGGTCAAGACCATCCCCAGAATCAGCGGCTGGAGCCAATCACGCATGCCTTGCACGAGCACCCTATCGACAAAGATCTGGCTGAATACGGGGACCGCGAGGCCCGGCAAAACCAGGAGGAAGCCCAGGAGGACGCAGTACAGAAAAGCGGGGAAAGAGCCCCTCAGCCGGTGGTAAAGTCCTGGCAGCACGCTCGGCTTGCGGCCGCCCCGCTCAAAGCCTTCGCCGGGCTGCAAGTAGAGCACGAGCCCGGTATAAGATTCGTCGAATTCCTGAGTCGAGACCGACCGCGGCCCGGAGCCGGGGTCGTTCAGATAGACACGGTCCTTACCGATTCCCTCCACCACCAGAAAATGGTTAAAGTTCCAGAAGACGATATACGGGCAGGCAATGTCGGCGAGATCCGCGACCTCAACCGAATAACCATTGGCGTCAAGACCGTACCCTCGAGCCGCCTTGAGGATGTGCGAAGCCTGACTTCCGTCTCTCGAAACTCCGCACGCGCGGCGGAGTTCGGCCAGCGGAACATTCCGGCCGTAGTAACCCAAGATGATTCCCAGGGCCGCCGCGCCGCATTCGACGGCTTCCATCTGCAGGACCGTCGGCGTTCGCACGCGCCCGCTCCAGAACTTCCCGATGATGGGCAAAGACCTAATAGACGCCACTCATCCCCCTCAAAAAAGGAAGAATGTAAGTAACCGGAGTTCTCATTTCAAGGGTCACCCGACCATTGGTGGTTGTCCCCGCAGTGACCGGCAATTGCGGACCTTTGGAAGATGACCATCGGTAACCGCTGTAGGTGGAAGCGTCCTCCAGTAAGTCCGCTACCACTTCGATTTGAGGCTCATCCTTTAGCAGTTGCCCCGCCACCTCGGGATTGCCCAGCAGCAGGGTTGCACCTTCTTTGGTCACAGGAAAAGCGGATACGGACGAGACTGTCCCCAGGATCCCGCCGAATCTCTCGCGCTTCACCGTCTCGGGAGTAACCTGGATCCGCATTCCCGGCTTGATCCTCTTGCCGTCGCGCACCGGGAAGTAGGTGACGCTGACCAGCTTGCCAGTCGGCTCCTGGAGTTCAACGGAAGCAAGGCGGGCGCCTAGATTGACGATTTGTCCCAGGTTGGCCGCGATTTCCACTATTCGGCCAAAATGTCCGCAGACGATCTTGGTGTTCCTTTCAATTTGGAGCTCATAAAGCGCGATGTCCTTTTGGAGTTCTAGCATCTGGTTCTTGCGACCCGTACCGGCCTCGAGAAGCGTCCTAGCCAACTCTGTTTCCTTGGTGTCAAGTTGTTTGATTTGGCTTTCGATCTCGCCAAGCTGAGCATGGAGATTCGAGGCCTGGGCCTGGTTCTCGTAGTACTCTCTTTCTGCTTGCAGCATTTCGGATGAGACTTTGGGCTCCAGACCCTCTGCGACGGCCTCACGAAGGCTCTCCCGTCGCCTCTTCAAGACGGGTTCAAGCAACTCGGCGTTCTTGATGGATTCTTCGCGGTTGGCGATTTGCATGAGCAGGTATTTCTTCTGTGACTCGACATCCCGTGCCTGTAATCGCATCTGCTCTTCCTGTAAAGCGCTTTTTTCACGGTCCTGCGACTCGAGTTCGGCAAGCCTGAGGCGGTCTTCCTGCAGTTGCTTACGGATCTCGGCTTGGTCAATCAAACCCAGGACATCGCCTTGGTGCACCGTGTCTCCCACTTGGAGACTGAAATCTGCCAACCTGCCCGCGGCCGGCGATTGAATCTCAATGATTTTGCGCGGGCGAACAATGACCCCCTGGCCAGTCACGGTGGTCGGTAGCTGGCCCCAAATGCACCAGGCCACGATGAAAATCATCATCGCGAGCATGGTTCCCAGCAACAGCCAGTCGTTCGGAGAAACAATCTGGATGAGTTGGTCCAACCGCTCGGGTGATGACATTCTTTCCAGCGCTTCTTTCCGGAACAGGCTTCGTTTTTCTTCTGGCACGGCTGTTCACCCTCACTGTTTATCGGTCTTGTCACCCATGCACCGCGGAGAGCCTTAATCCCCCCGCAAGCGCCGCAGCATCCAATCGATGCGAGCTCCGGCCATGGTTAAGGTCTCGAGCACCATGGGATCAATTTCATCTCCCCGAGCAACTAGTCGGGAATCGGATGTTGCCTTTCCATAGCCCAGGCTCGCCACGGTGTTTCGCAGGCGATATGCAAGGAAAACGGCGAGCGACCGATAGAAGCGTGCAGCGAACCCGGACTCCTGTAGCCGTTCGTACAATGAGGTTTTGGGAATCGACAGAACCAACGAGTCCTCCAGTGCAACGACGCTGGCCGAAGGCGGACGCGAGTCAACGAATGACATCTCGCCCACGATTTCCCCCGCCCTCAATTGCGCGATATCCTTGCCTCCGAGAGCTGAAACGCGGACGGCAAAAGCTCCATCGACGACAACATACACAAAGTCGATATCCTGCCCCTCTTTGATCAAGGCTGTTACTGCGGGAATCCTCTGTCGCTTGCCGGTAGCGATCATCCAATCGATGTCGCTGTCATCCAACATGCCCAAAATGAAGAGTGCTTTTCGCATGGTTCGGCTCCGCGCTAATGCTAGGGACTCAACTACAGAATTACGATAGATACTCGGGGCCGGAAAGAGGGCAGAACGCCCCATGGAGGGGAATTCAAGGGCGCACGTTCGGGGTTCCCGCTCCAGCACATGGCTAATCCCGCACCCCTGGTCGGCGCCCTAACCAATCCAGGTTCTGCAGCACTTGCTATTATCACTAGTGATGCCGCACGATCAAGCTAATTCTGCGCCTATTCAAGTTCGGTAGAACGGGGCCTTAGCCTAAGCGCGGATTGTGCCCGAAAGCCCTGCTCGTCATCTAATCTCGCATTGCAGACCATCATGGACTAGCGGAAAAGGAGACCGCTAGCCATGAAGAGTAACAGCCCAAAAAAGAAGGTGGCCCGTCCAAAACGAATCCTTTGCCTTCCCGATTTGGACCACGCTAAGATAGCCGTCCTGAACCCGTTGAGCTCGCCCGATTCGCAACGCTCCTACCGGGGATAAGCAACTTTACATCATCGCAGACAACGGCTCTTCCCATCGGAGTAAACGAACGCAACACTAGAGCATTTTTGATTTAAGTGTATACATTCTGTGCGATAATGCCTCTGCCGGTAAAGGGGAGGCAAGGATGCAATCCTATTCACAAGATTTGCGG